>ERZ1643246.512-NODE-512-length-49672-cov-7.354737_pt1 | contig 49672 bp, 37 predicted proteins | sample MGYA00579265_ERZ1643246 | MGnify/ENA primary metagenome ERZ1643246 (study PRJEB29033, sample SAMEA4952261) | chicken gut metagenome | biome: Broiler Chicken; feature: Gastrointestinal Tract; material: Caecum | place: Ireland | collected 2018 | study: Broiler... | reverse complement strand
GGAAGCAAGGAAGAATTGCTTGAAGCGGGGGCCAATTATATTGCAAATTCTCCCGCCGATATATTGCATTATATTTTGGGATAAAAATCAAAAAGACGCGCAAGGCGTATCTTGCCGCGGAATGCAATTAAATGTAAAGGTGACTTGCGGACTTAAACGGCCGCAAAAGCGCCGGGTAAAATGCCGAAACGGAAAAAATCGGGAGCTGGGTAAGGATAACGCTTGCCTGGCTCGTTTGCTGCCTGCATGGCAGTTTGCGGCTTGTACGGAACGATTTGGGATTTGCAGGTCGGCTTCCGTAGTTGCGCTTTTAAGTACTGGTATTTCCAGGGATGATATGTGAATTGAATGTCTTACTTAAAATCTTTTTCCGGTGCCGCTCAATGTTATTTGCGGCATATATTGCGGTCAATTGCATTTAAAGTTGTTGATTTTTGCCGATATATACATTATTATTAAATCTTGTCGGGCCGCCCGGATGTTGTAAAATGAATATGCAGGCACAAGCTCTCCCTCCCCCGCGGATATGCTGCGGGGGAGGGGATTTTTGGTGCATTCCTGACAATTGAAATATGTTGGCGTATTTTGTGTGCAGCTGTCAACTTAGCCATCAAAAACGACCGATTAGTACAAAAATATTGACTGTTTGAAACACGCTTTAATATAATCGGTTCGGCAAAGCGATGGCTCTGGTCCGCCGTTTTGCCATGGATTTCCAAACGAGCTATTCATGCGGAGGACACTATGAATTGGTTCAAAAAGATCTGGAAGTACAAGTTGTCGCGCGCCTGGTTTCTGGTCGCGGCGATAGTGCTTGTGCTCGGCATTGTCGTAAACCTGGTGGCAACGCAGAGCATGTTCATATACAATACCATAAATTCGGTATTGGGCGGCGAGGAGCGCGTGCTCGTAGAGGGCGATCCGAGCAAGTACGTATATTACGAAAAGGACTATGCGAACAAGAGCGAAGTGCTGGCTGCCGCGAACGCGCTGAACGAAGAGATCGTGGAAGAGGGGATAGTGCTGTTGAAGAACGAAGGTGCGCTGCCGTTGGCGACGCCTGAGAGCAGCGAAGAGGTGAGCGCGAAGCCGAAGATAAGCGTGTTCGGCAAGAACAGCGTAAATCTTGTGTACGGGGGAAGCGGCTCGAGCGAGTCGAAGGGCGCTGCGCCGGTGACATTGTACGAGAGCCTGGAGAGCGCGGGATACGAAGTCAATCCGGAGCTTAAGAGCTTTTACGAGAGCAGCGCGAGCGGGAGCGGGCGTCCGTCCAACCCGCAGATGGGCGACCTTTTGTACGGATTTGCGACGGGGGAGACGCCGGTAAGTTCGTACGGGAGCGGTCTTGCGCAGAGTTACGGTGAATACGGCGATCTTGCGCTCATAGTGATCTCGCGGATAGGCGGCGAGGGCTACGACCTTCCGCGTTCGATGCGTCAGAGCTCGGCCGAGAACTCAGCGGCCGTAAGCGGCGCGGATAAGGAGGCGCACTATCTGGAGCTGGACAACAACGAGAAGGCGCTGGTGGAGTACGTAAAGGCGGCGGGATTCGGAAAGATCTGCATGATAATAAACAGCGCGGCGAGCATGGAGCTTGGCGAGCTGGAGGACGACGAAGAGATCGGCGGGATCGTGTGGATAGGGAGCACGGGCCGGACGGGCATCAACGCGCTGGGCCGCGTGCTGAACGGGGAAGTGAACCCGTCGGGGCGCACTGTGGACACGTACGCGCGGGACTTCACGCAGGATCCCACGTGGGCGAACTTCGGTACGAACGGAAGAGAGAACGGTAACAGGTACTACGTAGACGGCAAGACGATGGCGTATTACTACGTGGAGTACGAAGAGGGGATATACGTGGGCTACCGTTACTGGGAGACGCGCGGCGAGACGGACGGCGAGGATTGGTACAAGGCACACGTGGTGTATCCGTTGGGCTACGGGCTTTCGTATACGACGTTCGGATGGGAAGTGACGAACGCGGACGAAGTGACGGGCGCGGAGATAACTGCGGACGGCAGCGTGAGGGTGAAGGTGCGCGTGAGCAACACGGGCGAAGTTGCGGGCAAGGACGTGGTGCAGATCTACGTCGGGGCGCCGTACTACGGAAAGATAGAGAAGGCGAGCAAGGTGCTTGTCGGGTTTGCGAAGACGCCTGTGCTGTATCCCGAGAGCGAGGCGGACGAAACGCATCCGAACAGCTGCGAAGTGGAGATAGAGATCCCGGCCTACTATTTTGCGTCTTACGACTATAACGACGCTAACGGCAACGGATTCAGCGGGTACGAGATAGAGCGCGGGAAATACGCGCTGTACGTGAGCAGGAACGCGCACGAGAGCGCGGACAGGCTCGAGCTGAACGTGGACGCGGACATAAAGATAGAGAACGACCCGGATACGGGGAGCAAGGTGGAGAACCGGTTCGACGATGTGTCGGCCGGGATAGAGACGTACCTGTCGCGGAGCGACTGTGAGGGTACGTGGCCGCAGGCGCCGACTGAGAGCGAGCAGAACGTGACGAAGGAGTTCATAGCTTCGCTTAAATACGACGGAGAGGACGAGGGCAAGCCGTGGTACACGGATGAAATGCCTGAGCAGAGCAGGAAGAAGCTGAGCTACAACGCTACTAAGCTGAAGCTGTACGACCTTATAAATTACGAAGACGGGCAGCTGACTGTGGACTATGAGGACAAGCGCTGGGACGAGCTTCTGAGCCAGCTGACGGTGCGGCAGATGGTTGAGCTGATAGGCACGGGCAATTACAACACGATGTATATAGACAACATCGCGAAGCCTGAGACGATGGACCCGGACGGGCCCGTGGGGTTCACGGCGTTCATGGGCGACCCGAGCGTGTACGACACGTGTTTCTACGCGTGCGGATGCGTGCTGGGGGCGACGTACAACACCGAGCTTGCGTACCGTATGGGCGAGATGGTGGGCAACGAGGGACTTATAGGCAACGAAAAGGGTGACGGGCGTCCGTACAGCGGCTGGTACGCGCCGGCGGTGAACATCCACCGCAGCCCGTTCTCGGGGCGCAACTGGGAGTACTATTCGGAGGACGGGTATCTTTCTGGGATAATGGCTTCGGGAGTGATAAAGGGCGCGATGAGCAAGGGAGTGTACTGCTACGTCAAGCACTTCGCGCTGAACGACCAGGAGACTAACAGGTCGAACAACGGGATACTTGTGTGGGCGAACGAACAGGCTATGCGCGAGATCTATTTCCGTGCGTTCGAGCTGACTGTGAAGGAAGGCGGGACGACGGCTATGATGTCGGGGTTCAACCGCATAGGCACGACGTGGGCGGGAGGAAGCTACGAACTGCTCACGGAGGTGCTGCGCGGGGAGTGGGGCTTCAAGGGCATGGTGATAACGGACTACAACTACGCCACGCCGTACATGGACGTAAACCAGATGATCCGCGCGGGCGGGGACCTGAACCTCAGCCAGGCCAACCTTCCCGCCGAGAACAACGACCCCACGCAGGTGGCGTCGCTGCGCCGCGCCACCAAGAACATCCTCTATACCGTGGCTTCCAGCAACGTCATGAACGGACTCGGCGAAGGCGTCATTTACAGGTATTATGCCGCCGGATGGCGCATCGGACTGATAGTCTTCGACGCGGTCGCGGCGGTCGCCGTAGCTGCAGGCGGCGCGGCGGTAATATATCGTGCATATGCAGCCGCGCGCGGCGCGCGGCAGGGGAGGTGAACCATGCTCACTATTGCCATAGTTGAGGACGAAGACCGCGAGGCCGAGCTGCTTAGCGGATATATCAACCATTTCTGCGGTGCGCGCAATACGGAATACAACATAAAGCGCTTTACGAACGGCGCCGACTTCATACGCTCGTACCGCCCCGCATACGACATAGTGTTCATGGATATAATGCTCCCCGGGCAGAACGGCGTGGAGACGGTCAGGGAACTCAGGGAGCTGGACGAGGGCGTCACGCTGATATTTGTGACAAACATGGCAAACCTTGCGGTGAAAGGCTATGAGGTGGACGCGCTCGATTTCATAATAAAGCCGGTAAAGTACGATTCCTTCGCGATGAGGATGGAGCGGGCGCTCAAAGCGCTCTCCGCGCGCAGGAGCGTGGATATAAGCATCCGCACGGACCGCGCGATAAAGGTGGTGTCCTCCGCCCGCATAACCTATATCGAGGTCATCCATCACAGCCTCGTATATCATATGCAGGACGGCGAGCTGCGCTCCCGCGGAACGCTGGATGCGCTCGAAAAGCAGCTCGCGGGCGAACACTTCGTGCGCTGCAACGCCTGTTACCTCGTCAATATGCGCTATATAACCGAAGTTTCGGGCGACGACGTGACAGTGGCGGGCGATACGCTTAAAATAAGCAGGGCAAAGAAGAAGTCGTTCATGCAGGCATTCACTAACTATTTGGGTAACGGCGTATGATGTTTGATTTTTCATCCAGTCTGTTCTGGTACAAACTTGTGTTTTCGGCGGAGATAGTGCTCGCCGAGCTGGTGTTCGTGGTGCACCTGCGCCGCATGCCGCACTTTATCCTGCGCGCTGTCTGTTCGGTGGCGGGGCTGTTTCTGTTCGCCTTCCTGTTCCCGATAGTAGACTACGGCGCGGCGTGGACGTGTTTCATGTTCTTCATGATGTTCATAGTTTCGCTGTGCGGGCTCAGGGTATGTTTCAACGAATCGCTGCGCAACATCATCTTCTGCGGGCTGGCGGCATACACCATCCAGCACATAGCCTTCGTGTTCAGCGACGCGTTCAACGACATAGCTTCGCTTGCCATGGGCACCGAGGGCGGCCTCAACGTCTACGGCGAGGGCGGCATAGGCCAGTCGGGCGCGGCGCTCGCCGTGATGCTGGTGATATATTTCGTGACGTATTTCGTCACATACATGATCGCGCACTATGTATACACCGACCGGATCTATTCCGACGAGGTGCGCCAGTTGGGCAGGAAGAAATTCGTCGTGCTCGCCGGCATCATAATAATCACCGACAACATCCTCAACGCCATAACCATGTACAACACCGAAATCGACGCGGTGTCGCTGTGGGTGGAGCGCTGCTATAACGTGTTCACCTGCTTCCTTGCGCTGCAGCTGCAGTTCAGCCAGCTCACCGAACAGAACATGCAGTCCAAGTACGACACGGTACAGCGCATACTCCAGGAGGAGCGCAAGCAGTACCTCATCGTCAAGAACAATCTCGAGGCGCTCAACATAAAGGCGCACGACTTAAAGCACAGGTTTCTGGACATGGCGCGCTCTGCGGGCGACAGAAAGGCAGAACTGGACGACATAGGGCAGACTCTGTCGGTATACGAGTCGGTGGTAAAGACGGGCAACGAGACGCTCGATCTCATACTCACCAACAAGAATCTCATGTACGGCGACAAGCACGTACAGGTTGCCTGCATAGCCGACGGCACGCTGCTCGACTTTATGGCGCCCACCGAAATATATTCGCTGTTCGGCAACGCGCTCGACAACGCCATCGAGGCCGTGCTGCCGCTTGAAGAGGACAGACGCACCATAAGCCTGTTCGTCAAGCGCGCGCACAATATGGTGAGCATACATATCGAAAACTACTTTTCGGGCGAGCGCATATTCAGCGGCGACCTGCCCGTCACCACAAAGGCCGACAAGGAGTATCACGGCTACGGCATGCTCTCCATGAAGACGGTGGTGGAAAAGTACGGCGGCACAATGGCGGTGGAGATCCGCGGCGACGTGTTCTGCCTTAACTTACTCTTTCCGCTTCCGTGAAGGCTGCGGAGGATGCAATTCGCGCCGTATTTCAAGCAGTTTGTTCCCGAAACCGCCAAACGGTCTTTTACGGTGGCATAATGTAACAGACGGTAGAAGCACGCTTCAGTGGTTTTTGCGGCAGGCATTGTTAAGTAGTGATAAATTGTTGCAAGTTTATCTCTGTAAACGTTATGCAATACTGTTAAAGTTATAAATTTTTTGAAAAAAATTCAAAAAAAGTGCGCTCAAATCGTAGGCAATATCAATTTTATGGTGTATAATAGTCATAGTTGATTTATTCTGCCCGTTGCGGGGTCGACCGCGGGGCGTATTACAGGAGGGCAAACCTAAATGGAATTCACGGAACAAGACATTCAGAAAGAGGTAAAACCCCTTTCGGAAAACGCATTCGTGCGCTTCTTCCAGCGCATAGCGCGCTGGTGGCTGGGCGCATGGTACGGCTTTGCGGACAAGCATCCCAAGCTTGCACCCTGGATCTATAAGATATTCTTCTTCTTCGTGTTCTCCATGGGCGTTACCATCTGGCAGTTCATAGTCATGACCTTCCTGCCCTATGCGTTCGCCGGCATGAACAAAGGCAATTGGGGCTGGCCCAACGTCACCATCGGCGACTTTACCGATAACGGCGCCACCTATATGATATTCGGCGACGCAAACGGCGCCGGTTACTTCATCGCGTTCGAGCTTGCGGTGTTCACCGCGCAGTGCATAAACTTCCCGCTGCAGCGCAACATAACCTACCGTTCGCATGGCAACCCCTGGTATCAGGCGATGTGGTACTTCATCGGCTGGGTGCTCGTATCCGTATTCACCAACGCCATCTGGGGCCTCATCAACGTATTCCTCACCCATTGGGGCTGGTATCTTGCGGGCAACGAAGGCCTTGCCACCGTTGCGGGACTCATTAAAACGGTGCTCACCGGCGGCGTTTCCATGATAATATTCTTCTTCGTGTTCCTCGTTATCTTCCCCGACAACAACGCGGTAGTAAAGCGTGCTCAGGCAAAGCTGGACAAACTTACCGCGGCAGGCGCCGACGAAGAGAAGATAGCCGCAGCCAAAGCCAAGCTCGAAGAAGCCCAAAAGAAGGCGGATTTCAGTAACGCGGAAAAGGACGCGGCAACGGCGCGCTCCAAGTTCAACAGCTCCGCGATGAAGTATTTCTCTGCCAAGAGCAACCTCGAAAAGGAGGCCGAAAAGGCAAAGGAAAAGGGCGAGCCCGAAAAGGACGAAGCGGCAAAGGCCGCCGACGCGGAGATGCTTGCAAAGAAGTTCGAAGAAGCTTGCACGGCGCTCGTGGAAAAGCGCGAAAAGGAGCAGGCGTTCGAAGAAGTCAAAGCCGCTCAGGCTGCATAAACAAACGGCACGGTTCGGGCGGGACGCAACGCGTCCCGCCTGTTTTATATAATGCGCACATATTTCCCGCCCGCGCGCCGTTTGTTTGCCGGCGGTATTGACAAATGGCGCGCCCGGTATTAAAATTATATTGTAATTCGGCTCCCCGCGAGTAAAACGCGTATATTGCGGGGGCAATCGCGGAGGAGGGCATGCTTGCGTACACTTATGCCGGCGACGGCGTATTCGCTCTAAGAGACAAGCCGGTTCCCGTGCTAACGGGCCCGCGCGACGCCATAGTAAAGGTCACGCTCGCCTCGATCTGCACCAGCGACATACACATAAAACACGGCGCCGTGCCGCGTGCGGTAAAGGGCGTCACGATAGGGCACGAGCTTGTCGGCGTGGTCGCGGCGGCCGGCAGCGAGGTGCGCAACGTCGCTGCGGGCGACCGGGTGTGCGTCAATGTGGAGACGTACTGCGGGCGCTGCTGGTTCTGCAGGCGGGGATATGTGAACAACTGCACCGATAAAAACGGCGGCTGGGCGCTCGGCTGCCGCATAGACGGTGGCCTGGCGGAATATGTCCGCGTGCCGTTCGCCGATACCGGGCTGACGAAGATCCCCGACGGGGTGAGCGACGAGCGCGCCCTGTTCGTCGGCGACGTGCTCGCCACGGGTTACTGGGCGGTGCGTATCTCCGGGCAGGAGGAGGGCGATACTGTGCTTGTCCTCGGCGCGGGGCCTGTGGGGCTGTGCGCCGCGGCGTGCGCAAAAATCAAGTCGCCGTGCAGGATGATCATATGCGAAAAGCGGGAGGAGCGCAGGAAGTTCGCAAGGGCATTCATTCCCTCGGCGGAGTGCGTTTCGCCGGAGGATATGCCCGAAGTAATGCGCAGCCTTCCGCGCGGAGGGGCAGACAGAGTGCTCGAATGCGGCGGTACGGAGCAGACCTTTGAAATGGCGTGGAAGTACGCCCGCCCCAATGCCGTGGCGGTGATAGCCGCGCTATACGAGCGGCCGCAGATCCTTCCTCTGCCCGACATGTACGGCAAGAACCTCACGTTCAGGACCGGCGGAGTGGACGGCTGCGACTGCGCGGCGATCCTGCGGCTGATAGCGGAAGATGGGCTTGACGTCTCGCCGCTCATAACGCACGTCTTCCCTCTGGCTGAGGCAGACCGTGCGTTCGCGCTGTTCGAAAGCGGCGCCGACGGGGTGATGAAAGTGGCTATAAAGCCGTGATCGGAGCCGCAATATGCCGCAAATAAGGGGTAAATATGGACTTCGGAAATTTTATTTTGAGTTTTTTATTGCAGATGGCGTTTACGCTGGGGCTGATATTCCTGTTCGGCAAGGCGATAGCGCTGTGCAACGGGGCGTTCTACCGCAATTTCGGCACGCATGCAAGGGCGGTGTGCTATGTCACGGGCTTTATAGGCACTCCCGTTCACGAGGGCGCGCATGCGCTTATGTGCCTCATTTTCGGGCATAAGATAACGGAAATAAAGCTGTTTCAGATCAACTCTTCCGACGGCACGCTGGGCTATGTGTATCACTCCTACAATCCCCGCAACTGGTGGCAGAAGATCGGGTGCCTGTTCATAGGCATTGCCCCCGTGCTCGTGGGCGGGCTGCTGCTCGCGGGGCTTTTATACCTGTTGCTGCCCGATCTGTTCGTTTCTGCGGCGAACGACATTGTCGCCGCCGATTTCGCGGGCGACTTCGGCGGCGCGCTGCTCACCGTGCTGCGGTCGTTTGCCGGAATGTTTTCTTACATCGTCACCTGGCAGTGGTGGGTGTTCATACTCGTCGGCAGTTTCATCGCCCTGCACATGACGCTCTCGCGCGAGGATGTGCGGGGCGCCCTTTCCGGCATAGTGGCGTATGCAACCGCCTTTCTCGTAGTCGATCTCGTATTGGCGCTCGTCGGCGGAGACCTGCTCTCGGCATTCACGGGCGGGGTGCTCGCCTGCGGCGCGTTCCTGCTGTTCTTCTTTTGCGTGTTCCTTGTAATATCGCTCGTGCTGCTGGCAATATCATATATCGTGCGCGCGGTCAGGCGGCGGATGTGAGCAGATAATAATTATTCTGCTGTTTCCGTCCGCGCGGCGGCGTTTATAAATAAGTAACGAAATTTTCCGGATGGGGATATGAAAAATAAGCTGAAAAAGTTCTTCAGGAATTTCGACCTGCGCGAAGGCGCCGCGTCGCTGATGTTTCTCGTGCTCGGGATACTGTTCATCGTATTTCCCGAGGGTATGCTTAAGACGCTGTGCTACGTAGCGGGTGCTCTCACGCTGGTGTGGGGAATAGTGCGCATGATACTCTACTTCCGCGAAGAGGGCGGGGTGCACGTCTATGATGTGGTGATACTCGCCGCGGTGATGGTGGCGGGCATACTGCTCATCGTGGCTCCCGCATTCGTCTCTGAATTTATCACCGTAATGCTCGGCGTGCTGCTCATTCTCGACAGCATCTCCAAGATAATCGAAAGCCGCGAACTATACAAGCTCAACAAGGGTGCGGAGTGGCTCACGGCGGCGATTATAGGCGTCGTGTGCGCCGTGCTCGGCATGATAATCATATTCAACCCGTTCGCCACCACGCGCGTCCTCATGATATTCGTGGGCATTTCGCTGCTGCTCGACTCTGTGTGCAGCCTTACGGCGGCATGCATATATGCCGCGATGCGCGCCGGCAAGGACGAAGCGGAAGGAGAGGTCATCGATATCTGAGTTTTGGATATAAGTCCGCCGTCGCATTGTATTCTGTATAACGGGACTGTATTTCCCGGATAACCGCTGCCCGGCACGCATTAGTTTTTTATTGGCTTTTATCGGCGGGCCGGCATGACATCGTTTGACCCGGCAATGGGTTTTCGTTTTTCCGTTTATGTTTTAGCGGACGACGGCGTATCATGTAATTGCCTGTCGGCAATAAACAAAGCAGCAGGATTCTGAATTTATACGCATATAAATTGCAAAGCCGGCGAAAGCGGATTTTGAACGTAACGGAGTGAAGATATGAACGATATAAACGAGATGACGGCGCTGCTCGAAAGGCAGCGGGCATACTTTGCGACGGGCGTCACGCTTAACGTAAAGTTCAGGATAGCGGCGTTAAAGAGGCTTAAATCGGCCATACTCGCGCACGAAAGCAGCATAAACGCCGCCCTTAAAGCCGACCTTGGCAAGGGCGGATTCGAGAGTTACATGTGCGAAACGGGCATGACTCTTTCGGAGATAAGCTACGTTATAAAGCACGCGGCGCGCTGGTCGCGCGACAGCCGCGTGCCCACGCCGATGGCGCAGTATGCGGCAAAGAGCTACGTCAAAAAGTCGCCCTACGGCTGCGTGCTCGTCATGAGCCCGTGGAATTACCCGTTCATGCTGACGATGGAGCCGCTCGTCGATGCGATAGCCGCGGGAAACACCGTGATAGTCAAGCCCTCGGCGTATTCCCCCGAAACGGGCAGGGAAATAGCTGCGCTCATAGCCGAGGTGTTCGCCCCTGAATATGTAACGACGGTGCTGGGCGGCAGGGCGGAAAATTCCGCGCTGCTCGACATGCCGTTCGATAAGATCTTTTTCACGGGCAGCACGGCTGTCGGAAAGGAGGTAATGCGTCGCGCCGCAGAAAGGCTGATACCCGTCACGCTGGAACTCGGCGGCAAGAGCCCGTGCATAGTGGATAAAACGGCTGATATACCCTTAGCCGCAAGGCGCATAGTCTTCGGCAAATACCTCAACTGCGGGCAGACATGCGTCGCGCCCGACCACATATTCGTCCATTCCTCGGTAAAGGACAGGTTCATTGCCGAGGTAAAAAAGCAGATAGCGCTGCAATTCGGCGAATATCCGCTTGAAAACGCCGACTACGGCAAAATAATCTCCCGCAAGCACTACGACAGGATCTGCGGGCTGATCGATGAAACCAAGGTAGTGTACGGCGGCGGCCGCGACGAGGATGCGCTGCGCATAGAGCCTACGGTGATGGACGGCGTGACCCGCGCGGACGCGGTGATGGGCGAGGAGATATTCGGACCGGTTATGCCGGTGCTTACATTCGACGACGCCGAAAAGCTGATAGCCGACATAAACTCGCAGCCCCATCCGCTGGCGCTCTATGTGTTTTCCTCCGACAAAAAGTTCATAAATAGACTGCTTGCGCGGTGCGCCTTCGGCGGCGGCTGCGTAAACGACACTATAATCCACCTCGCCACGCCGCATATGGGCTTTGGCGGCGTGGGTGCGAGCGGCATGGGCAGCTACCACGGCAAAGACGGATTCGACTGTTTTACGCACAAAAAATCCATAGTCGACAAGAGCACGCTGTTCGATCTGCCCGTGCGCTATCAGAAATATTCAAAATCCAAGGAGAAGATGCTGCGTCTGGTTATGAAATGATTGCGGCATATATATAGGTCAATTTGGTGTTTTATGAAAGATAAGGTAAAACTGGACGTCGGGGAGATCGCCGCCGCGGGCGGCGCTGCCGAGTATGCGCGCAAAGTTAATGACTATATCGCGCGCAAAAATAAGCTGATACGCGCCCTGATGATAGCGTTCAGCGCGGCGTTTTCGGCCTGCCTGTTATTTGTTATCGTAGGCAGGGGAGCGGAGCTGCACGTTTCGGAGCCGACGGTTTTCTGGGCGGTGACGGGTGCGCTCGGCGCGGCGGCGGCAGCGCTTGCGGTTGCCGTCGGCGTAAACATGTATAAATTCAACAAATTTCTTAAAAAATTCCGTTGAGGGCCGCATATGCCGCGCAAAACGAGCGGCCGTGTGGTATACTGTAAGAGATTAATGCGAACACGATTTGAAGCGGGGATATCACGGCACATGCTGCATTAAACCCCTTTGACGTGCCACCGGGCACGCCCTGCGGGCTTTGCCTTGCCTTTGCCGCAATCTGCCCGCTTCAAATTGCTTTGCACCTTTAAGCAGCGCATTTTGCGGTGAATTGGCGCGAAGAGGAGGCAGCAATACTCTTCTCTGTATTGCAACGACGATGAACGCTAAGGCACGCAAAAGACGCACTTAAAGGCGCGTTCGTTTTATTCCCTTACAGTATAATAACTGTATCGCCGCAAAAAAATGCGACGGTAATTTCTTCGCAAGGTGAGATATGGAGCAGATATTCGGCGACGACAAACTTGCGGTGGCGGTAAAAGAGGACGGTGCCGGCCTTATAAGGCGCGCATATGCGGCGTTCGGCTGGCGCGAAGACAGGGTGTATTCCGACAGGCGCTATGCCGACGTGGTACACTTCGATTTCGCGCGCCCTCATAAGATACCCGGCAAGGACAGGCTGCAGCTGCTTCAGGTCAGGTTCGAAGTCGGGGTGAACTATCTCGGCAAGGCAAACGCGCGCATGCCGCTTCGTGCTGCCGTGATCGGCACACTCGTTGCCCTTATCGGACTCGCACTTGCAATTTACGGCGCGTTCGTCATAGCGATGTCCACCACAACGGTGTTCTTTTCGGCGGGAGTGGGCCTCGTGGGCGCGGGCGCGCTGTTTGCTGCGCTGGCGGTATTCACCGCGGTGAAGGTGTACGCCTCCGATAAACGTAAATACGGCATAATCGCCGCCGTGTTGCAGCAGAACATAGAGCAGATAATCGCCGAGGCCGCGCAGATAACGGGGGTGGGCGATGGGCATTGAAAACAAGCGGCTCAAACGCCAGCATGCGCGCTGGCAGCCCAAATCACCGCGCGATATCGTGATACGGCTTAAGACGGAGCGCAGGGGTATAGGCAAACTCAAGGCGATGAGTATACTCTTCGTGGCGCTGCTGCAGCTCGGGGTGCTCATAACCCTGCATACGCTGGTAGCGGCGGCTTTCCGCGGCTACCTCATCTTTTCGGTGGTGATGGATATCCTCACCTGCCTGTATGTGCTGGCATCCGATAAAAACGGCCGTTCGAAGGCGGTGTGGATAATGCTGATACTCGTGCTGTTCCCCGTGGGCTTTCTGATATTCTTCCTCTCGGACGAACGCATATTTTTCCGCTCTTCGCGCAGACGCTACAGGGCCATACTTCAATCCTCTTCCGGTATGCTTACCGGCTGTTCGTGCAAAGATATGCCCGAAACAACGGCGCGCGCCTGCACTTATATCAAGAACGCTACGGGCTATGTCCCGTATAAGAATACCTCTGCCGAATACTTCCCTTCGGGCGCGGGCGCCTTCGACGACATGATAGAGCGCTGCGCTTCGGCGGAAAAATTCATCTTTCTGGAGTATTTCATAGTTGCGGGCGGCGTGCTGTTCGACAGGTTGTTCTCCGTGCTCAAAGAGCGCGCGGCTGCGGGCGTGGACGTGCGCGTAATCTACGATGACATGGGGTCTTCCGGCAAACTTTCGGGAAAGTTAAAGCGCGAGGTCCGTGCAAGCGGCATACAGCTTTATGCCTTCAACAAACTCGTGCCCATGTATAAGATAGCCATGAACTACCGCGACCACCGCAAGATAACGGTTATAGACGGCAGGTTCGCTTACACGGGCGGCATAAACATCTCCGACGAGTACGTCAACGAGCGCCGCCTTTACGGCTACTGGAAGGACAACGCCGTGCGCATAGAGGGCGACGCGGTGCAGGGCTTCACCCTTATGTTCCTGCGCCAGTGGGAGTTCGTAACAAAAAAGCCTTCCGACTATTCCCCGTTCATGTACGCGGGGGGCGGAAAATTTCCCGAACCTGTTTCGTCGGGGGATGTATGCGGGGCAAGCGGCGGAACTTCCCTTCCGTACGCTTCGGGGCTGGAATACGCTGCCCCCGTCGCGCGCGACGTGTATGCGGGCGCCATATCGCAGGCGGGAGAGCGGCTCTGGATAATGACCCCGTATTTCGTGCCCGACGACACGATAACCAACCTGCTGGCAAGCAAGGCGCTGAGCGGCGTCGACGTGCGCATAGTGCTGCCGGGCGTGCCCGATAAGGCATATGTCTACCTCATTTCGCTCGACAACGCCGACAAGCTGATGAGCAGCGGCGTTAAGGTGTATACCATGACGGACGCGTTTGTGCACACCAAGTCGGTGCTCACCGAAAAGTGCGCCATAATCGGTTCTGCCAACTTCGATCTGCGCTCCTTTTTCCAGCAGTACGAAAACGCGCTTTACACCGACGACGCCGGCGTGATGCGCGGGCTGGAACAGGACTTTTTGCAGACCTTTCCCGAATGTACGCAGCGCAATTATGCATCCGTGCAGCCCGGGCCGGTGCGGTCGCTGCTTATATCTCTGTTGCAGATATTTTCGCCGCTTATGTAGCATGGCGGCGGTTACCGGGATATTAGCGGCGGTGTGCCGGCTCTCATGCGGGCACACCGCCGTTTTTCTGTAAAACCGTCCGCGGCATTGGTCATACATTTATCCGGCCGTATGCATAATTATGCATTAAAATGTCGAAAATGCAGTATAATTTTGCGGCGCGTGCATATTTTCCCCTCCGTTGTGTTGCAAATAAGTGCGGCAGGGTGTATAATAGCGGAAAGAGAAAATCAAGGCTGTATGCATTTCAAGGAGGCGGCTGTGAATAAAAATCAAAATTATCGTCTGGAAACGCTTGCCATTCACGCCGGGCAGGAGCAGCCCGACCCCGCGACGGGCGCGCGCGCCGTTCCCATATATATGACCACTTCGTATGTATTTGAAAACAGCGCGCAGGCTGCGGCAAGGTTCGACCTCAAGGAGGAGGGCAACATCTATACCCGCCTGCAAAACCCCACCACCGACGTGCTCGAAAGGCGGGTGGCTGCGCTCGAAGGCGGCGTTGCCGCGCTGGCGGTTGCCAGCGGTTCGGCGGCCATAACCTACGCCATACAGAACATCGCCTCGTGCGGCGATCACGTGGTCGCGGCATCCAACCTCTACGGCGGAACGCACAACCTGCTCGCCGTCACCCTGCCCGAACAGGGCATAGCCGCGACGTTCGTCGACCAGACCGACCCCGAAAACTTCCGCAGGACCATCCGCCCCAACACCAAGCTGATATACGCCGAAAGCATGGGCAACCCCAACTCCGATCTTATCGACATGGAGGCGATCGCGGCTGTCGCGCACGAGCACGGCATACCGTTCATCGTCGATTCCACTTTCGCCACGCCCTGCCTGATAAGGCCGCTGGAACACGGCGCCGACATAGTGGTGCATTCCGCCACAAAATTCATGGGCGGCCACGGCACGGCCATGGGCGGCATAGTGGTGGACGGCGGCAGATTCGACTGGAAGGCAAGCGGCAAGTTCCCCGGGCTGACGCAGCCCAATCCCGCCTATCACGGCGTGGTGTTCACCGACGTCGGCGGGCCTTCGGCGTATATCCTTAAAATGCGCACCACGTTGCTGCGCGATCAGGGCGCGGTCATCTCGCCGTTCAATTCCTTCCTTATATTGCAGGGGCTGGAGACGTTGCCGCTCAGGGTGGAGCGGCACGTTGAAAACGCGCTCAAAGTTGTGGATTTCTTAAAGAACTGCCCCAAGGTGGAAAAGGTGAACCACCCTTCGCTGGCGACGGGCATGGGCGCCGAGCTTTACAGGCGCTACCTTCCGCGCGGAGGTGGCTCGATATTCAGTTTCGATATAAAGGGCGGCAGGGAAAGTGCGGTAAAATTCACCGAAAGCCTTGAACTCTTTTCGCTGCTCGCAAACGTGGCGGACGTGAAGTCGCTCGTCATCCACCCCGCCTCGACGACGCACTCCCAGCTGGACGAAGAGGGGCTCAAAGCAGGCGGCATAACCTCCGCCACGGTGCGCCTTTCGGTAGGCACCGAGCACATAGACGATATCATTGCCGACTTAAAGCAGGCGTTCGACAGGGTGTAAAGGCAAAAACGCCCGCATATATGGGCAAATCAACAATATTGCGAGGCAACAGATATGATATATGACAGCATAACCGAACTGATAGGCGGCACGCCGCTTTTAAGGCTGAACAGGTATTGCAGGGCCAACGGGCTGAATGCAGAGATAATCGCCAAGCTCGAATACTTCAACCCCGCCGGTTCCGTAAAGGACAGGGTGGCGCTTAACATGGTGCTCGACGCCGAGGCGCGCGGGTTCTTGCAGCCGGGCGGCACCATAATAGAACCCACTTCCGGCAACACCGGCATAGGGCTTGCGCTCGTCGCGGCGGCAAGGGGGTACAAGCTGATACTCACCATGCCCGAGACCATGAGCGAAGAGCGCCGCAGGCTTATAAAGGCCTACGGGGCGGAGATAGTTCTGACGCCCGGCGCCGAGGGAATGTCGGGCGCGATAAGGCGGGCTGAGGAGCTTAAAAACTCCATTGAAGGCAGCATAATAGCGGGGCAATTCGAAAATCCCGCCAATCCCGAGGCGCACAGAAAGACTACCGCGCAGGAAATTTTAAGGGACGCGGGCAAGGTCGATTACTTTATCGCGGGGGTGGGAACCGGCGGCACGATAACGGGCGTTGGCGCCGTGCTCAAAGAGCATTTCCCCGACGTAAAGGTCATCGCCGTAGAGCCTGCCGGGTCGCCCGTCCTTTCAAAGGGGCACGCGGGGCCGCACGGCATACAGGGCATAGGCGCGGGCTTCGTGCCGAAGGCGCTTGATACCGCCGTCTACGACGAAGTGATAGCCGTCACCGACGAAGATTCCATCTCCGAGGGCAAGGCGCTCGCAAGGGCGGAGGCCTTCCTCACGGGCATATCTTCGGGCGCGGCCATGTGGGCGGCAAGGCAGGTCGCCATGCGTAAGGAGGCGGAGGGCAAGCGCATACTCGTGCTGCTGCCCGACAGCGGCGACAGGTATCTCTCCACGGCGCTCTTTGCCTGAAAAAAGGCGCAGCAGAACAGAAAACGAACGTTGTTCCGCCATATGTGCGGGGCAATTTCACGGCGGATAAGATAATGAAGATCACAGATATAATAAAGAGCAAGGAGGCGGTGCTCTCGTTCGAGGTGTTTCCGCCCAAGACGGACGACAAATTCGAGAGCGTTTCGCGCGCGATAGACGAGATCGCGGCGCTGCGGCCCGACTTTATGAGCGTGACCTACGGCGCCGGAGGCGGCACTTCCGCATACACGGTGGCCATCTCACGCCACATCAAGGCGCTGGGCGTAAATTCCGTTGCGCATCTTTCATGCATATCCTCCACAAAGGCGGACGTGCGCGAAAAGCTCGGGCAGCTCAAAGAGGCGGGCATAGAGAATATCCTCGCCCTGCGCGGCGACATACCCGAAAATTTTGCGGGCAACCTCGAATACGGTTATGCGAACGAGCTGGTGGCGGACATAAAGAAGTTCGGCGGATTCTGCATAGGCGGGGCGTGCTACCCCGAAGGGCACCCCGAATCGCGCACGATATATTCCGACATAGAAAACCTCAGGCGCAAGGTGGACGCGGGCTGCGACTACCTCACCACGCAGATGTTCTTCGATAACGACCTGTTTTACAGCTTCCTCGCAAAGGCGTATTCGGCGGGCATAACCGTGCCGGTCATCCCCGGCATAATGCCCATAACGCGCGCAAGCCAGGTCAGGCGCACGCTCACGCTTTCGGGCTCGCCCATGCCCGCAAAGTTCAGGCGGATAGTCGACAGGTTCGGCGACGACCCCGACGCCATGCGCCAGGCGGGCGTGGCATATGCCACCGAGCAGATAATCGACCTGTACGCCAACGGCATAAGGGCGGTGCACGTCTACTCCATGAACAAGCCCGAAGTGGCGCGCGCCATACGCGCGAATCTTTCGGATATAGTATGAAGGTAATAAGCGGAAAAATCGCGCAGCCGGACAGGAAGGAGACGCTGCGCTACCTCGGCTATGCGGGCGTAAGCGGCGCGCAGGGCATGGAGGAGCTGCTCTGCGAGTGCGAACGGCTGCTGACCCCCGTGCTTGCGCCCAAGGCGGTATATTCGGCGTATCCCGTGACGCGCGGCGAGGGCTGCGCGCTCGACCTCGGCTTTGCCAGGGTGGAGAGCCGTTCGCTCTGCCGCAACCTCGAGGGCTGTAACGACATAGTGCTGTTCGCCGCCACCGTGGGTGCGGGCGCAGACAGGCTCATAGCAAAGTACAACCGCATCTCGCCTGCGCGCGCCGTGGTGTTGCAGGCCATGGGCGCCGCCGCCGTCGAACAGTGGTGCGACGAGGTGAACGCGCGCATAGTCGCCGAATACGGCCCCGCTCGCCCCCGCTTTTCCTGCGGGTACGGCGATCTGCCGCTCGCGCTCCAGCGCGAAATTTTTCCCGCGTTGCAGGTGACCAGGCACATAGGCGTAACGCTCACCGAGGGCGATCTGATGATGCCCACAAAGTCCGTTACCGCCATAGTGGGAATAATTCAGAGCCGTATCTGATTGCCCTTTGCCGCATTCAAAGCGGCATATGTGCGGGGCAATTTATTCATTTGGTGTAAAAATGGATTTTTTGAAATACCTTGAAGAAAACATAGTGCTGCTCGACGGCGCAATGGGTACCATGCTGCAAAAGCGCGGGCTCGCGCTCGGCGAACTGCCCGAGGAATGGAACCTCACCCGCCCCCGCGAGGTGGAGGACATCCACCGCGCCTACATAGCCGCAGGGGCGGACGTCATCTATGCCAACACCTTCGGCGCAAACAGCCTTAAATTGGGTGCAAGGACGGAGGAGGTCGTGGCGGCGGGCGTAAAAATTGCGCGGCGTGCGGCGGGCGCTGACAAGTTCGTGGCGCTGGACGTAGGCCCCACGGGCAAGCTGTTAAAGCCGCTCGGCGACCTCGATTTTGAAGAGGCGGTTGGCATATTTTCGCGCACCGTTTCTGCGGGCGTAGCCGCAGGGGCAGACCTCATCGCGATAGAGACGATGAACGACTCCTACGAACTTAAAGCGGCGCTCGTCGCGGCAAAGGAGTGCGGCGGCGGTCTGCCCGTCATCGCCACCTGCGTGTTCGACGGCGGCTGCAAGACCATGACGGGCGCCTCGCCCGAGGCGATAGTCGCCATAGCTGAGGGGCTGGGTGTGTGCGCGGTGGGCATAAACTGTTCGCTCGGTCCCGCGCAGATGCTGCCCGCGGTAAAGCGCATGCTGGCGTGCGCTTCGGTACCTGTAATAGTAAAGCCTAACGCCGGTCTGCCCGAAGAGCGCGGCGGCGAAACCTTTTACGATCTGGATGCGCCCGCGTTTGCCGAACAGTGCGCCGGACTGCTCGGTTGCGGGGTAAGGGTGCTGGGCGGCTGCTGCGGCACCACTCCCGAATACATATCGCTGCTCAGGCGGACGGTTTCGGGCAGGCGGCCTGCGGAAGTTACAAAAAAGGACCTCACCTGCATAGCTTCATACACCCATGCCGTTTACTTCGGCGGCGCGCCGGTAGTTATAGGCGAGCGCATCAATCCCACGGGCAAAAAGCGGCTCAGACAGGCCATAACCGAGGGCGACACGGCGTATATCCTCTCTGAGGCGGTAAAACAGGCCGAAGCGGGGGCGCACGTCCTCGACGTAAACGTCGGCCTGCCCGGCATAGACGAGAGCGCCGCGCTCACCAATGCCGTGTGCGAAATACAGGCGGTCACCGACCTGCCGCTGCAGATAGATACTTCCGACATTTCGGCAATGGAGGCGGCGATGCGCCGCTACAACGGTAAGCCGCTGGTAAATTCGGTCAACGGCAAGCGCGAGTCGATGGCGGCGGTGTTCCCGCTCGTAAAAAAATACGGCGGCGCGGTGATAGCGCTCACCCTGGATGAGAACGGCATACCCGCCACTGCCGAAGGCAGGGTAAGGATTGCAAAAAAGATAGTGGCGGAGGCGGCAAAGTACGGCATCGGGAAAAACGATATCGTTTTCGATACGCTCGCCATGGCGGTGTCCGCCGACGGCGGCGCTGCGGCCGCCGCGCTCGACAGCCTGCGTTACATAAGGCATACTATGGGGGTAAATACCTCGCTGGGAGTTTCAAACATCTCGTTCGGGCTGCCCAACCGCGACTTCATTAACGGCACGTTTTTTGCCATGGCGCTGGAAAACGGGCTTTCGGCGGCGATACTCAACCCGCTGTCGCAGGAGATGGCAAAGACCTATAAAAGTTTCTGCGCGCTGCGCGGATACGATAAAAACTGCCTCGATTACATTGCCTGCGCGCAGAGCGTTACGGTGCAGGCCGTTGCGGCGAATGCCCCCGCGGCAGGGCAGGCGGAGGGCGAGGGACTGAAATACTTCGTCGAAAGGGGGCTGAAAGCCGAGGCCGAACAGGCGGCGCGCGAACTGCTTAAAACGATGCCCCCGCTCGAGGTGATAAATTCGCAGATAGTGCCCGCGCTCGACGAGGTGGGCGACAGGTTCGAAAAAAAGACGCTCTTTCTTCCGCAGCTTTTAATGAGCGCGGAGGCGGCGTCGGGCGCCTTTGATGTGATAAAGTCGGCTTTCGGCGGCGGAGGCAACTCCAAAAAGGTAAAGGTGGTGATAGCCACCGTAAAGGGCGACATACACGACATAGGCAAGAATATTGTAAAGACCCTGCTGGAAAATTACGGCTTTAAGGTGTACGACATGGGCAGGGACGTGCCCGCGCGCGCCATAGCCGACAAGGCGAAGGAGGTGGGCGCCGAGGTGGTGGGCCTGTCTGCGCTGATGACTACCACGGTCGCCTCCATGAAGGAGACGATAGAGCTGCTCAAAGCTGAATACCCCTCCTGCCGCACGCTGGTGGGCGGCGCTGTGCTCAATGCCGAATATGCCGCTTCCATCGGCGCCACAAGGTATGCAAAAGACGCCATGGCTTCCGTGCGCTACTGCGAAGAGGTGGAGGCGGAACTTTACGGCGGATAATGCGGTAAATGCGGCATATACCGCATTCAATCAAAAGCGGCGGCTGCGCTTTCAGGCGCAGCCGCCGCTTTATAAAATTCAATACTTTCTTTCGTATTTTATCCGCAGCGCATTGCCCTTCACACGCTTTGCGATGCAGTCTGCGGCTATCGTGACTGCCGCAAAGAACACCAGCCCCGCGCCTATGAATATCGCGCAGTTCATAAAGAACTCTTCGGGCAACACCCTTATTATCTCGTCGGTGTTCGGGTCAAACAGCCAGTTGTCCTTGCCGGGAAAGAGTATGGCGTGGAACGCCTCGAACGCCCTGTCGAAGTCCGCGGCTATCAGGCAGCCGAGCACTACTGGCAGCACCACTGCGGCTATCGCCGTCCAGAATGCCGCCGAATGCCCCGCGGCGGAGCCTATCTTCACTACCTTGGCAAAGTGCAGCGCAAGAATAATTGCAACGATGCCCGCGCTTGCGCCCAGCAGCGCCACATCCAGCACGAACAGGAACTTGCAGTCGGCAAAGTGCGCGGCTCCCTCCTCCGAAAAGGCGAAAACTCCGGCGCCGAACTCCCTGCCGGGCAGCAGCAGATAGTCGAGTATCTGGTCGTATGCCTGCTTTATCTCCTCGTAGCTGTGTCCGCTCGCCCGTTCAAGCCCCAGGGTGTCTATCTGAATATAGTAAAACCACCTGTTGAGTATGGGCAGGCTGATCGACAGCGAGAGCAGAAGTATGAAGAACGCTATAACAAACAGCACCGTTGCCGCTATATTCACCGCGCGCGGCGCCCTGACCTTGTCCATATATCCTCCTGTAACGGAGCATGTCCGCATAGAACAGTTTACCCCAAGCGGGGCAAAAAGGCAACCGTTTGAGCATGGCGGAACGCCCCTGTCCCGCGCAGGCGGAAAAAATTTTTGCCCGGGCCGAAATTTTACCAATTTTTTGCAAAATAGTGCATACTTTTTAACTTTTGGGGAATATAATATAGATGTAGAGCGAAGGAAAATTCGCTTGATACCTTGTGACTGCGCGGAAAAGCGCTGAGCAATAGGGGGACGGGCGCTTACGGGAAAAAGCTTTGCTTTTGCAAACTTTTCCGTAAGAGTGCCTTCGTCGTGAAAAGTAACGGACGGAGTTTTGCTCCGTCCTTTTTTGTGCAGCGCCCGCGGCATAGCCGCGGGCGCTGCAAATTTATCGTTTTTCGGTGCGGTGCGCGGCAGTCCGCGCCTTTCGCCGTTTATTCCTGCATGGAGTCGGTCGGCTCCGCGCCGCCAGCTTCATCGTCCGCGCCTCCGGCGGAGGGAGACGGATCTTCGTCTTCGGCATCTCCGTGTCTGCTCAGATATCGTGCGTATGTCTTTTTGAATATCGTCCTGCGGAAGAGCAGGAGGTTGAGCACCACGAAGCACGCGCCCACGACTATGCAGGTTATCAGCGCCGCAAGGTCGCTCGTGGCGGCATATGGCGCAAGGAACATCAGCGGGAATCCGAACACTATCGCCGGCAGACTCTGGTACACGAGGTTCTCGCTCGCGGGGGTGCGGTAGCTGCCGTCTATCTCGCGCAGCAGTATCATGCCGGTGCTCGCCGTGCCCGTAAGCATGCCGAAGAATGCAAGGAACTGTTCGTGTCGGTATGCGCCGAACAGCTTTTTGCTGACGAAGTTGACATACACAAAGGTTACTATCGTGCCGTAAACCGCCATTATCAGCAGCACCGCCCAGTACTCTGCCAGCAGTGGCAGCCGTATGGCGGCCACGCCCGCAACTATCATTATGTCGAACGCCAGCCCGCTTATGCGGTCCATCATATAGTTGTTTATTATGCGCTTTTTAACTATGCCCTTGTCGTACAGTTTGTTGAGTATGGCCTTTGCGGGTATGGTGAGTATTACGCCGATGAGGAAGTTGAAGCCGAACAGCGTGTCTGCAAGCGAGGGCAGCAGTGCCGAAAGCCCGTACATTATGCCGAAGGATATGGCGTAAACGACCAGTACTATGGCAAACTGAACGGTCATCTTGTCCATCGAGGACACGGCGGGTATCTCGTTTTCGTCTTCGTAGTCGGCAAGCGTGCTGCGCTTTTGGGTGGTATCTATCTTTATCATGCCGCGCTTTTTCATCACGTTGATGTATATTACGCCGCCTATGCACGCCACGAGGAAGCCGAGCGCCGCAACGGTAAGGCCGAAGTTGCTGCCTCCCGCAAAGCCGTAGTCGTTTTCATAGATCTTGCCGTAGTTGAGCGCCTGTCCCGTGCCCTGGCCGAAGCCGAACGCAAGCAGTATGCCCGCAGCCGATATCAGCCCGTTTGTGTGCAGCGCCCACGCCGCTATTATGGTTATTATAAGTCCGCCGAACGCCTGGATCAGGTAGCCGTTTACGGTGACTATACCGGAATCGAATATCTCGCCGGCGCGCTTTTTGTTGAACTTTTTCTTGGTGTTGCGCATGCCGGAGGCTATGAAGCCGATCCCTAAGCAGTGGTAGGTGATGAGTTCCAGCATCTGCATGCCCGAAATGCTCTTGTCGGCGTCGCTCTCTGCGGGACTGCCGAACACGGGCAGGTTGAACAGATAGTCGCCGGCGGCGAAGTAGACTATCGTGGAGATTATCAGAAGAAGTATGCCGCCCAGCACCGATACTGGCACGAGCGTCTTGTTGAGCGCGGGTATGAAGCGTTTGAGCGCCGCCGCCACCAGCATGCTCGCAAGCAGCACGGCGAACACCATTATGAACGTCCATACGTTGAGTTCTGCAAAACTCATTCGGTTGCCTCCTTGTTTTTGTTTTCCTGCGCTTTAAGGGCGCGCAGCCCGTCGAAGACGTGCACGTATTTTATGGAACAGAAGCGGCTGTCGCCCTTCACCTGCAGGATCTTGCCTTTATAATAAAAGTTGAACTTCTTTTTGCCCACGGCGGTTATCGCATCTATCTCGTCCAGGGGGTAAACGTAGTTCTTTCCCCCGCCCGAAACCGTCAGCTTTCGGCTGTCTATGGCAACGCGGTCGCCGCCCAGCTTTACCTTGCGCTTGAACTTCACGCTCTCGCGGAAAAGTATGCCTTCGTCGCTCACCGTCCTGCCGCCTGCCACCAGCTTTACTATCTCCCCGCGCTCCCATTCGTACCAGCCGTATATGCGGTCGTAGCCGCATACGGGCGGCGATATGTGCAGGTCTTCGGTGTATTCCGCGCGTGTGTGGCAGTTTTTGCATTCAAAGTGCGTGCCGCGCGAATAAATGCTGCCCACCGCGCCGCAGACGGGGCACATGTAAAGCGCGCGCTCTATGTATTCGGCCCTGCGGCGGCTTGTATAGCGTTCGCCGCTTGCGGCGTCGTCCACGTCAAGCTCGGTTTTTATTATACCGGACAGCTCGGCAACGCTCATATCCTTATATTCGTCGGGGTATATTATGCGCTTTACGCGCCCCGTGTACTTCGTGCCGCGGCGTATCTTCCCGCCCCAGCGCGGGTCTGTGCCGTAGCCGCCGCACAGGTTGTATATCACCAGCGGCACCTTGGAAAGTTTTGCGAGTTTTGCTATGGAATCGTCCATCTCCCACAGCCTTCCGCTCAGCGTGCGGTTGCCTTCGGGCGCAACGCTCACCGCGCCGCCCTCTCTGAATATGCGCAGCGCCGTGCGCACGGCGTTCAGGTCGGACATCGACTTGCTCTTGGGTACCGGCGCCACGAGGTAGCGTATCAGCGGCGAAACTTTAAGGTTGAACAGGTCGTCGGAGGTGAAGAAGTAGAGCGGGAACTTAAACGAAGCCGCAACAAAAAAAGGGTCCATTGTGGCCTGATGGTTGTTGATTATCAGGCACGGACCCTCCTGTATCGGCGCGGGTTCGGGCACGTAGTTATAGCGCAGTTTCATAAAGGGCGTCATCACCAGCCTTAAAAAGGCGAAGACGCGCGCGTGCCTCTTTTTTACCCACGTGGTGTGTTTTTTATCTTTCTGCATGTTTTTCTCCGCAAGCGGCGCAGGCAGCGCCTTTTTTATTATAACAAAAGATGCGCGGCGTTGTCAACAATAGCCGGCCCGGCGGCAAAGGCCTCCGAAAATTTCATCTTTTCCCGCACGCCCGCCCGTACACGTGCGCCGCAAAATAAAATAATTTTAATGCCCATTGCGTTTGCCTTAGCGCCGCCGTTGTGTTATAATGTACGAAAGTTACAAAGGCGGCACGCTTGCCGCCACGGAGAAAAAAGTTTATGACAAAGTACATTTTCGTTACAGGCGGCGTTGTTTCCGGCCTCGGCAAGGGCATTACCGCGGCTTCGCTGGGCAGGCTGCTCAAATGCAGGGGATATAAGGTGGCTTCGCAGAAGCTCGACCCCTACATAAATATCGACCCCGGCACGATGAGCCCCTACCAGCACGGCGAGGTGTTCGTTACCGACGACGGCGCCGAAACCGACCTCGACCTCGGCCACTACGAAAGGTTCATAGACGAAAACCTCAACAAATATTCCAACCTGACCACCGGCAAGGTGTACTGGAACGTGCTCAATAAAGAGCGCAACGGCGAGTACCTCGGCCAGACGGTGCAGGTCATTCCCCATATCACCGACGAGATAAAGACGTTCATCTACAACGTCGGCAAGACGACGGGCGCCAACGTCGTCATAACCGAGATCGGCGGCACCATAGGCGACATCGAAAGCCAGCCCTTCATCGAGGCCATAAGGCAGGTCGCGCGCGAGGTGGGCAGGGACAACTGCTGCTTTATCCACGTGACGCTCGTGCCCTACATCTCCGGCTCCGAGGAGTTCAAGTCAAAGCCCACGCAGCACTCCGTAAAGGAGCTTCAGGGCATGGGCATCAGCCCCGACATAATCATCGCGCGCGTGGACAAGCATCTTCCCAAGGACGTGCGCGCAAAGATCTCCATGTTCTGCAACGTCGCGCCCGAGTGCTGCATAGAAAATCTCACGCTGCCCGTGCTCTATCAGGCGCCCATCATGCTGGAAAAGAGCAACTTTTCCAAGATAGTGTGCGAAAGGCTCAAACTCGACCCGCGCGTGATAGACCTCACCGAGTGGAACAAGATGCTTGCCCGTATCGACGCCCGCGACAAGAAGGTCAAGATAGCGCTGTGCGGCAAGTACGTTCAGCTGCACGACGCCTACCTCTCCGTTGCGGAGGCGCTTGCGCACGCCGGCTACGAAAACGCGGCCAAGGTAGACATCAAGTGGGTGGACAGCGAAACGATAGACGATAATAACGCCGCCGACATACTCGGCGACTGCGACGGAATACTCGTGCCCGGAGGATTTGGCAACCGCGGCATAGAGGGCAAGATCTCTTGCGCAAAGTACGCGCGCGAGAATAACGTGCCCTATCTCGGCATATGCTTAGGTATGCAGACGGCGGTGGTGGAGTTCGCCCGCAACGTGCTCGGCTATAAGGACGCCAACTCCTCGGAGTTCGATCCCGAAAGCGCGCACTGCGTGATAGACCTCATGCCCGACCAGCACGGCGTAAAGATGGGCGGCACCATGCGCCTCGGCGCATATCCCTGCAAGGTGCTGGGCGAAAAGATGAAAAAGGCGTACGGGAAGGACGAGATCTCCGAACGTCACCGCCACAGATACGAGTTCAACAACGACTACCGCAAGGAGGTGGAGTCCGCGGGCATGAAGATCGCCGGCACCTCGCCTTCGGGGCTGCTGGTGGAGGCGGTGGAGATCCCCGCAAACGACTTCTACGTGGGCGTGCAGTTCCACCCCGAATTCAAGTCGCGTCCCCAGTCGGCGCACCCGCTCTTCCGCGAGTTCATCTCGGCGGCGGTAAAATATTCCAGAAAGAATCGCAAATAAGCCCGCACGCGCACTGTGCGTAAAAAAAAGCGGCTGACGCCGCTTTTTTTGTTATAGATGAGGTGCAGAATGAAGCTCAACCAAAATTATTTTAACGTAAGCGACAGCTACCTGTTTTCCGATATAGCCAAAAAGGTTGCGGCATATCAGGCGGCCAATCCCCAGAAAAAGGTGCTCCGCCTCGGCATAGGCGACGTAACGCTGCCGCTCGCGCCCGCAGTCGTCGCGGCGCTGCACTCCGCCGCGGACGAGATGGGCAGAAGGGAAAGTTTCCGCGGCTACGGCCCCGAACAGGGCTATTCGTTCCTGAAGGAGGCGGTGCGCGGATATTACGATGAGCGCGGCATACGGCTCGACGGCGGCGAGATATTCATCTCCGACGGCGCCAAGTCCGACCTCGGCAACATCCTCGACATCTTCGGACAGGATAACGTCGTGCTCATCCCCGACCCCGTATATCCCGTATATGTCGATACCAACGTGATGGCGGGCAGAAAGGTGACGTACATGAACGCCACCGAGGAGAACGGCTTTCTGCCCATGCCCGACTATTCCGTGGACGCCGACATAATATACCTGTGCTCGCCCAACAACCCTACGGGCGCGGCGTATTCTTTGCAGCAGCTCAAAGAGTGGGTGGACTACGCAAACGCAAAGGGCGCAGTCATCTTATACGACGCGGCGTACGAGTGCTTCGTGTCGGAAGATGGGCTTGCCCGTTCGATATTTGCCGTCGAAGGTGCCAAAGCGTGCGCCATAGAGTTCTGCTCGTTCTCCAAAATGGCGGGCTTTACCGGCACGCGCTGCGGCTGGACGGTGGTGCCCGAACAGCTTGCGGGCGGAAAGGCGAACAGGATGTGGCTGCGCAGGCAGACCACCAAGTTCAACGGCGTGCCCTACATCGTGCAGCGCGCGGCCGAGGCCGTGTTCACGCCCGACGGGCGCAGGCAGATCGCCGGGAACATAAATTATTATATGAACAACGCGCGCATAATCGCGCGTGCGCTCGAAGAGCTGGGCATATGGTTCGCGGGCGGCAAAAATTCGCCCTATATCTGGCTCAAATGTCCCGGCGGCATGGGCAGCTGGCAGTTCTTCGACTACCTTCTGGAAAACGCGCAGGTGGTGGGCACCCCCGGCGCGGGCTTCGGCAGGAACGGCGAGGGCTTCTTCCGCCTCACCGCCTTCGGCAGCGAAGAGGTGACGCGCGAGGCGGCCGACCGCATAAAGCGGCTGCTCTTGAAATGACGGCGGAAACGTACCATGGATAAATGCACATTCGAAAGGGGCGCGGGGGTGCTCTGCCACATCTCCTCGCTGCCCGGCAAATACGGCATAGGTTCGCTCGGCGCCGAGGCGTACGCGTTCGTCGATTTCCTCGAACGGGCAAAGGCGAAGTACTGGCAGATACTGCCGCTCGTACAGACGGGCTACGGCGATTCGCCCTATCAGTCGGTCTGCTGCAATTCGGGCAATCCCTATTTCATCGACCTTGAAAAGCTCGCTGAAGAGGGGCTGTTGGACGAAGAGGAGCTGAAAGAGGCTGAGTTGCCCTTCGGCAGGATAGATTACGGGCAGCTCTACCGCCGCAGATACGAAACATTGCGCCGCGCATATGCCCGGTTCAACATAAAAGACGAGAAGTTTGCGGAGTTCGTGAGCAGCGGCCTCTTCGACGACTACGCGCTGTTCATGTCGTTCAAAAGCATATACGGCGGCACCTTCCGCGACTGGCCCTCGGCATACAAGTTCAGGCAGACCGCCGTCATCGACGAGTTCCGCACGAACATATACAGGGGCGAATACTGCTTCTGGCAGTTCGTGCAGTACGAATTTTTCAGACAGTGGAAGGCGCTCAAAGCCTATGCCAACTCCAGGGGCATAAAACTTATCGGCGACCTGCCGCTGTATATGGCGGCGGACTCCTCCGACGTATGGGCGCGCCCCGAGCTGTTTCTGCTGAACGGCGACCTCAATCCCGTCGATGTGGCGGGCGTGCCGCCCGATTACTTTTCGGCTACCGGCCAGCTTTGGGGCAACCCGCTCTACGACTGGAATAAGATGCGCGAAGACGGCTATGCGTGGTGGACGGAGCGCATCCGCCGCGCGTATGAACTGTACGACATAATAAGACTGGACCACTTCCGCGGGTTCGACAGGTACTATGCCATACCCGCGGGCTCGCCCACGGCCGAGTCGGGCGAGTGGCGGCAGGGCCCCGGGACGGAACTGTTCGAAAGGGCGGAGCGCGCTCTCGGCGGGCTTAAAATAATAGCCGAAGACCTCGGCATCATCGACGACGGCGTGGTAAGGCTGCGTGCGCAGACGGGCTTCCCGGGCATGAAGATACTGCTGTTCGCCTTCGACGGCGACGAGAACAACGCCTACCTGCCCAAAAATATCGCCAAAAATTCGGTGACTTACAGCGGCACTCACGACAACGACACCGCCTTCGGCTTTGTGAGCGGCATGACTGAGAGCGCCTTTTCCGATTTCAGGCGCAGGCTGCGCGCCGCGCTCAGGGGCGAGGGGGTCAGCTATCCCTTCGTAACGCGCAGGGATTCGGTGCGCGCGCTCATAAGGTGCGCGCTGGCAACGCGGTCGGATATATGCATCATCCCCGTGCAGGACATTCTCGGACTGGACAATTCCTCGCGCATGAACGTCCCCGGCACGCCCTCGGGCAACTGGCAGTTCAGGCTCGCCGAGATCCCCGGCAGGCAGCAGGCCGCCATCTTCCGCGCCGCGGTAAGGGCAGCCGGCAGGCTGTAAGCGGCGTTTTGTTTTAACTTAATAGGATTTTTGATATAAAATTTTGCGGGCGCGGCAGTATTGCCGCGCCCGCAAGCCCGTCTTAGATTACTCGTCAGCGCCGTTCCGCCGGACGAGCGGACAGTTATAAAACGCGTCAGGATCGACCTGTGCGCTTTCGGGTATGCCCGTCACCTCTTCAAGCTGCGGGCAGTAGCCGAATGCCTGGGCCCTTACCGTTTCAAGGCAGCTGCCCTCTTCAAAGGTAACGCTCTTTAACAGCGGACAGTCGTTAAAGGCGTCGGAGGGTATATTTTTCAATCTGCTCCCGGCTTCGAACGTAACGGAGACTAGTTCGGGAAGCGATCCGAACGTATTTCGGGCTATGGTTTCCACGGAAGCCGGTACGGAGATGCTCTCCAATCCGGATGCTAAAAAGGCAAAAGTTCCGAGTGTTTTTACGCCTTCCGGCAACTCTATGCTCTTCAGCGCGGGGGTACGTTCAAACGCAGAGTTCCCTAACGATTCAAGCCTGCTCCCGTTTTCGAACGCGATCTTTTCCAGCGCGGTGCAGGCGGTAAACACTCCGATTTCGCCTGCGTAGTCTGTTGAGGCGTAGCCCATTGCCGTAACGGAGGAGGGTATCGTTATCTCTTTCAGCGAAGCGCAGTCTGCAAAAGTACGGTTGCCGATAATGTTCAGGACGGCGTTCTCTTCGAAGGTCACCTTTTCAAGCGCGGCGCAATCTTCAAATGCGCCGGTCGTTTCGGTCGCGGCTGCGGTGCCTATTTCCGTCACGGATGCAGGTATGCGCACGCTTTTAAGGTTTATGCAGCTTTTGAAGGCGCCGTCGCCGACGGTTTCAAGGTTTTCGCCGAGTATGTCCGCGTTCCGTAGCGAATTTTCGTTTTCGAATGCTCTTGCGGCTATTTCCGTCACGGGCAGACCTTTGTATGTCGCCGGAATTATCACGTCTCCGCTTAATAAGTCGCGTGCGCCCGTTACCGACCACGAGCTGCCGTCTTCGTTGAGGGAATAGTAAAGGCCGAAGCCGCATTTTGTGCAGCCGCCTTCAACTATTTCATGCCGCTCGCTCACGTAGTCGCCGCAGTCGGTGCAGAAGTATGCGTGGATTTCGGAGTCTGCCGCAAGATCTGCGTCCGACGGCATTGCGTGCCCTGCAGGCATTATAAATCGATGATCTTCGTCGCCGCACTTGCCGCACGTCCTTGTTTTGTATCCCAAGGAGTCGCAGCCGGCGTCGAGCACGGTCGTCCATTCGCCGTATTCGTGGCTGCAACTGCCCGCCGGGACGATTTCGCCGCAATCTACGGGCGCGCTGCCGTCCGTAAGCACGACGTACAGCCTGCCGTCGCTTATATAAACTTCCTTTATCCCCGTGCCGTCCGTTCCCGCGGGGCCGGGCAGGCCCTGTTCGCCGTCTTTACCGTCTTCGCCGCTGACTTTGCCCGCGTTCAGCTGCGTTTCGTCGGTAAGAGTTATGATAAGTTCGCCGTCCGCGTTTACCTCGGCCGAAAGTATCCCCGTGCCGTCTTTGCCGGAAACGGCGGCGATAAAATCTTCGAGGCTGCCCGTGTAACCGAGCTGCCTGGCCTGTTCGTAAGCGGCAGACAGGGTGTATTCTTCGCCCCATACGGGCCGATCTTCCGCGGCGTTCCCGCCGCCACACGCCGCAAGTCCGACCGCCGTGCATATCGCCGCCGCGGCGGCGCACAGCGTTATGACGAGTTTACGTTTCATGTTATCCTCCTGCCAAACCTCGGTACGGAAAAAGAGATGCGGTATGCCCGTCGTACCCTGAGTCCGTTTTATCCGGTTTGCGCCACACTTAAAGTATAACATACCGGTCTGCAAATATCAATAGTTATTTATACGCGGCAGCGCTGGTTCGATTCCGGCGCGTCCTTAAACGGCGTCGGGCTGCGGCTGCTCCTCGTCGCAGGCGGTAAAGATGCGTGTGCACAGCGCGGTCAGGTCGTCCTCCGCCCTGCCGTTCGTGCGCTTGAGCGCCGCGGCGAGCAGCTCGTCGGCGAGGTTCTGCGGATTCAGCGGCTTCTGCATGCTCAAAAATTCCACTATCTCGGGCGTTGAGTCGAACGCCGAAGTTATGCCGTCGCTCACGAACACCAGCATGTCGTCCGCCTGCAGCTTTTCGGCGGCGGTGGTGGGGCGCACGCCGTCGAGTATGCCCAGCGGCAGGCTCTGGCTTTCGAGCACTTTTACCTTGCCACCGCGCAGTATGAACGCGGCGGGCGCGCCTATCTTTACAAATTCGGCGTTGCCCGTGGCGAGGTCTACCGAACAGATATCCATGCAGGCGAAGCGCTCGTCGCGCGAAAAGGTGAGCAGCTTGTTTATCGTCGAAAGCACCGTGCCCTCGGGCATCTGCGCGCGGTAAAACGCCTCGGTCAGCGATATCGCCGTGCGCGAAACTTTGCGCGCGTAAATCCCGCTGCCCATGCCGTCGCACAGCGCCATCAGAAACCTGTGTTCGTTTATTCGTATCACGGAGTGAGTGTCGCCCGAGGCCTTTTCGCCCTCCTTTATGGCCGAAGCCACGCCGAACACGGCGTCGTATCTCGGCGTGCGGCAGAACATATAGCAGGCGCTGTCGCCGTAGATGTGCTTTTCGCGCAGCTGGAACTTTCCGCCCGTCGCCCGTTCCAGGCAGTCGAGCATCACGTTCACCGCGGCGGGGCCAACAACGGTGACGCCCGCTTCGGCGCTGTCGCCGTCGAACCATGCCTCGGGGCAGGCAATGCCGCCCGCCGCAAATTCGCGCATTATGGAGGCTTCCACTTCGCCCGCGCCGCGGTGTTCGCGGCACAGCTCCACGGCGTTGTTTTTAAGCACGGCCGCCACGCCCGCCGCCTGGTCGGCCAGCATCAGCCTACCGGCGCGCACGTTTTCTGCCTCGGTCATGAACCGCCTGTAATCGGCGAGCAGCGCGTTCAGCGCGTTTATTGCGTCCGCGGGGCGCGCGCAGTTCTGTGTGACAGCCGGCGGCAGGTCTATAAGGCTGACCTTTCCCTTTGCCGCGCCCGTTTCGGTCAGCATTGCAAAGCCCTTATACACCACGGTATGTTCGCAGCGCTGCCGTTTTTCGCAGCCCGAACACAGCCGCTCTTTCAGCTCGGCGCACACTCTGCGCTTTGCGCCCGCCTCGTCGGTTACCTCGTCCATGGCCTTGAAGGCGCACTCCACTTCGCGGAAGGCCTCGCTTATCCTGAACAGCTTTTCTCCCGCGCGTGCGCGTACCCTGTCCGCAGCCTCGTCGGGGAGCAGCTTCTTTACGGTAAGCGCGTCGGCAAGCGCCTTCAGTCTGGCATCGGAGGGGATGACCGCAAGCACGCACGCTATCGCAAGCACCGCCGCCCGCACGGCTATAACTGCCGCGCCGCCGCTGAACATCCCCTCGTACAGGCAGTACAGCGCCGTAACGGCGCCCGTGGCAAACGGTACCGCGCGCCCTGCGCGCGCAAACAGCAGTCCGAACGCGCATGCCGCCACCATTGCCGTGGCGGGGGAGAGTTCCGTCCGCGCGAACACCGCGGGCAGCCCGCACGCCAGCGCGCACAGCAGGGAGGACGGCGATCTGAACATCCTTACCGAAATGGAAATAACGAATGCGGCCAGTGCATACCATGCAAATTCGCCCGCAAGATTTATGAAGCCGATGCCGGCGGCGGCAAACGTGACGGTCAGCGCAAACAGTTCGTCGGCGCACAGTCTGCACCTGCCCGCGCGGAACATCAGCGCATATACGCACTTGTAGGCAAACGGCAGGAGCAGCACGCATGCCGCTGCGGCCACCGCGCGCGAGGCGTAGCCGCTGCCCAGCGCTTCCAGCGCCTGCGCGTCCCAGCCGGAGAGAGCAATAAACGGCGCAAGCGAGATCAGGTGATACACCGCCGCCTCCCAGCCCATCTTGCGCGCCGTGCGGCGGTACAGCAGGGTGACGGCGAGCAGGGTGAGCGCCTCGAAAAGCGCGCAAAGAAAGCTTACGAGGCTGAAGTGCGCGGCGGAACAGGCTATGTAGATCACGGGCGCGGCAGCGGCGTTTCCCCCGCATATCAGCAGCGCGAAGTACAGCGCGGAGGAGAGGGGTACCCCGCGCACCGCAAAGTTGAGCAACACGCACGCCGCGGCGAATATCATGCAGAGCAGCACGCCCTTTACTTTGATTTTAACAGGCATACGCACATTTTAATATCCGCCCGCCCGCAAAATCTGCGCCCTTTTGCCGCAATATGACGAAAAATATATTATTGCACTCCGGGCTGTTTTTACGGCCGGGCATGTAAATTGACCCGAATATATGCGCTTGATATTAAGTAATAAGGCCCTGCGCGGCATGCCGCGCAGGGCCTCGTTATCGTTATTTATTTAAGGTAGAGTATCAGCACCGCTATATCCGCGGGGTTTACGCCCGGTATGCGCGACGCCTGCCCCAGCGAGGCCGGCCTTATTTTTGTCAGCTTTTCGCGCGCCTCCAGCCGCAGTCCGCCTATCTTTTCATAGTCGATGTCGGGCGGCAGCCTGCGTTCTTCCAGCTTCCGGGCCTGCTTTATGCGGTCGAGTCCCTTTTTCAGGTACCCTTCGTAGCGGATGTATATCTCCGCCGACTGCGCCGCGCCGGCGCCGCAGTTTACAGGCACGCCGAAGCGCTCCTTCAGCTGTTTAAGCTCTGCCCCGCGCCGTATCATGTCTGCGTAGGTAAGCGGTTTTTCCGTGCCTTCCATGCCCAGCGAACGCAAAAAACCGTCGGCGTCTGCGGCGGAGACGCGCCCGTTCAGCTGGCAGAGCGCGCTTTCGTACTCTTTTTTCCGTTCAAGGTAGCGCGCGTAGCGCTCCTCTGTCACAAGCCCGCAGTCATAGCCCTTCTGCGTCAGGCGGAAGTCGGCGTTGTCCTGGCGTATCTCCAGCCTGTGTTCCGCGCGCGAGGTCATCATCCGGTAGGGCTCGTCGGTGCCCTTGGTCACCAGATCGTCTATCATCACCCCGATATACGCCTCATCCCTGCCCAGAATCAGCGGCGGCTTGCCGCGCAGTTTGAGCGAAGCGTTCAGTCCCGCCATCAGCCCCTGCGCCGCAGCCTCTTCGTAGCCCGACGTGCCGTTTATCTGCCCCGCCGTGTACAGCCCTTCCACCTTCTTGAATTCAAGCGTGGGGTAAAGGTCCAACGTGTCTATGCAGTCGTACTCTATCGCATAGGCGTAGCGCATTATGTCGCAGTTTTCCAGCCCCTTCACAGAGCGGTACATATCCCTCTGCACGTCGTGCGGGAGCGAGGAGGACATGCCCTGCACGTACACTTCCAGCGTATCGGCGCCCTCGGGTTCCAGAAAGAGCTGGTGCCTGTCCTTGTCGGAAAAGCGCACAACCTTGGTCTCTATCGAGGGGCAGTAGCGCGGCCCCGTGGACTGTATCGTGCCGTTATACAGCGGCGAACGGTCGAGGTTGGAGAGGATTATTTCGTGCGTGCGGGCGTTTGTATAGGTCAGGTAGCAGGGCAGCGCGTTCTTTACCGGCGCGCCGTGCATGAACGAAAAGGGCATGATGTCCTCGTCGCCGTACTGGATCGCGCACTCGCCGAAGTCCACCGTCCGCCCGTCCAGTCTTGCGGGCGTGCCCGTCTTGAAGCGGCGCACTCCGTAACCGAGTGCTATAAGGTTTTCGGTGAGCGCGGTGGCGGGGGCAAAGCCGTTGGGGCCGCTGCGCTGTTTTACGTCGCCCGTTATCGTCTCGGCGTTCAGGTACACGCCCGTGGCGAGTATGGCGGCGCGGCAGTAAAGTATGCCGCCGTAAGTCGTCTTTACGCCCGTCACCCTGCCGTCTTCGGTGAGTATTTCCGCCGCCTCTCCCTGCAGTATGCGCAGGTTCGGCGTGTGTTCCAGCGTGCGCTTCATCTCGGTGTGGTATGCATGCTTGTCCGACTGGCAGCGCAGCGACTGCACCGCCGCGCCCTTGCCCACGTTCAGCATGCGCATCTGCAGCGCCGTCTTGTCGGCGTTTATGCCCATCTCGCCGCCGAGCGCGTCTATCTCGCGCACCAGATGCCCCTTTGCCGTGCCGCCCACCGAAGGGTTGCACGCCATGAAGGCAATGCTGTCCAGATTGAGCGTCAGCATCGCCGTCTTAAGGCCGGTGCGTGCGCAGGCTAGCGCCGCCTCGCAGCCGGCATGACCCGCGCCGACCACCACAACGTCAAATTGTCCTTCGGAAAATTCAGGTATCATAAATTGCAAACCAAATGCCCGACTTATTTATCGGGCACGGGAATTATTTTTATAATGGTTGCGGCATATTGCCGTACGTTTCGGGGTATCGTAAGCCGATGGGGGGGGTCACTTCTTCAAGATTATGTTCTTGATGTCGTCCACGTCTTTGGAGATCTTGTCGTTTATCCTGCACATCTCCTCTACCTTGTCGCGCGAATAGAGCACTGTGGTGTGGTCCCTGCCGCCTATCAGTTTGCCGACAGAAATCAGCGGCAGCGATAAAAGGTCGCACATCAGGTAGCAGCATATCTGGCGGGGGATCACGATCTCCTTTTTCTTGCTCTTGCCGGTTATGTCTTCTTTGGTGAGGTGATAGAACGAGGTGACGGCGGAGATGACAGTCTCGGGCGTTATCTCTTCGTTGCCGCCCTCGGGGACGGCCTCGTTCAGCGCGTTGCGCGCGAGCTCTATGGTTATGGGTTCCTCGTGCAGGCGCGAGGCGAATATGACCTTGGTCAGCCTGCCCTCCAGCGTGCGCACGTCGTCGCCGCTGTCCTTTGCAAGGAAGCCTATCACCTCGTCGGGCACGGCGCACTTCTTTTCGAATGCCTTGCGGCGGAGTATCGCCACCTTCGTCTCATAGTCGGGCGGCAATATATCGAACAGCAGCCCGCCCGAAAAGCGGGTGCGAAGCCTCTCTTCGAGCGCGGCAAGCTCGCGCGGGGAGTGGTCCGAGGAGATGACTATCTGTTTGCCCTTTGAAACGAGCTCGTTGAAGGTGTGGAAAAATTCTTCCTGAACGGCCTTCTTGTTTTCGATGAACTGGATGTCGTCGATTATCAGCACGTCGGCGTTGCGATAGTGCTGGCGCAGCTTGTTGCCCTTGTCGCGTGCCTCGGAGCCGCGGCTGGCGAACATGGTGTCGATTATTTCGTTGACGAACTTGTCGCACGTTATGTATATGACTTTAAGGTGCGGCTTTTCGCGCACTATCTTGTTGGCTATGGCCTGCATCAGGTGGGTCTTGCCCAGGCCCGTGCCGCCGTATATGAACAGAGGGTTGTAGGTGCCCGCGGGGTCCTCCGCGACCGACTGCGCCGCGGCGTACACGTATTCGTTGTTGGGGCCGACCACAAAGCTCTCGAAGGTGTATTTCGGGTCAAGATTGTCGGGTGCGGAAAATTCGGGCTCCTCTCTGTCGCCCGAGTAGGCGTAGCCGTCTGCTCCCGCAACTTTCAGGCGGAAGTCGGAGACGCCTACGTCCGCTTCGGCGATGGCTTCGCGTATCTTGTCGGCAAGGGTGGTGGTTATGTAGTTTGCGAACACCTCGGTGGGCGTTTCGAGAACTATGCACCTGCCGTCCATGTCTACGGGCACCAGTTTGTCTATAAAGGTGGTAAAATTTATGGGCGAAATTTTTTCGCGCATCTTTTCCTTTATAGGGTTGTATAAAAAGTCGAAGTTTCCCGCAGCAGCCATAAGTTTTCCCCGTAGTTTCTTTGAATTTTACGAAAAATGTGTTAAAATATATAGCGAACACATCAGTGCCGCCTTTCAAGTATAAACGATTATACTACAAAACGCGGCAAAATGAAAGAGTTTTTGCCGAAAATGTGGATAAAAAATTTATCGCTCAAAAATTTCAGAAACTACGCCGATGAAACTTTCACGTTCACCGAGGGGCTGAACGTGCTCTACGGCAGGAACGCCCAGGGCAAGACCAACTGCGCCGAGGCGGTGTTTTACCTGTGCACGGGAGTATCGCCGCGCGCGCGGCGCGATAAACAGCTCATCATGCACGGGCAGCAGCGCGCCGAGATAGCAGCAAAGGCGTGCGGGCGTTACGGCGACGTCGACATCTCGGCCTGCATCTTCGAAAACGGGCGCGAGGTCCGCGTCAACGGCAACAGGATAGCGCGCAATGCAGAACTTCTCGGCAATATCTTCAGCGTATTCTTTTCGCCCTCGGAGCTGCGGCTCATACAGGACGGCCCCGACGAGCGCAGACGCTTTCTGAACATATCCATATCGCAGCTCTCCCGCCCCTACTACACGGCGCTGCTGCGCTACAACAAGATCCTCGAACAGCGCAACAACCTGCTCAAAGACAGGGACACGGGGCTCATTTACGACACTCTGCCCGTGTGGGACGAGCAGCTTGCAAAATACGCGGCGGTAGTCGTCCGCCACCGCGCCGACTTCATAGCGCGCCTCGCGCCGCTCGCCGAAGAGGAGCACTTCCGCCTGACCGACGGCGCAGAAAAGCTGGAGGTTCGTCCCGAAAAGAAGTACGTCGGAGACGACGAGGAGCTCAGAGAACAGCTTTTTGAGGAGCTGCGCCGCAACTACGAGCGCGACGTGCGCCTCGGCTACACCTCGTGCGGGCCGCACCGCGACGACATCGACATAACCATAAACGGCGCCGACGCCAAGAATTTCGCCTCGCAGGGGCAGACCCGCACGGCGGCCCTTTCGGTAAAGCTCGCCGAAATGGAGATATTCAGGCAGCTCTCCGGCGAATACCCCGTGCTTATCCTGGACGACGTGATGAGCGAACTCGACCTGCCCCGCCGCAAAAAACTCGCGCAGCGCGCGCAGGGCATGCAGACCATACTCACCTGCACCCACGCCGAACGCGTGCTCTCCGGCAGGCAGGTGAACAGGATAAGGATAGAGGGGGGAGCTGTAAGGCGATGAAGGCAGATTTGCACATACATTCATATTATTCCGACGGCACCGTGTCCCCCGCGGAGATAGCGCAGATGTGCGCGGACGGCGGAGTGGACGTCGCGGCGCTCACCGACCACGACAACATGAACGGCTGCCGCGAGTTTGCCGCCGAGTGCGCTTTAAGGGGGATAAGGGGCGTGTGCGGCATAGAGATCTCGGCATACACGCAGGACGTAAAGGTGCACATCCTCGGCTACGGCCTGGACGCGACGCGCGCAAAGTATGCCGAATTTGAAAAATTCGTAAACGACGGCGCGCTCAGCCGCACGGCGGACATACTTTCAAAACTTAAAAAGCGCGGCGTGAGCCTTTCGTTCGACGACGTGATACGCGAGCGCCGCTGCCCCCGCTCGCCCGTGCACACCATGTATATCGCCCGCGCAGCGGCGCGCAAAGGCTGCGCCTCGTCGCCCTCGGCTTTTTACGGCGAGATGCTCGCCCCGGGGAAGCCTGCGTATTCGGGCGTCGGCAGGCCTTCGCCCGAGTACGCGCTGGAAGTGATCGCGGAGTGCGGCGGCTTTTCTTCGCTGGCGCACCCCGGCAGACTGGCGCTCTGCGCCGACGATAAACTTAAACTGATAGAAAGGTTGCGCGCATGCGGCCTTGCCGGCATAGAGGCGGTGTATTCCGGGCATACTGTTGAAGAGACGGCTTATTTTCGGGAGGTAGCCGCAAAGTATTCGCTCGTCGTCACGGGCGGCTCGGACACGCACTATGCCGAAGGTTCACGCTCGGTGGGCGTTCCGCCGTTCGTCCCTTCGGAGGAGCTGCTTGCGGCGCTCGGCATAGATTGAAAAGTTTTACAGGACGAATGTTTTTTTGCATGACCATCCTGCCCGCGCTCGTCGCGGGCATTTTCGGTTGCGGCGCGGGCAGCGCGCTCCCGCGCGGAACGACCGTCTGCGGCGCGGAGGTCGGCGGGCTTACACGCGCCGCTGCGGTCGAGGCCGTGCGCGAAGAGATAGCGCGCGACTTGAAGGCGCACTGCCTTACGGTTTACGCCGAAGGCGGGCAATACAGTTTCCGCTTTCCGCAGCTCGCTTTTGCCGACAATGTCCGCGAGGTCGTGCAGGGCATAAGGCGCGCGGGCAGCTACGACGTTGAAATAAGTTACCGCATGAACGGGCTTGACGAGGTTGTTTCGGGCATATATGCCGCTCAGTTCAGACAGATGCGCGAACCTCAGGCATATTTTTGCGGCGGCGACGGCGAGCCGTTCATCTACGAAGAGGGGCAGGATGGGATTCAGCCCGATGCAGACAAGTTGCGCGAAGACATACTCTCGTCGCTCTCCTCGCGCAGGTACGGCGAAGATTTCGCGCCCGTGCATCTCTCCGTTTGCCGCACGCCCTGTACCATGGGCATGGACGAGGTGAGGGCGCGCACGGCGCGGCTGGCGGCATACACGACCTACTTCGACTGCGAAAATTCACCGCGCGTCTCCAACATCGCCCTTGCGGGCGGCAAGATAAGCGGCTGCGTGCTGATGCCGGGGCAGCAGTTTTCGTTCAACGGGCGGGTGGGCGCGCGTACCGCCGAAAACGGCTTCCGCGAGGCAAAGATAATCGAGGACGGCAGATTCGTCTACGGGGTTGGCGGCGGCGTGTGCCAGGTGAGCACCACGCTATACAACGCGGCGCTGCTCGCGGGGCTGAAGGTCACCGAATACCACCCGCACAGCCTTGCCGTAAGCTATGTCAGCCCCTCGCGCGATGCAATGGTCAGCGGCGATTATTCCGACCTTAAATTTCTAAACGCGAGCGATTGCCCCGTGTATATCCGCGTTCTTACCGGTCTTTATTACGTCCGCTGCGAAATTTACGGCAGGTCTTCCGGCATGGAATATTCGCTGGAATCGGAATATGTCACGGCGGAGGACGGCAGCATAGAGAGCCGCTGTTATATCACGGAGAGCGGCGGCGGGCGCAGCACCCGCAGGCTGCTGCGGAAGGACAGATACCGCCCGGCAAAACGTGACGGAGCGGAAAAGCCGGAGAACACCGGAGAAGAGGGAGGCGTTGCCTGAACGGGCGCGCCTCTTTTTGTAATAAAAATTGCGGCAAAGAGGTTGTTTTTTCGGCGCGGATATGTTACAATTTAACGTGGATACAAATTTACACTGCGGCGGGCGCGCGTTTTTGCACGCTCCCCCGCACGGAGAGCTTTATGACGAGAACATACATTAAAGAGCTGTATGCAGATCCCGCCCCGTTCGGCGGCAGGGAAGTGACCGTCCGCGGCTGGGCGCGCACCGTGCGCGACGGCAAGAACGTGGGCTTTGTCGAACTCAACGACGGCACCTGCCAGCTCAACTGCCAGGTCGTGCTCTCGCGCGAAGATCTGGCCGGCTACGACAAGATAGTGCACTGCGGCGTGGGCGCCGCGCTCACGGTGAGCGGCAGGATAGAACTCACCCCCGGCATGCGCCAGCCGTTCGAACTGCGCGCGGCGGAGGTGACGGTAGACGGCGCGTCGCTGCCTTCGTATCCCCTGCAAAAAAAGCGCCATTCGCCCGAGTTTTTGCGCGGCATAGCCCACCTGCGCCCCAGGACCAACCTGTTCGGCGCGGTGTTCCGCATCCGTTCGCAGGCGGCGTTCGCCATCCATAAATTCTTCAACGAGCGCGGCTTCGTGTATGTGCACACGCCCATAATCACCGGTTCCGACTGCGAGGGCGCGGGCGCCATGTTCAGGGTGACCACTCTGGAGCCCGGCGAGACCGACCTTTCCAAGGACTTCTTCGGCAAGCGCGCGGCGCTCACCGTATCCGGCCAGCTCGACGTCGAGACGTTCGCCATGGCCTTTTCCAACGTATATACCTTCGGCCCCACCTTCCGCGCCGAAAATTCCAACACCGCCCGCCACGCCGCCGAGTTCTGGATGATAGAGCCCGAGATGGCGTTCTGCGACCTTGCGGGCGACATGGACGTGGCCGAGGCGATGGTGAAGTCGGTCGCAGAATACGTGCACGAGACGTGCGCGTACGAGGTGGACTTCCTCGAAGAGCGCGTCTGCCCCGGGCTGAAAGAGCGCTTCGAAGCGCTCAAGGGCGGGGACTTTGTAAGGCTTTCATACACCAAGGCGATAGACATCCTGAAAGAAGCGATAGCGGGCGGCAAGCAGTTCGAATACCCCGTGGAGTGGGGGTGCGACCTGCAGAGCGAGCACGAACGTTACCTCACCGAGACGGTATATAAAAAGCCGGTGTTCCTCACCGACTACCCCAAGGAGATCAAGGCGTTCTATATGCGCCTCAACGACGACGGCAGGACGGTTGCCGCCGCCGACCTGCTCGTTCCGGGCATAGGAGAACTCATAGGCGGCAGCCAGAGGGAGGAGAGGCTGGACGTGCTCGAAACCAGGATGGCGGAGTGCGGCCTCAACGCCGAAGATTATGAGTTTTACACCGATCTGAGGCGCTACGGCGGCTGCGTGCACTCGGGCTTCGGCCTGGGCTTCGAAAGGCTTATAATGTACCTGACGGGCGTGGCCAACATAAGGGACGTCATTCCCTTCCCCCGCACTGTGGGCAACCTGGAATACTGAAAACTTTCCGTAAGCCGGCCGCGGCGCGCTTAAACCTTCCGCGGAATAATTCAAGGGGTATTAAAATGGTAAAGATCATCGTAGACGCGATGGGCGGCGACAACGCCCCCGCGGCGCCCGTCGAGGGCGCGGTAAAGGCGCTCGAAGCAGATAAGGAGCTGTACCTCATACTTGCGGGCAGGGCCGAAATCATCGGCGCCGAGCTTGCAAAGTACGAATACGATAAATCGCGCGTGGAGATAATGGACTGCCGCGACGTCATAGACATGAACGACATCCCCACCGAGGCCATACGCAAAAAGGAATCCTCGCTGGTCAAAGCGTTCAGGCTGCTGAAATCGGACGACGAGGCCGCGGGCCTCGTTACGGCCGGCTCCACCGGCGCGACCATCGCGGGCGGCCAGTTGCTGCTCGGCAGGATACGCGGCATAAAGCGCCCCGCGCTCTGTCCCGCCATACCCAACATCCGCGGGAGCTACACGCTGCTGTGCGACTGCGGCGCCAACGCCGAATGCAAGCCCTCGATGCTCTGCCAGTTTGCAGTGCTCGCCTCCGCCTATGCCGAGGCGGCGTTCGGCATAAAGAACGCAAAGGTGGGGCTTTTGAACAACGGCACCGAGGAGCACAAGGGCGATCCCCTGCACCAGCAGACCTATCAGCTGCTCAAAAGGATGGACGTCATAAACTTCGGCGGCAACATCGAAGGGCGCGACATCATGATAGGCGATTGCGACGTCGCCGTGTGCGACGGCTTTTCGGGCAACATAGCGCTCAAATCCATCGAGGGCTGCGCAAAGCTCATACTCGCCGTGCTCAAAAACGAGGCGACAAGCTCGCTCTCGTCCAAGATAGGCAGCCTGTTCCTCATGAAGGGTTTCAGGAACATGCGCGAGCGGCTGGACTTCGAGGCCGTGGGCGGCGCGCTGCTGCTCGGCGTAAAGAAGGTGGTCGTAAAGAGTCACGGCTCCTCCAAGGCCAAAACCATTACGGCGGCCGTCCGGAACGCCGCGGCCATATACCGCGGCGACCTCATCGGAAGGGTGGAACGCAAACTTGCCGCCGTTGACTGGGCGAACCTTATATCCGATGAAGAGTGAAAAACTTTCCCCCGCAGCCATGGCGGAGCTCGAGGGGCGGCTGGGCTATGCCTTCCGCGACGCGCGCCTGCTTTCGCGGGCGCTCACGCATGCCTCGGCTTCGGGCACGGAAAATTACGAGGAGCTGGAATTTCTGGGCGATTCTGTCATCCAGCTCTGCGTAACGGACAGGCTGTATAAAAAGGGCGGCAGCGCAGGCGAAATGACTGCCGAGCGGCAGCTGCTGGTCTCGCACGAGCCGCTCAAACAGGCGGCCTCAGAGCTCGGGCTGCACGACTATATCGTATACGAGGGCGGCGTGGGCGAAAAGGCGCTCTCATCCGTCTATGAATCGGTGTGCGGCGCGATATATGCCGACGGCGGCTTTGCCGAGGCGCAAAAGTTTGTATCGCGCACGCTGCTCGCCGCGCACGTCAGCGCGCCGAGGAACTTCAAGGGCGAGCTGCAGGAGCTTGTCCAGCAGCGGCACGAACGTCTGCCCGAATACGACACCCGCCGCACGGGCGGCTCTGCCGACAGGCCGCAATTCGAAAGCCGCGTAAGCGTGGCGGGCCGCACCTTTTACGGCAGCGGCGGCAGCAAGGCCGAGGCGGAAAAGCGCGCAGCGGAAGCCGCGCTCGAGGCGCTGGGCAATCCGCGCAAAAATTTTTGATTGACCCCGATATATGGCGCGGCGAACGCGTCTTAACGCAGTTTTATTTATAGTTTTTGTTATGGAATCGTTAAAGAATATTGTTGACGGCGACACGCTCTACGAGTTTTATTTCGACGGCTCGGGCAGGCGGTTCGACGTAGGCTACATACTCTCTTCCGACGAGGAGTGGGCGCTTATCGAGCTCATCTCCCCCGAGGGCGGGCACGAGGGCTACCGGCTTGTATTTGCCGACGAGATAGTCATGCTTCAATACGGCACCCAGTATCTTGAAAAGCTCGCCGACCTTATGGCGGCAAGACACACCGAGCGCAAGCCGCTCGAATTTTCCGGCTCGGGGCTGTTCGGTTCTGTCATGGACTTTGTGATGACCAACCGCTTTGTCTGCACGGTGGAGCTCGCCGGCGAGCGCGCGTTCACCGAGCACGGCTTCATCGAAAAGATCGGCATAGATACTTTCCGCATGGAGCTGATAGACGAATACGGCAAGCCCGACGGGCATATGGTGGCGGAACTTGCCGACGTGAGCGCCGTCACCTTCAACTCCTCCGAAGAGCGCAACCTTGCCCTGCTCAATTTGTTCAGAAAGTGACATGTTTGCCCGTTGCTTCGGGCATATATATGCACTAATTTAATGTAATTGCCGTGCGCAACTGCGCGGCGCGGGTTCAGTTTATGGTAACTTTCAAACAGATCGAACTTGTCGGGTTCAAGTCCTTTGCGGACAAAACGGTAATACCTTTCACCGACGGCGTCACCTGCATAGTCGGCCCCAACGGCTGCGGCAAATCCAACGTTGCCGACGCCATCCGCTGGGTACTGGGCGAGCAGTCGGCAAAGATGATGCGCGGCTCGCAGATGCTCGACGTCATCTTCAACGGCACCGAAAAGAGGCGCCCCACTTCGTTCTGCGAAGTCACGCTCTCGTTCGACAACACTTCGCGCATATTCGACATCGATTGCGACGAAGTGGAGATGACGCGCCGCCTTTACCGCAGCGGCGAAAGCGAATATCTTCTCAACCGCCAGCCTTCGAGGATGAAGATACTTACGGGGCTGCTGCACGGCGCGGGCGCCGCAAAAGAGGGCTATTCGATAATCGGCCAGGGCCGCATCGAGATGATAATGAACGCCAAGCCCGAGGACAGGCGCGCCATCTTCGAGGAGGCCACGGGCATAGCCATGTTCAAGGACAGGAAGGCCGACGCCGAGCGCAAGCTCGATGCCGCGCGCGACAACCTGTATGTGTTCCTGCAGCGCATGCACGAGGTCGAGCGTCAGCTCGGCCCCGCAGAAAAGGCCGCCGAGAGCGCGATAAAGTACGAGGAACTGTACGACAAGCTGCGCACCTGCGAAATAAATTCCTACATATACCAGCACGACACCAGCGCCGAGCGCAAGCAGAAGATAACCGACAAAATAAATTCCTGCACCGCGCAGATAGAAGAGCTCACCGCCCGCTCGGAGGAGATCCAGCGCGAATACGAGGACTGCCGCGACAGGGTGAACAGCGCCGACGGCGAGCTTGCCGACCTCAACGACAGGCTGCTGCGCTACACCGTGGGCATACAGCGCAAGACGGGCGAGGGCATGGTGCTGCAGGAGAAGGCCAATTCGGTAAAGGCCAGGCTGCACGCGGCGCAGGAGGATGTGACCTTCTCGACCAAGCGAATAGACGAGATCGAACGCGAGATACGCAGGGCCGAGGCCTACGGCGCAAAGAACGCCGAACGTGCCGAAAAACTTGCCGCCGACTGTGCGGCGGTAGAGGCGGAGCTTGCCGAACTTTCGCGCGAGATAGGCCAGTTCGAGGCGATGAACGACGAAAACCGCAAAAAGGTGATGGATACCTTCCGCGACCTTTCGGACATCAACAAGGACATGGGCTCGATAGAGGCTCAGCGTGACCTTCTGAACGAGCGCCTTGCCGAAGTAAAGCAGACTCTCGAAGAGATCGAGGCGCAGCGCAGGGCCTATAAGGAGGAATACGACGCCTGCATAAAAAAGCGCGGCGAGCTCACCGACTTCATCTCCTCGGAAAACGACATAATGGAGAGGGCGCAGGCTGATGTGCGCGGCTGCGAGGAGGCTGTGCAGAACTACACCCGCAGGGCATACGACGCCCGCTCGCAGATAAACGGCCTCAACGACAGCCTCGCCACCGTAAAGGCGCTGCGCGACCGCTTCGACGGCTACATATATTCGGTAAAGCGGCTGATGACCGATGCCAAGGCATATCCCGAGATCTCCGCAAAGATCCAGGGCCTCATCGCCGACATAGTTTCCACTTCGGGCGAATACGAAGTGGCCATAGAGACGGCGTTCGGCGGCGCCATGCAGAACGTTGTCACGCGCACGCGCGAAGACGCCAAGGCGCTCATCGAGCACCTCAAGCGCACCCGCGGCGGCCAGGTAACCTTCCTGCCCGTCGATGCGCTCGCTCCCCGCACCGAAGGCCCGCAGATACGCTCCGCCATAAAGGAAAAGGGCGCCATCGGCTTTGCCGTGGAGCTGGTGGAGTACGACAGAAAGTACGACAACGTCATAAGGTACCTTCTGGGCAACACCCTCGTCTGCGACAACATCGAAAGCGCCACGATAATCTCCCGCCGGTATCCTCGTGCGTTCAAGATAGTCACTCTCGACGGCGACGTCATAAACAGCTCCGGCTCCATGACGGGCGGCTCGCGCAAGGATAATGCCGGCAACCTGCTTGCGAACGAGCGCCGCATTAAGGAGATAGAGGACAGCATAGCCGACAAAAAGGCGGCCCTCTCCCGCGCGGAGACAATGCGCGACAAGGCGCAGGCGGAACTTTCGGAAAAGAGCGCGGAGCTGGAAAAGCTGCGCGAGCGCTTCCAGAACTCGCGCACCGAACTTGCCGCAAACGAGCAGCTCTCCGAAAGCCTTCTCAAGCAGCTCAGCGGCGAAGAGAGCAGGTTCTCTGTATTCTCGCAGACCGAGCAGATGATAAGCGACAGACTCGCCGCGCTCGACGACAGGTATTCGCAGACTTCCCGCGGCGCAAACGACCTGAACAAGCAGTCTACGGCGGCGTCGTCGGCGATAGAGAACATCACCACGCAGTACGACGTGCTGGTAAAGCAGCGCGATTCCAAACTGGAAAAACTCAACTCCGCCAAGGTTGAAAAGGCCTCGCTGGACGCGGCGGTAAAGTCCGGCAAGGAGAATGTCGAAAGGCTGAACGGCGAAAAGGAAGAGCTGATAAGCAAGATAGCCCGCACCCGCGCCGACATCCCCAACATCGAGCGCGAGTTGGAAGAACTCAATATCCAGGCCGAACACTCCGTTCTCACGGAAGAGGAGCAGGCGGTGGCCGACGATCTGCGCAGGCAGATAAAGGAGACCACCGAGAGCAAGACGGCACTCAATAACCGCATAAAGGAGATAGACGCCGAGCGCCTGGAACTGCACAGGCGCACGCAGGAGCTCACCGAAAGACGCAACGGATCGCAGATAGCGCTGACCAAGCTCGACGCAGACCTCGAAAATATGCAGCAGCGCATTTCGGAGGAGTACGGCGAGGACTACGAAGGCTGCCTCAAATACAAGGTGGAGGACTTCGACATGTCTTCGGCGGCAAGCACGGCCTCCTCGCTCAAGCGCCAGATAACCATGCTCGGCGCGGTAAATCCCAACGCCGTAGCCGAATACAGGGAGGTCAAGGAGCGGTACGACAAGATGTCCGAGGAAAAATCGGACATGGAAAAGGCCATCGACGACCTCAACGTCGCCCTCAACGAAATAAGGGACGAGATGCTCCGCATCTTCAACGAGGGCTTCGAAAAGATAAACGAGAACTTCAAACAGACCTTCAAGGAGCTGTTCGGCGGCGGCCGCGCGGAACTGCAGCTCGACTACACCGACTGCGAGGACCCTCTGGATGCCGGCGTGGAGATAGTCGCCTGCCCTCCCGGCAAAAAACTCACAAAGATATCGCTGCTTTCGGGCGGCGAGCGCGCCCTGACCGCGATAGCCATTCTGTTCGCGATCATCGGCATGCGCCCCATGCCCTTCTGCGTGCTCGACGAGATCGAGGCGGCGCTGGACGAAGCCAACGTGGGAAGGTATGCAAAGTACCTTAAAAAGTTCTCTACGCAGACGCAGTTCATTGTAATAACCCACCGCAAGCCCACTATGGAGAACGCCGACAACCTGTTCGGCGTCACCATGGAGGAAAAGGGCGTCTCCAAGATAGTATCCGTCAAGCTCTCCGAAGTTCAGGCAAGGCTCGGTGGCGACACGGTGGTGTAAAATTGCCGGTTTCTGCGGCCTGTGCGCTGCAAATCACCATGTGCGGCCTGCGCGCCGCCCTATAACGGAGCATGTTTATGGGATTTTTTTCCAGAATAGCCAATGCATTAAAAAAGACGAGGGAGAGCCTCGGCGGCGCCATAAAGGCCCTCTTTACCGGAAACAGGATAGGCAAAGAGTTCTATGAAGAGCTCGAAGAGGTGCTCATCTCCGCCGACATCTCGGTGACTACCGCAGAAGAGGTGGTGGAACAGCTGAAGGAGGACGTGAAGGAGGAAAAGCTGAAGGAAGAGGAGGACGTGGTAAACCTGCTCAAAGATATTCTCGAAGACACGCTCACCCGCGCCGAAGTTCCCGAAATAGAGTATCCCGCCGTGATAATGCTCATAGGCGTAAACGGCGTCGGCAAGACCACCACCGTCGGCAAACTTGCCGACTACTTCCTGCGCAACAAAAAGTCGGTAACGGTGGCCGCTGCGGACACTTTCCGCGCCGCCGCGGCAGATCAGCTCGCCATATGGGCGGAAAGGGCGGGCGTGCGCATCGTCAAGCACGAAGAGGGCAGCGACCCCTCCGCCGTTGTGTTCGACGCCGTGTCCTCCGCCAGGGCCAGGGGCACCGACGTGCTGCTCGTGGATACGGCGGGCAGGCTGCACGTCAAGGCAAACCTCATGGAGGAGCTCAAAAAGATCTCGCGCGTGATATCCCGCGAATATCCGCAGGCGCACGTCTATAAGCTGCTCGTGCTCGACGCCACCACGGGCAACAATGCCATCTCGCAGGCTCGCCTGTTCGACGAGGCGGTGGAACTGGACGGCATAGTGCTCACCAAGCTCGATTCCACCGCAAAGGGAGGATTCGTAATATCGCTGTGCGGAGAGCTGGAGATCCCCGTCGTCTTTGTGGGCACGGGCGAAAAGATTTCCGACCTCGAAAAGTTCAACGCGGAAGAATTTATAGACGGGATCCTGTGATCTACCCGCATATATGCGGTAAATAACGGCAGTGTATATGTAATTGCGGGTGAGTTTATTTTGTTGCCGGCAAAGAGTTTTCGTGAGAATATAACCATGACCGAAAAGGAAAAGATGCTTGCGGGCGAATTGTACATCGCCGAAGAGGCGGAGCTTGCCGCCGAACATGCCCGCGCGATAGAGCTGTGCGACAGGCTTGACTGCGGCGGCATATCCGAAGAGGAGCGCGACGCCATTACGCGGCAGCTTCTCGGCAAATGCGGCAAAAACACGGTGCTGGGGCGCGGCTTCCGCTGCGATTACGGCTACAATATCGAAGCGGGCGAAAATTTTTACGTCAATTTCAACGTCGTCATCCTCGACGTGTGCAAGGTAAAGATAGGCGATAACTGTCTCATCGCTCCGCAGGCGGGCATATACACCGCCGCACATCCGCTCGATCCGACCGTGCGCCGCTCGGGGCAGGAATACGGCAGACCCGTTACTATCGGCAACGACGTGTGGATAGGCGGCGGCGCCAGGATCCTGCCGGGCGTTACCCTCGGCGACAACGTGGTGGTGGGCGCGGGTGCTGTCGTCACCAAAAGTTTCCCTTCGGACGTGGTCATCGCGGGCAATCCCGCAAGGGTGATAAAAAAGCTCTGAGTTATATCTGTAAGATGAATTGTCAAACTAAGTGCAACACTTAGAGAGATTTAGTTCAAATAAATCTT
>ERZ1643246.511-NODE-511-length-49696-cov-10.918616_pt1 | contig 49696 bp, 49 predicted proteins | sample MGYA00579265_ERZ1643246 | MGnify/ENA primary metagenome ERZ1643246 (study PRJEB29033, sample SAMEA4952261) | chicken gut metagenome | biome: Broiler Chicken; feature: Gastrointestinal Tract; material: Caecum | place: Ireland | collected 2018 | study: Broiler... | reverse complement strand
TAGCTACTTACTCACGACTAAAGTCGCGAGTTTGCGTAGCTATTTTTAATCAATACCACTATCAAAATTTAACATTAATTCATTTCTTTTTCTATCTTCTATATCTCTTAAATATAATAATGCTAATATTTCTTTCTTATATGGTTCTTGAAAAAGATTTACAGTTAATTCTAACCACCTAGCAGTTTCTTTAGCTATAATTCTTCTAAATTCACATTTTATAGTATGTTTATTATTTTTATAATGATTTAATAAATTTTCACTATTTAAAGTGTTCATATAAAGTTGCACATCATCAGGATGTATAACTTTATGTACATTTCTTTCTAATACTTTACTTATAGTAAGTGAGTCTATAACTGGATTATAAATATTCCATAAACCACCTGTACGTAAAAACCTATCTTTAGAAATATTTGCCTCACCATAAGCAACCATTTCTTTTAAAATGGATTTATAAAATTTAGATTCTGTAACATAAGCCATTTCCATTTCTTTTAAACTATTTATATTTTCTAGTGTACCAATTACAACATTTGATACTTCAGAAGATATTTCTTCTTTTGACAATGTCAGTCTAAACCAAGTATATTCACCATTTTTATTTTTCATTTTAAGTTCACATACAGATTTTTTATTTCCATTATTTATTCGTTCAAAAGTATCTAAATATATTTGTTGGAAATCTTTATGAACATTTCCATTTTCTAACCAAATATAAGGAAAGTTTTCTAAATTATATCGTTCTTTATATAATTGACCATAATGTGTGTGTATATAAGCTGTATTACTATCTTGATACCATTCAAATATTTCATTTTCTGTTTTAGATAAAACAACTTTCATTTGATATAAATCATTTATATTTTGATGATACCCTTTTATAGTAATAATACCATTATTAGAACTAATAAGTTTTCCACAACATCTTACAATTATATCACCTAATTTAGGGTGACGCCAAGGGTATTGTATTTCTATTAATTTATTACTATCATAAATTTTTTTAATAGCATTTTCAACATAAGAATAATATCCTTTATGTATTCTTGAATACCAAAATTCATAGTTTTTTTCTGGTAAAAAACATTCAGTAATACCCATTAGTTGTAACATTGTATCATTACAATACATTTTGTTTAAACCTGTATTGTTATCTATTTCTATACTCCATAAACCTAATTTACTGCTATCTAATATATCAATAAAATTAATCCAATTAAAAGGGGAATTACTTCCAATTTGTTTCATAAAATCTCTCCTCAATAAAATTAATTACTTTTCATTTAATAATTTATCTTTTTTTATAGTATTTTCTATAGCTTTTACTATAATTTGTTGAAAATTATTTTCTTCTAATGTACAAATTCCTTCAATTGTAGTACCCCCTGGAGAACAAACACTGTCTATTAATTCCCAAGAATGTTTATTACTATTTTTTAACATATTAGCACTTCCAATAGTAACATCTATAGCTATTTGTAAAGCCTCTTTTTTATTTATACCCATTTTTTGAGCACCTTTTGCAATAGAGTCTAAAAATAGATATATGTAAGCAGGACTACAACCTGCTATAGCTGTAAATATACTAAATTTTTCTTCTGGAATATAAAAAAGTGAGCCAATTTTTTCAAATAAATAAGTAACTATATTTAAATTTTCTTCTTTTATATTATCATAACAATAAGCAGATGTAGATAAACATATTTCTGCATTAATATTAGGCATAATTCTTACTATACCAACATTATTATCTATTATATTTTTTATATCTTTTATTGATATACCTGCTGCAATAGAAATAATTGTTGGTTTATATGAATTTATATAATTTTTTAAATCATTTAGTACTTCTAAAAATATATTTGGCTTAATAGCAAGTATTAAAAAATCTATATTTTGTAAAAGTTGTTCATAATTTAAACATATATTTACATTAAAATCTTTTTTATATTCATTTAGCTTTAAAGTATCAATGTCATATATAAATATATTATTACTATTTATACCATTAGCTAAAAAACCTTTTAATATAGCCCCACCCATATTTCCAATACCTAAAAACCCTATATTCATTTAATCACCAACTTAAAAATATTTTTTTATTTATTATACATAAAATTTTATAATAAGTCAATTTAATGAAATATTATTATATATTTTCATATAAAGTACTAGCTTCTTCTTTTTTAATTACATCTTTAACAGCTAAAACTTTTATTTTAATAGAATTATTTCCTAAATTTATTTGTATAATATCCCCTACTTTAACATCTAAAGAAGCTTTTGCAACTTTATCATTAACTAAAACACGACCAGCATCACAAGCCTCATTAGCAATAGTTCTTCTTTTTATTATTCTAGAAACTTTTAAATATTTATCTAATCTCATAGTTTTACTCCTTTAATTAATTGTTTTTTGTTATCCTTTTAAAAAGGTGTAGACAAAAATGTCTACACCTTTTTAAATAAGTATTATCTGTTATTAACAGCATCTTTTAATGCTTTACCAGCTTTAAACCTTGGTGCTGTAGATGCAGGAATTTTCATAGGTTCTTTAGTTTGAGGATTTCTTCCCATATGTTCAGCTCTTTCTATAACATCAAAAGTACCAAATCCTACTAATCTAATTTCACCTTTTTTTGAAAGTTCTTCTTTTACAACCTCTTCAAAAGCTTTTAACGCTTTTTCAGCATCTTTTTTTGTTAATTCTGATTTTTCAGCAATAGCTGCTATTAATTCTGCTTTATTCATTTAACAAGCCTCCTCAATAATAGAAATAATAAATATAATACATTAAAATGTACCTCTATCTATTTATAACTTTAAAATAGTAATTTGTCAAGGATATTTTAATAAATTTTATAAAAAATTAATATATTATTAATAAATTAGCATATTATATTAAAAATGATTAAAATTTTATATTACTTTCCACTACTTCCAAGTTTTCCTTCACCTCTTTTAGAAGGAATTTTCAAAATATCTTCATAGCTTATTTCACAACGTTCAATTTCATTATGTACACAATGTACAACACCTTGAAATAGTGCTTTTTCATAAGGATATATAATGTATCCATTTTTTATAATACTTTTTATAGGTTCATCTAAACTTTCTATATCTATTTTAGTAATTAATAAAGGTTTTTTATTAGCATTTGTTGTAGCTAAAAACCATTCACCCCTATAAGAACTATCTATAACACCTGCACTATATTTTATACCTTTACTACCACTTGAACCTCTTTCGTGTATTTGTATATAATAATTAAGTGGTATAGCACTTGCAATACCTGTAGGGACAAGTTTTGTTTCTCCAGGTTCTATTATCATATAATCTTCTTCAAAACAAGGGTATATATCAACACCAGCATTATATTCTTCCCTTGAAGGTATAATAGCATCTTCTCTAATTTTTGCAAAGTAAATTTTGTTCATTTTTTCCTCCTAGCAATAATATACAATTTCATCTTCTATTAGTGTTTTTTTTACATTTATTACTCTTTGATTAGATGAACCTCTCCACTCTAATTCTTCATTAGAAAGATTATCTATGTATTTACCATCTACTAATACATCTATGTATTGTATAAGTTCTAAATCATTAATTTCTTCCCAAGTATATCCTGTATATAACCAAATATCTTTTTTAGGAAAATTAGTTTTAATTTCTTTTATAAGTTCAAATACTTCATCTCTATTTTGTTTATGTAAAGGGTCACCACCACTAAATGTAATGCCTTTTATATAATCTTTTCTTAAAGCATTAAATATTTCCTCTTTTGCATTATTATCAAAAACTAATCCATTATTTATATCCCAAGTTATTTTATTATGACAATTAAAACAATTATGCTCACAACCAGAAAGCCATAAAACAACTCTAAGACCTACACCATTTAACATATCATCATGTGTAATATTATGATACCTCATATTATACCCCTTACATACTTACTCTATCTTTTATTTCGTGCATTTTAGCTTCATTTAGTCTAGTATCACCATTTACCCTAGAATAGCTTAAATAACCATTCATACGGTCTATTTTCGTTAAATTATCACTACCACATTTAGAACAAGTATCCATATTTAATTGACTATGTCCACATTTATCACAATAAGATAAACTAAGATTTACACCTTCATAAAATCCTAAATCCATAGCACGCTTTACAAGAGTTTTTATAGCTTCTCTATTATACTCAATAGGATATTTAACATATTGTATTTTACCACCATTTAACAAGTCCCAAAAACGTTTTTCTGTATCTTGTTTTTGTATAGGTGTAATATTTTCTGTAACATGTGCATGAAAAGAATTACTTACATATTCTCTGTCTGAAACATTTTCTATAATACCAAATTTTTTTCTAAATTGTTTAACTTGTAAACCACATAAACTTTCAGCAGGTGTACCATATATAGCATATAATACATTATCCTCATTTTTAAATTCATCTATTTTTTTATTTATATACTCCATAACCTCTATTACAAATTTACCATCTTCATATAAAGATTTTTTATTATGTAATTGTTGTAATTCATTTAAAGCAGTTATACCAAAACTAGCAGTAGCAGATTTTAAAAGTGGTTTAATTTTATCTGAAGGTTTTAAATTACCTCCATAAAAACCACCTTCACAATAAGCAATAGGATTTGTAGAAGCTTTCATTTCACCCAAATAGTCTAAAGTTTTTAAATGTATCTTTCTAATTATTTCTAAATAATAATCTAAAACTTCATAAAAAGTTCTACTTTCAGATTTTGCCTTAGCATATATAAGAGGTAAATGTAAAGAAACAGCACCAATATTAAAGCGTCCTACAGATATAGCTTTATCATTTTCATCTGCTGGTTTCATACCTCCACGCTCAAACCATAGGCTTAAAAATGCCCTACAACCCATAGGAGAGATTACAGTACCATATTTTTTATATGCTTCTGCTACATAACTATCACCTGTTAAACTTAAATAATCAGGATACATAGTTTTTTTAGAACAATCAATAGCTTCATCAAAAATATCTTCAAGCTCTTTACCAGTACCATGTAAATTTTCATCATATAAAAATACAATTTTAGGAAAAAGAACAGGTTTTTTGTTACCCTCTTTACCTTGTCCACCTTTATGTACTTTTAATATTATTTTACTAGCCATTTTAGCAAATTTAGTTTTACCAAGACCTATTGTAAATGTAACAAAAGGATAATCACCTCTTGAAGAGCCAACAGAATTTAATTTATATTCTAAGCCTTGAAACCCTTGTTCAAAATCACGCTGAATTTTTTTAAGAGCTTTTTCTTCTACATATTCCATATCTTTATTAGATAAAGCTTCACCTTTAGCATATGAAACATATTCTTTTATTTCATTTACATATTTAATATAACTTTTATTTGCATATTTTTCTAATATTTTATCTATTTCTGGAACAGTAAAGCCACCATATTGTTGTGAAGCAGTAGATAAAATTATATCCCCTATTACATCAAATGCAACAGCAAGGGTTTTTGGCTCATTATACCAAAGGTTACCCATTTCAAAGCCACCTTCAAGAACTTTTTGCATATCAAATAAACAACAATTCATTGTATCACGTCTTGCTGTCATATCGTGTATATATATGTATCCATCATTACAGGCTTGTTTTTCTTCAGTTGTTAAGAAAAACTTTTTATAAAGTTCTTTATTTAGTTGATTATAAATTAAACTTCTTTTAGTAGCTACTAAAGCACTATCTGTATTACTGTTTTCTTTATCACCTATATACATTATTGATTGAGCCTTTTGGTAAACATCATCTAACATATGTACAAAATCTTGTTTATAGTTTCTATAGTCTTTATAACTTTTAGCAACTGCTGGATTTATACTTTCTAAAGCATTTTCTACAAGATTATGCATAATTTCAATAGGTATCTTATCAAAATCTTTTTTATCTATTTCATTTTTTATAAGATTACATATATTTTCATAATCATCTTCATCAAAACGATACATTACTCTATTAGCAGATTTCGTAATAGCTTTTATAATCTTTTTATCATCAAAATCTTCTAAAGTACCATCTTTTTTTATAACTTTTACCAATTTGACCCCTCCTAAGAAATTTATATATTTAAAACACTAAAATTAATTTAATACAATATATAGTTATTGTAATATTAATTATACACAAGTTCTAGTTTTAGTCAAGATGCTATTATAATAGTAAAATTTAATTTTAGTAAAAATTTTTACATATTTTTAAGCTTATTTTAACTCAATATTTTAAAGAAAATTTTTGTATTATGTCTTTTATTGTCAAATCAAATTTGTCTATTATCAAAACTAAACAAAATTAATTTAATATTATTAATAATATTCTTATTTTTTGAATAATATATTTATATAACTTTATAAGGAGAATTTTTATGTGTGGAATAGCAGGATTTGCAAATTTTGATGAAAATTTTTTAAATAATGAAAACTTTTTAAAAGAAATTTTAAATAATATGTCAAAATCATTAAAAAGAAGAGGAAATGATGCAAAAGGCACTTATTTAGATAGTCATTTTGGAGCATCACACGCTAGACTTTCAATTAGAGATTTATCTGAAAATGGAAATCAACCTATGATAAAAAATATAGATAATAATAAATATATAATAGTATATAATGGAGAAATATATAATACAGATGAATTAAAAAAAGACTTACAAAATAAAGGGTATAAATTTATAACCACAACAGATACAGAAGTAATTTTATATTTATTTATAGAATATAAAGAAAAATGTGTAAATTACTTAAATGGTATTTTTGCTTTTTCTATATATGACACACAAAATGAAACAGTATACTTATTTAGGGATAGAGTTGGTATAAAACCATTATTTTATACAATAGAAAATAATACATTAGTTTTTGGTTCAGAGCCAAAAACCTTATTTGAACACCCTAATATAAATCCTAATATAGATTTAGATAGTTTAAAACAAATACTTGCTATAGGACCTGCTAGAGTAGCTGGTAAAGGTGTATTTAAAAATATATATGAAATAAAACCAGGTAATTTTGCTATATTTAATAAATATGGATTTAAAGAAATACAATATTGGGAATTAAAAAGTGATTATCATAAAGACAATTATGAAGAAACAGTTGAAAAAGTATCATTTTTAGTAAGAGATGCAATAGAAAAACAATTAGTATCAGATGTTGATATATGTACATTTTTATCTGGTGGTATAGACTCTAGTATAGTTACTGCTGTTTCTTCTAACTATCTAAATAAACTTGGTAAAAAGTTAAATACATTTTCATTTGATTTTAAAGAAAATGATATATATTTCAAATCTAATAATTTTCAACCTGAAAGAGATAAACCTTATGTAGAAATTATGCTAAATAATTATGATTTAAACCATAACTATTTAGAATGTAATGAAGAAGAACTTATAAACCTATTATATAAAGCAGTAGATGCTAAAGATTTACCAGGAATGGCTGATGTAGATGCATCTATGTTATATTTTTGTTCTTTAGTAGCAAAACAAAATAAAGTAGCTTTAACAGGTGAATGTGCAGATGAAATATTTGGTGGTTATCCTTGGTTTTATAGAGAAGATTTATTAAATTCTAATACATTTCCTTGGTCAAAAAATATGGAAACTAGAGAATTATTTTTAACAGATGAATTAAAACAAAAATTAAACTTAAAAGAATATTCTCTACAATATTATGAACAATCTATTAAAAATACACCTTATTTAGAAGGTGAAACAAAAGAAGAATGTAAAAGAAGAGAAATAGCATACCTAAATATAAAATGGTTTATGACTACTTTATTAGAGCGTATGGATAGAATGAGTATGTATAATAGTTTAGAAGCTAGAGTTCCCTTTGCAGACCATAGAATAATAGAATATTTATGGAATGTACCTTGGAATATGAAATATAAAAATAATGTAGAAAAAAGTTTATTAAGAGAAGCAACAAAAGATTTATTACCTAAAGAACTTTTAAATCGTAAAAAAAGTCCATACCCTAAAACATATAACCCTAATTATGAAAAACTATTAAAAAATGAATTAACAAATATAATTAATAATAATAATTCACCTATTAATAACTTAATAGATAAAAATAAAGTATTAGAATTTATTAAAATGCCTGCCGATTATGGCAGACCTTGGTTTGGACAGTTAATGTCAGGTCCTCAACTTATGGCTTATTTTATACAAATAAATTATTGGTTAGAAAAATATAAACTTTCTATATAATTAAAAGGCTAGTTTTCTAGCCTTTTTTATCAATAACAACATTTCCATTTTTATCTAATAATGGCGTCATAGAATTGCCCATACCTGTTGTAATATAATTTACACCTGTTTCTGTATCAACTATTATATAAACATAAAAGCCTGATAATCCCTCTTTATGTTTTACTTTAAAACGTCCCTCTTTACCAAACATAAAATCACCTACTTATTTAATTTTTATTTCATATACTACTTCCTTAAGAATTCTACCATCTAATGTTTCAACTTTTTTGTAATCTACTATAATTTTACCACCATAATAAGTAGCAATTTTTCTACTTGCTTTATTTCTTCTATCAACATCATAAAGTAATTTATCATAATTTAATTTTTTAGCATATTTTATAATACTACCTATAGCCTCTCTACCATAATGATTTCCATGTGCTTCATATTTAGTCCATATTCCAACTGAAACATTATTAGTTTTTAAGTTATGTAAACCGACAAGTCCTATAAATTCATTATTTTCTTTTAATGTTATAGCATATACATAATCTGTTCCTTCTTCTCTTTGTTTTATAAAACTTTTAACTACATTAGTAGTTTCTTCAATATTTTTAGCTGCTGGTGGTAACATATATTTAATTATTTTTTCATTAAAATTTTCAAATATGTCTTTTATGTGGCTTTCATTTACTGGTACAAGTAATAAACGTTTAGTTTCTAAAATTTCCATAATATAAAACCTCCTTTAATTTAATATATTTATAAGTTGTTTTAAAACTTAATTTTCTCTATATACCTAACTATTCAAATCTTTATTATTTTCTATTATATTATAATTATTAAAATATTCTTTTAATCCAAAATTTAAGGTAAATAAAATTAAACCCTATTGATAAATTAACTTATTATATAATAATAAATTTAATTTGTCAATAATTTGATTTTTAGTAAATAAAAAAGGCTAATAAAATAGCCTCTTTTAACACTATAATATTGCTTTTTTTAATTGTTCTTTAGCTTTTTGTTCAAATTGTTGCATATGATTTTTTAATTCTTCTCTAATAGTTTGTAAATCATTATTTACAGGTTTTTTATTTTTAACAACACATTTACCATTTACAAAAACAGTATCTACATTACTAGTATTAGCACTATAAACAATAGCAGAATAAGGGTCAAAAATAGGAAACATATTAACAGAATTAGTTTCAATAATAACTAAATCAGCTTTTTTACCTACTTCTATTGAACCTATTTCATTATCTTTATTTAAAACTTTAGCTCCACTAATAGTGCCTAGTTTAACTATATCTTTAGCAGGGAATATACTACGGTCTTTATTTTCTAGTTTATGAAAATTAGCAAATAGTTTAAATTGTGTAATAATATCAAGTGTATTACCACTAGAAGCCCCATCTGTACCAAGTCCTACTGGTATATTATGTTGTAATAATTTATTAACAGGAGCAACACCTTTAGCAGATTTAGTATTAGAACCAATACAATGAGCAACTTTTACATTATACTTTTGTAATAAATTTATATCATTATCAGTTAAATATATACAATGTGCTGCTACTAATCTATCACTTAATAAACCAATACTTTCTAAATATTCAACAGGTGTTTTATTAAATTCATCTTTAAAATATTTAAGTTCATAATCCATTTCAGATAAATGCATACTTATAGGAACATTATATTTTTTAGATATTTCATTAGCCTTTACTAATGAGTTTGTATCATTAGTATTAGGTGCATGTGGTGCTATAAAAGGTGTTATTAGTTTATGATTTTTCCATTTTTCTATAAAATTTATAGAATAGTCTAAACCACCAAAAGCATCTTTACTATCACAAGTAGGAAAATTTATAACAGTTTCACCTAAAAATGCTCTAATGCCCATTTCTTCACTAGCTTTTGCTACTTCATCTTCAAAATAATACATATCCATAATAGTAGTAACACCACTTAAAAGCATTTCACAAATAGCATATTTAGCACTATAATAGGCCAGTTTTTCATTCATACATTCATTTTCCAAAGGAAATAAATATCTTCTTAATCTATCTTTACAGTCATCACCAAGGCTTCTAAAAGGTATCATACTTAAATGAGTATGTGTATTAATCATACCAGGCATTAAAATACCATTATTACCATCTATTATAATAGCACTTTCATCTTCTTTTAATTCTGCCATATTACCTATATAAGATATATTTTCATCTTCTATAATAACAAAACCATTTTTATATTCAGTCATATTATTATCCATAGTAATAATATTTACATTTTTAATAATTGTTTTCAATTAATCCACCTCTAAATTAATAAATTTTTGCGTTTTTGTATCTATAATACCTTTATCAGTTACTTTTATTTCAGGTGAAACAGGTAATGATAATGTAGAAAAAGACATTATTTCATTTATATGTTCATATCCTAAATTATTCATAGCTTTTCTAACTTCTTTTATATTTTCAGCCAATTCTTCAACATTACCATCATTTATTATACCACCAACATTTAAAGTAGCTTTAGCCATTATTTCATTGTTAGAGCAAACAACATAACCACCTTGCATATTAATTATAGAATGTTGAGCAAGTAACATATCTTCTTTACTTGTTCCTAAAACCATTAAATTGTGATTATCATGAGCCCAAGTTGTAGCTATTGAACCTTTTTCATTAATTGTACCCTCTACTAATACATAAGATTTATTTTTAGTTTTTCCATAACGTTCATACGTAACTAATAAAGCTAGTCCACTATCTTCCCATTGTATTTCACCATTTATAACTTTTAAATTTCTTATTACCTTTTTAGTAAAAGTGCTATTTTTATCAATTTTTATAACATTACATTTTACACTATCTATTTTATCAGTTTTTAAAACAAAATCTTGTAAAGATGCTTTATCACATTTTATACTATTATAAAAATGTTGTGGAAAACTTTCTTTTTTTGTATTTTCAATATTATATAACTTTCCATTTTTATATACTTCTTTAATTTTTAAATTTTCTAAATTATCTAATACAATAAAATCTGCTATTTTTCCAACAGATATACTACCTCTATCAAATAAACACATTCTTCTAGCTGGTGTATAAGTAGCACAATATATAGCTTTATTAATAGGCATACCTAAATCTATTGCCAATTTAACAATTTTATTAAGGTGTCCATCTTTTAAATGGTCTGCCATAACATCATCTGTTACAAATGCAAAATATTCATAAAAATTATTATCAACTAAAGTTTTGATTGTATCTTTATTAATCGATTTTCGTTGAATTTCTAAAAACATACCATTAGTTATTTTTTCATAAATAGATTCAGGTGTTTGTTGTGTATGGTCTGCATCAACTCCTGCATATATAAATTTAGCTAAATCTAAACCTGTTATTTTAGGACAATGTCCCTCTATTGCTAAATATGGTTTATTTTCTTTACATATTTTTATAATATTTTTTATTAAAGTGTCATTTTTACATACTAAGTCATTAAAATTCATTACTTCCCCTAAACATACTATTTTAGGATTTTTTAATAATTCTAATACATCTTTTTCTATGATTTTTCCACCAGTTGTTTCTAAAGTATTATTAGTAGCTGGTACACTTGAAGGAATTCCATAAAAAATATCTAGTGTTGTATCACTAGATATAAAATGTTTAATTCCATCTATTCCAAACACATTAGCTATTTCATGAGGGTCAGCTACAACAGTAGTAACCCCCTGAGGTAAAACCATTTTAGAAAATTCACTTGGAATAGTCATAGAACTTTCAATATGCATATGAATATCAATAAATCCTGGAATAATATATTTATCTGTATAATCTATAATATTATTAGAAGTTAATTCTGTAATATTACTAGCTATATAATAAAATTTACCATTTAAAATAACAATATCTTTTTTCTCAAACTTTTGTAAAAATGTATTATAAACATTACTATTTTTTATAATTAAATCTACATATTCCATATTAATATTCCTTTATAATAAATTAACTATTTAAAATACGGTTCCATTGGTCAATCCAAGTAGGCATAAGTGGGTTAACTACACTAAAATCTACAGGTTTTGCTTTATCTGCAATTTCACCATAAGTTTTATTTTTAGCAACATCTTCTGTTAATTGTACTGTACTGTTAGTAGGAGCTTCATTTAAAGAACTAGCTGTTTTTGTTTGTAATTCATTACTAAGTCTCCAATTAATAAATTCATAAGCTAAATCTTTATTTTTAGAATTTTTATTAATATCCATTGTATTAAAGTTAGCATAAGTACCAGATGCTGGACTTACATATACAACTTGTGGTGCCGCAGATTGAATTGTTGGTATAGCAAAATCACCTACAACAGCAACTTGAATTTCACCAGATACAAACATATTAGCTAAGTCAGAAGATTTAGAATAAGTTTTTACAATATTAGGTTTTAATTCTTCTAATGCTTCAAATGCTTTTTCACCTTTATCAGTAGCAATGTTCCCACCTTTGTAGTCATTTGCTACATACATCATAGCAGCACCAAAAGTAGAAGTAATGTCTGGTATAGATACTTTACCAGCAAGTTCTGGCTTCCATAAGTCAGCAAATTCTGTAATTTCAAAACCTAAAGCCTCTTTATCATACATAATACCAATACTATTTATAGTATAAGCTGGACCATAACCAGATTGTGTAAGTTCTGCAGCAGCTGGTATAAGTTCACTAGCATTTGGTATTTTAGAATAATCTACTTTTTCAAAAATACCTGCTTCATAACCTTCAGCAGCTTTTGCTTGTGATAAATCTATAATATCAACTTTAGAGCTAGGGTCACTTAATAATTTTGTATATCTTTCAGGTGTTGTACCTACTTCTAAAACTATTTCACAATTAAATTTTTCTTCAAATGGTTTATAAACATCTTCTTTTAAAATATCTTCACTTAATCCCCAAGTAGAAATAACTAATTTAGTTTTACCATCTGCTGTTTGTCCATCATTTGTTTTAGCTCCACAACCTGTTAAAGCTAAAGTTGTCATTAATGTTGCAAAACAAATTGCTAAAGTTTTTTTCATTTTGTTTTCTCCTTTATTATACTAAAATTATTTTATTTGAAGGTAATACTAATGTTAATGTATCACCTGTTTCATAAATTTTTTCAGCTTGTTCATTTACCACAAGTTTACCTAAAAGTGTATCTACTTCATATTGATAAGCTTTTCCTAAAAATGTTCTAACTTGTATAGTACCTTTTACAGAATTTTGGCTATTTTCATCATTTGATATTGTTATATCATCTGGTTTAATAGTGCCTAAACAACTTTGTAAATAATTATCACTTTCTACATTAAAGATAGTACCATTTTCAGATTTATATTTTTCACCTTCTAGTCTTTCTAATTTTATAAAGTTTTCAAAACCAATAAAACGAGCTACAAATTCTGTTTTTGGTCTATTATATATATTTTCAGGTGTATCATATTGTTCAATTATACCATTATTCATAACAGCTACTTTATCAGATATAGAAAAACATTCTTCTTGGTCGTGTGTAACAAATAAAGTTGTAATACCCAATTTTTTTTGTAAACGTTTAATTTCTACACGCATATTTATACGAAGTTTAGCATCTAAATTACTAAGTGGTTCATCTAAAAGTAAAAGTTTTGGTTGAATAACTAATGCTCTTGCTAAAGCCACCCTTTGACGTTGTCCACCTGACATTTGTTTTGGAAAACGTTTTGCAAATTCACTTAAACCACATACTTCTAATATTTCTTTAACTCTTGTATCAATTTCTGTTTTATTTATTTTTCTTAATTTAAGACCAAAAGCAACATTATCATATACTGTAAGATGAGGAAAAAGTGCATAACTTTGAAAAACTAAACCAAAGTTTCTTTTATGGACTGGTGTTTTTGTTAATTCTTCACCATCTAAAGTAAATTTACCACCTGTTGCTTCAACAAATCCAGCAACTACTCTAAGTGTTGTAGTTTTACCACAACCACTAGGACCAAGTAAAGAAACGAGCTCACCTTTTTCTATATCAAGACATAAACCTTCAAGTATATTTTTTTTACCATCATAGCTAACATTTATTTTATCTAATTTCATAAATGACATAAATTTTTCCTCCTATTTCGATAATGATGCTATACCTAATGTTTTTTCAACAATAAACATTATTATTATAGTAGCTAACATAAGTAAAACAGATACAGCTGAAACTGTTGGGTCATAATAATATTCAATATAGTTCATTAAAGACATAGGGAAAGTAGTAACCCCTGGACCACTTAAAAACATAGATATTGGTATATTATTAAAAGAATTTATAAAAGCTAACATAAATGCAGCAGATATACCAGATGTAATATTAGGTAATACTACTTTAAAAAAACTACTAAATTTATTACAACCTAAACTCCAAGCAGCTTCTTCTATTGAAAAGTCAAATTGTTCTAAACTAGAACCAACAACTCTTATAATATAAGGTAATACAGATAAGAAATGACCTAACAATAAACCATAAAAAATAGGTATTCTAAGTTTAATTACCATAAATTGAAAAAGTGAAAAACCAACAACTATCCCTGGAATAATAGTTGGAGATAGGAAAAAGTTTTTAAAAAAATTTTTACCTTTAAAAGAAAATCTAGCCATAGCATAAGCTGCTGGTACTCCTACTAATAATGCAAGTAAAGTTGCAAGTAAGGCTATTTGTATACTCAATCCAAAAGAAGACATAAAAGATTCTGAAGCAAATACATTAGCAAACCATTTTAAAGAAACAGATTTTATAGGAAAAGTTATAGTACTTTCTTCACCAAAAGCTGTTACTGTTATAATTAGTAGTGGTATAAATAAAAATAAAAATACAAGTATAGAAAAAATAGTTAGTAATTTATTTTTACGCATTAGTTTTCACCTCTCTTATCTAATTTTGTAGCAATACCATTTAATATTTTAATTACTAAAACTGTTATAATTATCATTATACCAGCTATTACACTAGCACCTGTCCAATCACCTGATGACATAGCTTTTTGATATATAAAAGTAGCTAAAACAATTTTATTACCACCTAATAATTGAGGTGTTGTATATGCTGTTAATGCTCCTGTAAATACTAAAACACCACCTACTATTATACCTGGTAAACTCATAGGTAAAATAACTTTTAAAAATGCTGTAATTCTATTAGCTCCAAGACTTTCAGCAGCTTCCATCATATCATTATCAATATTTTCCATAACACCAACTACAGTAATTATCATTAATGGTAAAAATAAATAAATTGTACCTATAATAATAGAAAATTCTGTATATAATAATGTTAAAGGTTTTTCAATTAAACCAAATTTTAATAATAATGTGTTTATAACTCCATTTTTACCTAAAATATTAATCCAAGCAAAACTTCTTACAACAGAATTAGTTAATAATGGGAAAATAGAAATTGCAATAAGTAAACTACGCCATTTTTTATCACATCTTGATATATAATAAGCTGTAGGTGTACCTAAAATTATGCATACTATTGTACTAATTATAGAAATTCTTAATGTTCTAATTAATATACTAAGATAATACTCATCTTTAAAAAACTCTAAATATTTAGATAAAGTAAAACCTTCATCATAAACTGTTGGATATAGAGTATTAAAAAGCGGTATTACAAGAAAAATTACTAATAACATTAAACCAGGTAATAATAACAACCAATATAGTTTATTTTTCATATAGCCTCCTTTAAATTATGAATAGATTAAAATTGAACATAGGATATTTTTTCGACACTTTTCTCTTTTTATCCTATGAAATTATATCATAGGCTATTTTAATTAGCAATATTTTTAGCCCTTTTTTATAATTTCATAAATAAATTATATAATTAATTATTGATTATTATATTAGTTATAATATTTTACTATTTATATATAATTCTTAACTAAAAAATTTGATATATTTGTCAATTTTTTTAAATAAAAAAATAACAAAAATACCTGTTTTTAATATAAAATTTTAAAAACAGGTATTTTTGTTATTGATTATATAATGAATAAAAATATTTTTTATTATCAATTAATGTTTTAAAATTTCCTTCTTCTATAAGTTCACCATTTTTTATTACTAATATTTTATCAAATTTTTCTAAAATTTCTTTTTTAACCTATGACATATAGAAATATATGTTATATTATTTATATTTAAAATATTATTAAATATTTTCATATTTAATAATATAATCTATAACACTAACTAAATAATCATTACCTACTAATTTAAAATAAGGGTAAATATCTTTTAATATAGCTATTCCTTCTTCTTTTTTACCCATGGTATATAATAATCTTCCTTTAGTAAAACATATTTCGCTAAAAAATGGATTGTAAATTGTATCTTTACTTATATTTAATACTTTTTCACAAGTTTGTAATGCTTTTATATATAATTTTTTTTCTTCATAAAATTGAACTAAATGTGATAAAATTATAATTAATGTTGCATTTTGTTTTAAACTTTTAACTTTATAAAAATCAAAACATTTAACAAGTTTTTCATCTATTTCTATTGCCTCATCTAATTTACCCTCCATAGAAAAAATAATAGCTAAAAAAGATATAAGATTTATTTCTTGGATAGACAAAGGCATTTTATCTACATTTAAAATATCTATATTACTTTTAGTTAAACTTAAAGCGTCATATATTTTTTCTATTATTTCATATGAAGGACTTAAATTTTGTTTTATATCTAAAGATGTTTCTAATAAAATAAGTTTTTGCTTTTCAATATAATTTAAGTTTTCATATTGATAAATTTTTTGCAATATATCTGCTGTTTCTTCTAAGTTGTTATTTAATGCATAGTTTTCTGCCAAATCAAATAATTCATCTAAAAATGTATCTTTACTAAAATTAGTTAAATCAATATTATTTATATCTTGTCCCAATTTATTAAGAATTAATTTAAGTATACTTTCAGATGGAAACTGTGCACCAGATTCAATTCTAGATATTGTTACAGGTGAGCATATATTTTCTGCTAATTGTTCTTGTGTCAAATTCATTTGTTTTCTTAGAAATCTTATAGTATCTCCAATTTTATATTTCTCCATTTTTAAACTCCCTTATAATAATTTTATTATAAATATTAAAATAATTTTAAATGTAAAATCTATTATTGTCAATTACATATTTGTTTACAAATTAATAAAACCTTTATATAATATTATTATTAAATTTAAAATAGGGGCTGATTGTATAGAATTAAAATAAGTTAGTAAAATACTAAATAAAAATTTAAAATTTATTTAATTTATCATATTTTTTAAAATTATTTTTTATTATAAATTATAATTTAATTAAAACTTTTAAAAAGAAGGAGGATTATATTTGTTTAATATAGAAGAAGAAATTAAAAAAATTCCTGAAAAACCGGGTGTTTATTTAATGTTTGATAAAGATGATATAGTAATATATGTAGGAAAAGCAAAAATATTAAAAAATAGAGTTAGACAATATTTTAGAGAAAGCAGTATAAAAAATTCATTCAAAGTTTTAAGTATGGTAAAAAACATAGCAAAATTTGAATATATTATAACAAACACAGAAATAGAAGCATTAATATTAGAAAATAATCTTATAAAAAAATATAATCCTAAATACAATATTAGATTAAAAGATGATAAAACGTACCCTTATATAAAAATTACTATAAATGAAATGTTTCCAAGAGTTTTTATAACAAGAAAAAATATTAATGATAAAGCAAAATATTTTGGACCATTTACTAATAGTTATATGTTAAATGAAAGTGTTGAACTTATACACAATATATTTCAATTAAGAACTTGTAATTTGAAATTCCCAAGAGATTTAGGAAAAAATAGACCTTGTTTAAATTATCATATAGGAAAATGCAAAGCACCTTGTAATTATCATATATTAGAAGATGAATATAATAAAATGATTGATAATGTTATAGATTTTTTTAATGGTAAACATACAGAAATAATAAAAAATCTAGAAAAACAAATGTTAGAGTTTTCAGAAGCTTTACAATTTGAAAAAGCATCAGAAATAAGGGATAAAATTTTTGCCATAAAAAAATTAGAAGAAAATCAATTAGTTGAAAATATAAATAATGATGATAAAGATATAATTGCATTTGCAAGGGCAGACTATGAAGCTATGTTTCAAATATTTTTTGTTAGAAATGGTAAAATTATAGGTAGAGAACATTTTTTATTAAATGATATTGAACATTTAACAAGAAATGAACTTATGGAAGAATTTATAAAACAATTTTATAGTGGTACGCCATTTATACCTAAAGAAATAGTTTTACAAGAAGATATTGAAGACAAAGAACTTATTGAAAATTGGCTTTCTTCTATAAAAGAACAAAAAGTTTATATAATTGTGCCAAAAAGTAAAAATAGTGAAAAATATAAACTTGTAGAAATCGCTTATCAAAATGCACTAATAAGTCTTGAAAGATTTGGGGAACGAATAAAAAAAGAAAAACAAAAAACTATTGGAGCATTAGAAGAATTAGCTAAAGTACTTAATATAAACAAATATCTTAAAAGAATAGAAGCCTATGATATATCTAACACACAGGGTGTTGACTCTGTTGCTTCTATGGTTGTTTTTGAAGATGGTAAACCTTTAAGGACAGATTATAGAAAATTTAAAATAAAATATGTTATAGGTGCTAATGATTATGCTAGTATGCAAGAAGTAATACAACGTAGATTTTTAAGATATTTAAAAGAAATAGAAGAAGAAGATAATAAAAATAATAAATTTAATAAATTACCTGATATTATATTTGTAGATGGTGGAAAAGGACAAGTAAACGCAGTTTGCAAAATATTAAATGATTTAAACTTAAATATAATAGTTTGTGGTATGGTTAAAGATGACAACCATAGAACTAGAGGACTATTTTTTAATAATAAAGAAATTGAAATGAAAAAATCTTCTGAAAGTTTTAAATTAATAACAAGAATACAAGATGAAGTACACAGATTTGCAATAGAGTTTCATAGAAAATCAAGAGAAAAAGCTATTATACATTCAATATTAGATGAAATACAAGGTATAGGAGAAAAGAGAAAGAAAGAGTTATTAAAACATTTTGGTTCTATTGATAAAATCAAAAGAGCATCCTTAGAAGAACTTTTACAAGTAGAAAGTATGAGTAAAAATTCTTCTGAAGCAGTATATAATTTTTTTCATAATAATTATAAATAAAGGGAATTTAATAAATATTCCCTTTTTTATTGTTTAAAATTTTAAATAAAAATTAATTATTATCATTTGTAAATTTAATAATATCATTAATATCACAATCTAACATAATACATATATTATCTAATGTATTTAATGTAATACTTTTATTCTTACGAAGACTATCCAAAGTTCCTGTACTAAAATTATAATTTTGTATTAAATCATATTGAGATATACCTTTTCTTTTAAGTGTATCCCAAAAAGGTTCAAAGGTTATCATAATAATTCCTCTAAAATTATATTACTTTTTTAAATTTATAATTAAATCCATTAAATTTTTAATATCTTCAAAAGTTTTATTATCATATTCTCTAAGTTTAGATAAAATATAATCTTCTTTATTATTAGAATTTAATTTACTTTCACCAAAAACTATTTCATCAAGTGATAAATTTAAAATTTTAGAAAGATTAATTAAAACTTATAAAGATATAAAAACAAAACCATTTTCAAATTTAGAATAATGACTATAAGAAATATCTAATTTTTCAGCTAATGCTTCTTGTGTATAACCTAAAAATTCTCTACGCTTTTTTACTCTTAAAGATATCTCTTTAAAATCTTTTTTATCCAAAAAATCACCCTTAACATTAAATAAATATCATAAATTAATTTTAAAGTATTATTCAAGATTTTCAAAAAATGCATTAAAATCAACTTTAAATATATTTTTAAGTGCTATAAGTTCAGAAACTTTTATATTATAAGTCCCTAATTCTATTTTAGAATAAATACTTCTTGAAATATCAATACCTTGTAGTTGTAATTTAATAGTTACTTGTTCTTGTGTCAATTTATTCAAATTTCTTAATTTTTTTATATTTTTACCTATATTCATATCTTGTCTTATTTTTTGCATATAAAAAATTATCTCCTATGAAATAAAATAAAAAAATTAATAAAAAATATTGCTTTTTTTATATTTTAACTTTAAAATATAAAATATATGCGATAAATATGGAGCAAAATCTTATATTTCAAAGGAGTTTTTTATGAAGAAAAATGTTTCTTTTACAGGGCATAGACCAAGCAAATTTTCATTTGGATATAATGAAAATAGTGTTGAATGTATAAAATTAAAAGCATTACTAATTAATGAAATAGAAAAATTATATTTATTAGGTTACAAAACTTTTCTTACTGGTTGTGCTATGGGGGTTGATATGTGGGGAGCTGAAATAGTTTTAGATTTAAAAAAGAAATTTGATGATATAAAATTATTTTGCATAATGCCTTTTGAAAATCAATGTGAAAGGTGGCAAGAAGACTATAAAAAAAGATTTAATTATATTGTTGAAAATTGTAATCAAAAAATCATTTTACAAAAAGAATATGACTCAGATTGTTATTTTAAAAGAAATAAATTTCTTGTAAAGCATTCTACTGTTATTATTAGTGTTTATGATGAAAAACATTCAAATAGTGGCACAAAAAATACCCTAAATTATGCTTTAAGTTTAAATAAAAATATAATTCTTATAAATCCCAATTTATTAAAAGTTTTTAATATTAAAAATACTCTATAAAAATATTTTTACATACTAAAAAAGTTATTAATTAATATATATAATTAATAACTTTTTTAATTTTACAATATTATAGTTTCTGTATTTTCAATAGCTTTGTCTATTAAAATATCTAAATCTTTTATATTTTTTTCTATATTTTCTATAATATTTCTTTTTGGTTTTGTTTCAGGGTGTTTTGCTACAAATATAGTACAACAATCTTCATATGGTCTAATAGATATTTCAAATGTACCTAATTTTCTTGCTATATCTATTATTTCTTGTTTATCCATACTACATAATGGTCTAAAAACTGGTAAAGTAGTAACAGCCGAATTTATAGCTTCTATTGCTTGCATTGTTTGACTAGCAACTTGTCCTATACTATCCCCTGTAACAAGCCCTTGACTATTATTTTTTATAGCTATTTTTTCTGCTATTTTAAACATTGCCCTTTTTAATAAAATAGTCATTTTTTCTGGTGGTACACTTTCATATATTTTTAATTGAGTTTCTGTAAAAGGCACTATATGAAGTTTTATTTCTCCTGTAAATGTTGACAGTTGCTCTGCTAAATCAATAACCTTTTGTTTGGCTCTATCTGAAGTATAAGGTGGACTATGAAAATATACTGCTTCTATTGAAACACCCCTTTTAGCCATCATAAAAGCAGATACAGGACTATCTATACCACCAGATAATAAAACAGTAGCTTTGCCAGATGTTCCAATAGGTAACCCTCCAAAGCCTTTTATAAGTTTACTATAAATATATGTATAATTTCTTATTTCAACCATTAATGTTATATCAGGGTTTCTAACATCAACTTTTATGTTATCCATATTGTTAAAAATATAGCCCCCTATATCTGTTGATATTTCCGTAGAATCCATAGGGTATTGCTTGTCAGAACGTTTTGTTTCTACTTTAAAAGTATAATCTTTGTCCCCACAGTATTCTTTCATATGAAGAAGTGCTTTAGCTCTTATATTCTCTATGCTATTATCTTCAAGTTTTATAGCTGGACATACTGCTGTTATACCTAGTATATTAACAACTAAAGGTATTACTTTGTCATAATCAAAATTTTCTTCCCTACTTTCAATTAAAACTCGTCCTTGTTCTTTTTTTACAGAATAATTTCCAACCTTTTCTAAATTTTTAGATATAGTTTTTAAAAGTGCATTTTCTATTAAATGGCGATTTTTACCCCTTAAGGCAATCTCTCCATATTTAGCTAATAAAACATTTTGCATAATTTTCTCCTATTTTTTTATGTACATTCTAAGTTTAGGTATAATTTCTAAAATAGCTTCATTAAATTGTTTTGCTTCTTCTAATGTATTATCAAAAGAAAAACTTACTCTTATAGTAGAGCCTAAATTTTCTTCATTTACATAATAAATGGTAGATAAGTTTTTCTTACTTTTTGAACCACAAGCAGAACCAGTAGAAATATATATACCCTTTTCTTCTAATGAATGTAATAAAACTTCTCCTTTAATATCTTTAAAACTAAGACTTAATATATAAGGTATTCCGTTTTCTTCATCACCATTTATAGACATATTTTCTATTTTATCTTTTAATTTTATTATTTCTTGCCTTACTTCTCTTATTTTTTGGAAATTTTCTTCTAAATTTTTATATGCTTTTTCACTAGCTTTATAAATCCCTACTATACCCTCATTGTTTATAGTACCAGAACGTAAACCTTTTTGTTGCCCTGCTCCAAAAATTATATTGTTAAGCCTTACTCCATTTCTTACATATAAAAATCCTATTCCCTTTTGTGCATGTATTTTATGCCCACTTACACTCATTAAATCTATATATTTTACATTTATTTTAAGTTTTCCAAATGATTGGACAGCATCTGTATGAAAAATAGTATTTTTATTTTTTTCTTTTATTCTTTTACCTATTTCATCTATTTTTTGTATTGTTCCTATTTCATTATTAACATACATTATACTTACAAAAATTGTATTTTCATCAACTTCATTTATAAGATTATCTATATCTATATAGCCTCTATTATCTACATCTAAATAACATACTTCAAATCCGCGATTTTCAAGTTCATTAAAACATTTTAAAACAGATGGGTGTTCTATTTTTGTTGTTATAATTTTATTACCATATTTTTTATATGCATCACAAACACCTAAAATAGCAATATTGTTTGATTCTGTACCACCAGATGTAAAATATATTTCGTCTTCTTTTGCACCTATAAGATTTGCTATCCCTTTTTTTGCATTAATTATTTTTTGCTCTACTTCATATCCTAATTTATGTAATGATGAAGCATTAGCAAAATTATTATTCATAGTTTCCACTACTTCTTTTAAAACTTCATAATCTATTTTAGTTGTAGCAGAATTGTCAAAATAAATCATATACTACCTCCAATCCAAAATATTAAGAATTTTGAATTAAATTTATTAAATGTGCTAATGTATCTAATTTTTGTTTTTTAAATTCTTTTAATAAATCATGATTATTTTGGTACATATATATACGACTAAATATAGTTGTAATTTTAATTAACTCATCTTTTTCTATACTTTCTTTATCACTAAAATATATTGTTAAAACCCCTTTATAAATTATATAATTAAAAATAAATATTATTAAATAATCTTTAATTGAATAATTATCATTAAATGGATATCCTTGTGTAAAAAATAAGTTAATAAATACATTCTCTATAAAATATTCTTTTTCTTTTACCAAATAATTAAATTTTTCTTTATATTCTAAATATGTCTTACAAAATCTATCCTCTGTACTATCTAACTCCTCATATAATTTATTAAATTTTGATATAATATCACTAGATGTTAAAAATACTTCTTTATGAGAATATATATTCTTAACTATTAATGACTTAAATATATCAAAAAATATTCCTTGATTTATATCTATATTATCAAATAAAGATGAATAAATATCAATATTATCAAAAAAACTATTAAGATAAATTTCTATATCACTAAATTTTTGTTGTGTATTTAAATCATTTATTTTATTCATTAAAATACTTAATAAAATCATTTTATTATCCATAGATATATCTTTTAATTGTAAAAGTTGTATACATATTAACCTTATATCATCAAAATAATTTATTAATTTATTGTTTTCATTATATTTTAATTTAAAATCAATATGAGAATAATTATAATCCTCAACCAATTCAAAATCTATACCATCTTTTATATTATAAAGTAATTCACAAACAGCTTCACACCCCGTACCTAAACTTAATTCATAGTTAGAAATTATAAATTTATTAATCCTAGGAAATATCTTACAAGTATCACTTAAATAGTTAGAACCCATCTCTTTTTGTATACAACATAAACCTTTTTCATCTTCAAATGGACAAATACTATGTAAAAATTCTATATCTTTATTCTCATATTTTCCATCTTCATAAATTTCTAAATTAAAAGTTTCTTTTTTATTTTTATGTTTTATTAAATAAGTATCTTTATTTTTAATAATACAATTATTTATTAGATTTGACAAATATTTTGGTTCTTTTATAGATTTATATTTTAAATAAGTATTTTTATCTAAAACAATATTCCAACCATAACTACAACAATTAATTTTACAATCACTACCTATACATTTAAAATCTTTAAAATAACTAGGTCTTAAAATAGGATATTTTTCCATAAATTAGTCCTCCAATTCATATAATAAAATAGCTGTTGTTATAAATCCAGCTGTTTCAGTTCTTAAAATTCTTTTTCCTAAAGTTATAGGAGTAATATTATTTTCAACTGCTAAAGCTATTTCTTTTTCACTAAATCCACCTTCTGGGCCTATAAAAATACCTATACTATTTCCATTAAATTGTTTTATTATACTTTTTATAGTATTACTTTTTTCTTTTTCATAAGGTATTATATTTAAACTATTTTTATTTGCTTGTTTAATAGCATCAGAAAAATTTAAAATAGGTAATATAGCAGGAATTTTACCTCTTCGTGATTGTTTAGCAGCGGCCTCTGAAATTTTATTCCATCTAACTATTTTTTTATCTTCTTTACCTACTAATTTAACTATTGTTCTGTCTGTATTTACTGGAACAATCTCATCTATACCAAGTTCAACACACTTTTGAATAATAAGTTCCATTTTTTCGGATTTAGGTAAACCTTGATAAAGTGTAATTTTAGTTTTTGGTTCACTTTCATTACCAAAACAATCAATAATTTTAGCTATTACACTATTTTTATTTATTTCTTCTATTTTACAAATATAATCATAACCATCACCAGAAGAAATTTCTATTTCTTCTCCTATTTTACAACGTAAAGAATTTATAATATGATTAGCATTTTCACCATCTAAAAAAATTTTATTATCTTTTATTAAATTATTAGAAATAAAAAACTTAGCCATAATTACACTCTTTCTATATTATTTTTTTATTTTTGATATAACACAAACCCATTCATCTTTTATAATAGTATCTATTACTTCAAGACCACTTTCATTTAATGAATTATAAACATCTTCTAATCTATCTTTTATAATACCACTAGCAATAAATACACCATTATCTTTTAATTGACTAGGAACAACAAGAGATATAAGACATATAACATCAGCTATAATATTAGCTAAAACTATATCATACTTTTTATAACCTATTTCATCTTTTAAATTTTCATCAGTAACAACATTTCCAGAAGTAACATAATATTTATCTTTACCTATACCATTTAATTCAGCATTTTCATAAGCTACTTTAACAGCATTTTCATCTATATCAACTGCAAAGGCACTTTTAGCACCTAATAAAAGAGATATTATAGATAATATCCCACTACCACAACCAAGGTCTAAAACAACACTTTCATTAGTAACATACTTTTCAAGACTAGTTATACAAAGTTGAGTTGTTTGATGAAGACCAGTACCAAATACATGACCAGGATTAATATTAAATATAATTTTATTGTCTTTATTATCAATATCTTCCCAAACTGGTTTTATAAGAATTTTTTCGCCAAGTATAAAAGGTTTGTAAAATTCTTTCCATTTATTAAGCCATTCTTCATCATTTAAATTAGAAGTAGTTTCTATATGTAATCTACCTAAATTTAATCCTATTTCATTTTCCATAGTTTTAAGCCTATTTATAGCTTCTTTTACATTTAATAATATTTCATTTCCATAAGGATTATCACTAAGATATATTTTTAATTTTGTTTCTTCTTTTTCTTTATTTAAAAGTTCATCATCTACATAATCCCAATACATAGAACTTTCTTCTAAATATTCTTTAAGCTCATCATCATCTTCCACTTGTATACCAGTTATACCTGTTTCTAATAAAACAGCACTTACAGGTTCTATACCTTCTCTTGTAGTATATATTTTAGCTTCTATCCATTCCATTTTTATTTCCTCCAACCTTTATTTTCATACTATTATATCATATTTCAACAAGTAAAACAATAATTTATAAAAATGAAAATAAAGAGTAATTTACTCTATATTTTCAATATAATAATTAAAAGCAGTACAATAGTTTCCATTAGCTGTTCTACATTTAGAACATCTAATACATTTAGCAGGTGTAATATTTCCATCAATCCATCTTTCTATAAGATTAGGTTCACATATTAAGGGTCTAGATAAAGCATAAAAATCTATATTTGTATCATTATATATTTTTTCTATTTCTTCAATATGTTTAAAACCACCAACAGTTATAATCGGAACATTTATTTCTTTTTTTAATTCTTTTGCATAATCAATAAAATAAGCATCTTTTTGTATAGTAATATTGTCAAAAGTTTGTCCTACCATATCTTTGGCTGTTGCATGAATATTTCCTGATAACTCAATAATATGTATACCTAAATCTTCTAACATTTTACAAATTTTTTTAGTTTCTTCAAATGTAAGACCACCTTCAAAAAATTCAGTAGCAGTAAGTTTAATTAAAATATTATAAGGGTGTAGATTGTTCTACACCCTTAATTATTAAACAATATAATCTACTGTTGTACCACTAGGTGCAGGACTAGTTGCCATAGATAAAATTTTCATCATATTTTCTTCACTTTGTTCCATAGCTCCTTTTAGTACAGATATACCTACATCTTGTCTAATATTAGCCATATTAATATTAGTAGATGCTGTAGCAATACTTTCTACTATTCCCATAAAAACACCTCCTTATATTAAATTTAATATATTTAGGTATAAAATACCAAAATAATTATCAAAATTAGTCATTTTCAGAAAATGCTTTTTCTTCAAATTCTTTTAATGGAATAGGTTTACAAAAATAATAACCTTGTATAGAATTACATTTTATTTCTCTTAAATATTCTACTTCTTCTTTAGTTTCTACACCTTCTGCAACTACCATTAATTCTAATTCTTTAGCTAACATTAATATTGATTTTATAATAGCTGCTCCTTTTTTAGATTTTTCAAATTCTTTAAAAAATCCACAATCTATTTTTAAAACATCTACAGGTAAACTTTGTAACATACTTAAAGATGAATAACCTGTTCCAAAATCATCCATAGATATCATTACATTTTCTTTTTTAAAGTCTTCAATAACTTTAATTACTTCTTCTGGTTCTTCAGCTATTAAACTTTCTGTTATTTCAAGCTCAATAAGAGCTGGATTAACACCATATTTATTTATAATTTTCATTATATGTTTTTTTAAATCTTTTCTTTTAAAGTTTAATTTAGATATATTTACAGATATAGGAATATTTCTTCTACCTTTATTTTCATTATACTTTATAAATTTACAAACCTGTTCTAAAATATACATATCTAATTTAATTATAAAACCATTTTTTTCAAAAACAGGTATAAATTTACCAGGAAACATCAATCCTTTTGTTGAATGTTCCCACCTAACTAAAGCTTCAGCACCATTTATTTTATTAGTTTCAGCATCATATTTTGGTTGTAAATATAACTTAAAATCCTCATTAATAAGGGCTTCATCCATATCATTTTCAATTTCTTTTTCATTCAACATATTAAGTTTCAAAGTTTCATCATAAAAAGTAACATTTCTAATAGTATCTTTTTTAGAAGTTTTATGTGCATAACTAACTCTTTCAATAATTTCATCTATCTTTAATGATTTATCAAAAATTCTATATATACCATAAGATAAAACAATTTTTATATTTGGAATTTCATCATTAATATTAGTATTTATTTCATTTAAAACTTGTAATATATCTGAATCATCATTAGATTCACAACAAAAATAATAAACATCTGAATATGAATGACAACAAATACCCTTTCCAAAAATACACTTATTTATAATATTATTTAATTTTAATAATATTTTATTCCCTTCTTCAAAACCATACATTTCATTTATTACTTTAAAACTATTAATATCTAACATAACCATAACAAAAGTTTTTTTACTATTATTAATTATTTGATTAACTTTAAATTTAAATATATCTTGTTTAGATTGAAAAGAAAATTTATTTGTACTAAAATCTAATTCTGAATCATGTCCTAAAGATATTTTTATCTTATTTTTTTCTTCTTCATCTTCTGTTGCCATAGAAGAATATATTTCAATTTCATTATTTTTTATATAATCATAATATGATCTTTTAGCTTGGTACATATATTCATCAGCTCTATGCATTAATTCATTTATATCTAAATTTCTATTATCCCATAAATAACCAATAGAGACACTATATTCCATTAAATCTAAAAAATATCTATTAATTGAATTTATTTTTTGAAAAAAAGTTTCTTTAGAAATATTTTCAGAAATTATAACAAATTCATCACCACCAACTCTGAAACTATCTTCCTTTCTAAAATATCTTTTCAGACATTCACTAACTTCTTTTATAGCTCTATCGCCAAATTCGTGCCCTTGTGTATCATTTATTTTTTTTAAACCATTAATATCTATAAATGCAATTCCCATAGACCTTATTTTATTATATTTTATATTTTCAATATAGTTTATATACTTATTTCTATTATTTAAACCCGTAGCTGCATCATGAAAGCTCATAAATGTTAATTTTTTAGATATTTGTCTTCGTTTAAATTCATTAAGTATAAAATATACTAAAGACTTTAATAAAGTTAAATCTTGTTTATGTTCTTCAATATTTTCAATACATATTAAACCAACAGGTCTTTCTAAAAAATTCATATTTGCAACTATTAAATTATTAATATTTTTATTTTTTAAGTAATTATATTTTTCTAACCAAATATTTTCTAAAAATGAAAAATCTTCAATAAATAGTATTTCATTATGATTTAAAATTTCAGACCATTTTATTATTTCATAATTATTTTCAAGTTCATCTAAAATATTTTCTGTTGACTTTAATCTATTCCACCTATAACAATATATACTTTTATCATTTGTAGTAAGACTTTCTATAATATAACAATCATCAGCATTATAATATAGTCCTATCATTTCTAATATTTCATACATTGTTTTGCACAAATCTTCATCTTTACCTAAAATCGATACACTATTTATAAGTATATCTTTCATTTCAGTAAACTTTTTTTCTTTAATACAGTCATTTTTCTTAATCTCATTACAAACACATAGTACAACATTATTATCATTATAAATAGAGCTTGTTTTGGTTACATTATAATTACAACCATCATAACTTATAATATTTGGTTCCCCTACAATGTCTTTTAAATTTATAACTTTTCTAAAAAAAGGATTATTTTTAACATCACTTTTTAAAGGTACATTATTATTTATTTTTAAAATTTCTTTTCCTTTATCATTTAAAAAAAGAACTTCTAAAGTTTCACTGTCATATATATATATAAGTTCATCTAAAATATTAAATAAGCTAATATGAAATTTATCTATTACCATTTTATTCTCCCCTCAATTTTTTTATAATTTTACTCAAAATTTAATATAAATACTGGTGGATTAGCTTCAAGTTTTATCATTTGTGATAATGCAGTTTTATAATCATCAACTTCATATATATCCATAGTTCCTGAAGAATTTATGTGCAATAAAACTTTCAAATTAGACTCAAATTCTAAATAAATAAAGTTTCCAGCACCACAAGAATAAGTCAAATTTTCATCTTTAGATATATCTCCATTTTCTTGTAAATTATCTAACACATATTGTTGGTCAGATAATATTTGTCCATTATATTGTGACAATTCATATGGAGGTAATAAACCTAACTCAAAATCAGTATAAGAATAATTTATAAATATCTTTGAATTTACAGTTTCTAATTCATCTACTATAACATTATAAGTCCCATTTTTATCCTTTTGTAAAGCATACTGTTTTATATATGCAGGGTCTTTTGTACTGGATATAATTATTATTGCATATTTATCATCACAAGCAATATATTTAACATTTCCATCTTTTAAATTTTTGTCTTTCTTTTCAACAGCATTTAAAATTTCTTTATAATCTTTATCTTCTTTTGAAGGTGTTCTAATTTCTCCATGAACCCAAGATTGACTTGTTACAAATTTTTGGTAATCTTCTTTAGATACAAATCCACCTTCATCAAATTTAGAAGAAATAAACATTCCATTATCTACTGGAAATGCACTATATACTGTTAATATATCAGGGTCTTCATCTAAAATTTTATCACCTAAATAAGGTTTTAAAGTTTTAGGTGCTACAAAATGTATACTTACATTTTTTAGTTCTTCAGGTACTGTATATCCTAAACTTTCTTGTATATCATTTAGTGTTACCTCTGTACCATCATTTTTAACTAAATAACTATATGAAGATAAAAATTGGTTATTGTCCCAAGTTTTCATATAATATTCATCAAGTTTCAAATTAAGTTCTTTTATTTTATCTAAAGTTTCTTTTGGTATATCAATATCTGTATTTTTATTATTTATTTCTTCTTTTACTATATTTTCTTTTAAATTATTATTAGATTTATTAAATAAAAATAAACTTATAATAATACCTACTAAAACTATTGTAGATACTATAATGATAGTTTTCTTATTCTTCATTTTTATATTCTCCTTCTTTATCTTTTATAACATTATATACTTCTTGTAACTCATTATAATGTATTTGTAAAATATTATTTACTAAATCTAATAGTTTAGTATCATCAGATATATAAGGTAAACTTAATTCCCAAGTTGGATTATATTCTTCTTCACATTCTTTTATACTACAATCCAAACTTTCAAATATATTTGTATCATAATAATCATAGATAGCATTATATTCCCAATCTAAAACATCTTTAGGAGTTGTTAATTTTATATTTAAAAAAATTTGATTATTTTCATCTTCTAAAGCATAAATATTTAAAATATATTGTTCAAAATTAGAAATATTTAAAGTTTGAAGTTCTTTTTCAAATAATCCTGTTTTTTTGTTTTTTTGCATAATGACTATCACTGTATCCATATTTATCTCCTTTACATTTAAATATATTAATAATAATATTATAATACTAAATTATAAAAAAGTATATAGTATTAATAAAATGTTTTTAATTTATTAACAATTTTTCTTTAATATTACAAGAAACTTTGTTATAATATATTTGTTATTATTTTATACTAAATATATTTTATTATACAGAAGAGGTCTAATATGGATTTTATTATTTTTAAAACAAATTTTTATAATAATTATAATGGAATAGAAGATAAATCATTAAATATTTATGATAAGTTTTATCAAGAAAAGAAATCAAATAATCCTGAAATATATAATTTTCAAGATTATAATAATTATTGTTATGGATATGCACCATTAAAATCTGGTATTGTAAATTTATCAAAAATAGAATTTAAAAAAGATAATTCTAAACTTTTAAAAAATGCTTTAGTAGTATGGGTTTATGAAAAAGATTTAAAATACTATATAGTAGGTTGGTATAAAAATGCTAGTGTTTATAATTTTCTACAAAGAAAATTAAGTTATCCCTCTGTTGGAAGAGATTTATACTTTAATGTAAAAGCTAAATCAAAAGATTGCTATTTATTACCTATTGAAAATAGAACATTTAATATTGAAATTCCATTTGAAAATGAAAATTACTTCTATATAAGTAATAAAAATGATAGTTTATATGATAATATAACAAACTTCATAAATACATATAATAAAGAGTTTATAAATATTATTATTTCTAAAGAAATTAATAAAACAATAGAAAATCCACCAAATAACCCTAAATTACTTTATAAAAGGGGTAATATATACTTATATAATGAAAGTAATTTTTTAGAAGCATTAAAATACTTTAATACAGCACTAATGTTTAAAAATGAAATTTCTAAAGAAGAATTAACTGACATATATTATTCAAAAGCATTATGTTTACAATTTTTAAATAACTTTGAAAATTCTTTAATATATTTTGAAAAAGTAATAAATAATATTAATTATGATTTAAATATTATAAAAAATATGATTTATTTAAATATATATACTAAAAATTATAATAAAGCTATAACATATTGTGATAAAATATTAGAAAATGAGAAGAAAACAAAAGAAAATTCAATATTTTTAAATGAAATAGAATGTTTAAAGTTAGAATGTTTTATAAATTTAGAAGAATATAATTTAGCTAAAAAATTAGCTATAAATATAAAAGAAAATACACAATCAAAAGAACTTGCTACATATTGTGAAAATATACTAAAAGAAATTTATAAATAATTAAAAATTATATGACTAAAAGGTATGATTAAAAATCATACCTTTTAATTAATAAATTATTGAAAATTTACAGAAACAAGTTTAGAACCTAAACCGTCTGGTTTTTCAGCTGCTTTTTCATCTTTTAACTCAATTTCTTTATTAGCTATTTTAGCATATATAGCATCATATTGTTCTTGAGTAAATGTTTCAAATTTAGATGTTTCCATAGGTAATAAAACATCATTAGTATCAGCACCTAAGCTAACTGTTTTACCACCTGAGAAAGTACCATCATAAATAGCAGTTAAAGTTTTATAAACTGCATTTTGTAAATTTTTCATAGCAGAAGTAATAACTGTTTCAGATTCAACTGATTGGTCAACATCAACACCAATAACTTTTTTTCCAGCAGTTTCAGCAGCTTTCATAACAGAGTTACCAACTCCACCACCACAACCAAATATAATTTCTACACCTTCATTATACCAAGCTGCAGCTTTAGCAGTATGGTCTGGAGAAGCATCAAAATCACCAACATATGTATAATTCATAGTAATTTCGCCAGGAGCAAGACCTAATTCATTACCAGCATATTCAGCTCCTTGTATAAAGCCATATCCATAACGAATAACAGCAGGAACTGCAATACCACCCATAAATCCTAAGTTTCTATACCCTTCTATAACAGCCGAATAACCTGCTAAGAAACCAGCTTGTTCTTCAGCAAAATATATAGATTCTGTATTATCAGCAACTTTAAAAGTTGGATTTTCTCTATTACCATCTTGAGGTGTGCCATCTACAATAATAAATTTAATATCTGGATATTTCTCTTGCATGTTATAAACTGGTACTTCAAATAAGTAACCAGGACACACAACAGTTTTAGCTCCACCTTTAATAGCTAATTCAATAGCACTTGTAATAGCTTCATTAGATTTTTCTTGTGGTTGGTAATACTTATGAGTAATGCCTTTTTCTTCAGCAAATTTTACAACACCTTCCCAAGAACCTTGGTTAAAAGATTTATCATCTATAGTACCAACATCTGTAACAAGAGCAATTTCTGCACTTGAATTAGTATCACTTTTTGCTTCATTATTACTAGAAGGTTCTGTTGAACTATTTGTTTTATTACCACAAGCAACCATACTTAAAGCCATAGTAGCTGCTAATATTAAACTAACTAACTTCTTCATAGTTTTCCTCCTTAGCTATAAATAATAATTAAACTAATTATTCAGCAGAAGTTTCTTCAGTTGTATCAGTATCAGCACTGCCTGCATCAGCACCACTATCAGCTGCAGTTGTAGTTTCAGTATCACTTGAGCTACTACCACAAGCAACCATAGTAAGTGACATCATACCTGCAATAATTAATGCAACTAATTTTTTCATAATTTATTTCCTCCTAAAATTAAAAAAATATTATTTCAATTCATATTTTACACTTAAATTAATGATTAGTCAATATTTTTACGATATTTTTAAAATAATATTAATAAATTGTTAACATTTTAAGATTTTTCGACATTATTCTTTTCAATTCTAGCAAATATTAAAGGTATTTCTTTTGGTTTATCTTTATCAATAGAAATAGATGAAAGCACTTTTTTCTTACTATTTTCTAATTTACTATTATCATTTGTATATAAAGTACATAAAACATCCCCTTTTTTTACTTTATCCCCAACTTTTTTATTTAAAATAATACCAGCAGAAAAATCGATAATATCATCTTTAGTTTCACGCCCAGCACCTAACATAGTAGAAGCTATGCCAAGTCCTTCTGTGTCCATAAAACTAATATATCCAGCTACATCTTCATTTAAAATTACATCTAAACTATATCTTGCTTTTTCAAATTTTTCAGGATTTTTAATATATTCTATATTTCCACCTTGTGCTTCTACCATTTCAACAAGTTTTTGAAAAGCATAGCCATTTTCTATAGCCTCTTTAGCCATTTTTTCACATTCATCTATATTCCCTTTATTAGCTAAATAGAGCATATTACCAGCAAGTTTTATACAAATTTCTGTTAAATCTTTAGGACCATTTCCTTTTAAAGTTTCTATAACTTCTTTAATTTCTAAAGTATTGCCTATATTATTACCAAGAGGTATATCCATATCTGTTATAAGTGCTACTGTTTTTCTACCACAATTTTCACCTATTGAAACCATTTTTTGAGCAAGGTTTATAGAATCATCTAAAGTTTTCATAAATGCCCCACTACCAGTTTTAACATCTAATAATATACAATCACTACCAGCAGCAAGTTTTTTACTCATAATAGATGCAGCAATAAGTGGTATACTTTCAACTGTAGCAGTTACATCTCTTAAAGCATATAATTTTTTATCGGCTGGTGCAAGATTACCCGATTGCCCTATAACACTAATACCAGTTTTATTTACTATATTAAAAAATTCTTCTTGAGTAAAATTAGTTTTTAAACCAGGTATTGCCTCCATTTTATCAACAGTACCTCCAGTATGTCCAAGACCTCTACCAGACATTTTAGCAACTTTAACTCCATAATAAGCAACAATAGGTGCTATTATTAAAGTTGTTTTATCACCTACACCACCTGTTGAGTGCTTATCAACTTTTATACCTTCTATAGAAGATAAATCCACCATATCACCAGACTGTGCCATAACATTTGTCATAGTAGATAATTCTCTATCATTCATACCATTAAAATATATAGCCATAAGCATTGCAGACATTTGATAGTCTGGTATTTCACCACTTACATAATGATTTATCATATATTCAATTTCTTCATTTGTAAGTTCTTCATTATTTCTTTTTTTGTGAATAAGGTCATACATTCTCATATTATTTACCCCTTTCATATCTTAAAATTATATAATAGGATATGATTTTATCATATCCTATTAATTATAGTTTTATCTTGAACCTTTATCATAAGGTATACCAGCAGCTTTAGGTGCTTGAGAGCTTTTAGATAAAAATGTTAAAGCAATTAAAGTTATAAGATAAGGTAACATTTTATAAACTTCATTTGTTATAGGTAAATCTTTAATAAATGGTATAGTAGAATGTGCACTTGATAAAGTTTTCATAATACCAAAGAAAAAAGCAGCAACAAATATTTTAGGTACACGCCATTGACCAAATATTAAAACAGCTAAAGCTAAGAAACCATAACCTGCAACTGTAGCATTAAAGTTTGTAGATGTTGGAACAACAAATACAACTCCACCTATACCAGCTAAAACACCAGATATAATAACACCTGCATATCTTATTTTATAAACATTAATACCAACTGAATCTGCTGCTTGAGGATGTTCACCACAAGCTCTTAATCTTAAACCAAATCTTGTTTTATTTATTACAATATAAGCAATAATAAATATTAAAATGCCTAAATAAGTTGTAATATATACATTTTTGAAAAATAAATCACCTATTATTGGTATAGAACTTAAAACAGGTACTTCTTTAATAAAAAATGTATTTGTAAAAGGTATTTGCTGAGTAGTTTGTATCATTCTTGCAACAAATATTGCAAAAGCTGGAGCAAAAAGATTAAGTGCTGTACCACTTATTGTTTGGTCTGCTTTAAGATTAATAGCTGCAAATGCATGTAAAAGTGAAAATAAACCACCTGTAACACCTGCTACCAACAAAGCTAATAGTAATAAACTTTGTCCAGACATAGAGCTTTCAAATTGATTTATAAATAATATACCAGCAAAAGCCCCCATTATCATTATACCTTCTAAAGCGATATTTACAACACCACTTCTTTCGGAAAACATACCACCTATAGCCACTATCAAAAGAGGAATAGCAAAAGACATAGTTTGCTGTGTTATAAAATAAATTGTATCCATTATTTATTTCCCCCTTTTTTAGATTTTTTTAAAATTTTAGATATAAGATTTTTAAATAACAATGCAAAAGCACCAAAGTAAATAATAGATGCTACTATCATATCTATAATTTCTGGAGCATAACCATGTAATTGAAGATTAGTTCCACCAACACGAATATGTGCAATAAATAAACCAGCTAAAAATACACCAAATGGATTTGACTGTCCAAATAATGCAACAGATATACCACTAAAACCCTCTGGAGCAATAACATCTAATACTTGAATATATTTACCTGCACCATAAAGATACATAAGTCCTCCACCTATACCAGATAATAACCCAGCTATAACCATTGCAAGAACAATATTTTTCTTTTCATTAATACCAGCATATTTACTAGCTAGTTTATTTTGTCCACAGGCTTTTAATTCATAACCTATTGTAGTTTTTTCAAGTAATATATATATTATTACTACAAATACTAAAACAATAATAATAGCAAAATTTATATTTGTATCAGCTATGCCTAATTTTGGTATAACTGCACTTGAAGCTACATCTAAAGATTGATTTCTAAGTTGGTCAAAAACATTTTTTACAACTAACATATTTACTAAATACATACCTATATAATTTGTCATAATAGAAGATATAACCTCATTAACATTTGAAAAAGCTTTTAATATACCAGGTATAGCACCCCATATAGCCCCTGCAATTCCTGCAAAAATTAATGCTACTATCCAATGTATACTTGATGGTAAAAAAGTCCATTTAACGCCTATATGTACAGCGACATAAGCCCCAACAATAAATTGTCCAGAAGCACCTATATTAAAAAGGCCTGTTTTAAAAGCAAATGCAACAGAAAGCCCTGTCATAATAATAGGTGTTGCAAAATATATAAGTCTTGATACACCAGTTAAACCATCTGTAAAGCCACCTTGTAATATTGTTATAAATCCATTTACAGCCTCTTTAGGATTACTTATAAAAAGAACTATAAAGGCAAATATAAACCCAGCCAATATTGCAAATAAAGATGATGAAAAACTTATTAATCCCTTATAATCTTTTTGTTTTTTATCTTTTTTATTCATTTTTCACACTCCTTTTTGTACCAGCCATATATAAGCCTAATTCTTGTATAGTAACTTCTTTAGGGTTAACATCTGCTACTATTTCTCCTTCATACATAACTAATATTCTATCACTAAGGTTCATAACCTCATCAAGTTCTAAAGAAACAAGTAAAACCGCCTTTCCTTTATCCCTTTGTGCAACTATTTGATTATGTATATATTCTATTGCTCCAACATCAAGTCCTCTAACTGGTTGCACTGCTATTACAAGTTCTGGATTTCTATCTAGTTCTCTAGCAATAATAGCTTTTTGTTGATTACCTCCAGACATACCTCTAACAATAGAATTTTCCCCTTGTCCACTTCTTATATCAAATTTTTCAATAAGATATTTAGCATAAGATTTTATTTCATTAAATTTTAAAAAACCAAATTTTTGAAATCTTTTAGTAAAATAACTTTGTAAAACTAAATTTTCTTGTAATGTATAGTCTAAAACAAGCCCGTGTTTGTGTCTATCTTCTGGTATATGAGCAAAACCATCTATACATTTTTGCCTAATACTTTCTTTTGTAACATCTTTATTTTTTAATTTTATAGTACCACTTTCTATTGGCATAAGTCCTGTAATACCATAAACAAGCTCAGATTGACCATTACCATCAATACCAGCTATACATACAATTTCACCACTTTTAACTTCAAAAGAAACATTTTTAACTACTTGTTTATGAGTTTCTTTTGATTTAATACATAAATTTTCTACTTTTAAAATAGTATCCCCTAAATTGGCAGATTGTTTTTCAATGTTTAGATTTACTTTTCTACCAACCATCATTTCAGACATTTCTTCTTTAGAAGTAGTAGCAACATCTACTGTACCAATATATTTTCCTTTTCTAATAACACTACATCTATTAGCAACTTCTTTTATTTCATTTAATTTATGTGTAATAAATATAATAGATTTACCCTCAGCAACAAGATTTTTCATAGTAACCATAAGTTCATCTATTTCTTGAGGAGTTAAAACAGCTGTTGGTTCATCAAATATTAAAATATCATTATCACAATATAACATTTTTAAAATTTCAACTCTTTGTTGCATACCTACAGTTATATCTGATATATAAGAATCTAAACTTATTTGAAATTTATATTTTTCAATAAGTTGTTCTACTTTTTTTCTAGCATCTTTCATTTGTAAAAATCCACCAGAAGCAGTTTCACGCCCTAAAACTATACTTTCTAAAACAGTAAAATTATGAACAAGTTTAAAATGTTGATGTACCATACCTATACCTAAATTATTAGCATCATTAGGGTTATTTATTTTAACTTCTTTACCATTTATTTTTATATGTCCTTTTTCTGGTTGATAAAGGCCAAATAGTACACTCATTAAAGTAGATTTACCAGCACCATTTTCACCTAAAAGTGCATGTATTTCTCCTTTTTCTACTTTTAAAGTAATATCATCATTAGCTTTAAAATTACCAAATTCTTTTGTAATGTTATTCATTTCTATTACATAAGACAAATAAACCACCTCCTAAATGCTTTTTATAAATCATCTTTTGTAAAAGCAAGAGGTAAAATTTCTTCTAATGTATAAACTTTGTAGTCATCTTCACTTTTACCTAAAATAACTTTAAAATCTTTAATATTGCAAAATTCTGCCATAACTTGCCTACAAACACCACAAGGAGCACAATATTCCCTTTCATCTTCTTTTGCACCTTTTGGACTACCAACAATAGCAATAGCTTCAAATTGTAATTCACCTTCAGACACTGCCTTAAAAAAAGCAGTTCTTTCAGCACAGTTTGTAGGTGAAAAAGCAGCATTTTCTATATTACACCCTGTATATATTTTACCACTTTTAGATAATAAAGCTACTCCTACTTGAAAATTAGAATAAGGAGAATAAGAAAATTTTTGAGCCTCTAAAGCTTTTTTTACCAATTCTTTCATTTTTTATAACCTTTCTATTTTAAAATCTCATTTAAGAAACTTGTGCCACTTATATCACCATCTAGATTAAATATACCTAATATAGTCTTAGCTATATCTGCAAATGTATCTCTTGTACCTAAATTTATATTTTCTTTTATATTTTTTCCATAAACTAATAAAGGTACATTTTCTCTTGAATGGTCTGTTCCTTTAAATCCTGGGTCACAACCGTGGTCTGCTGTTATAATAAGTATATCATCATCTTTCATATTTTCTAAAAATGTTCCAAGTTGCTTATCAAAAGTTGTAGCTGCTTTTGCATAACCTTCTATATCATTTCTATGACCATATACCATATCAAAATCTACTAAATTAATAAATGCAAGTCCTGTAAAATCTTTTTCTTGTAAAGCTATAGTTTTTTCCATACCATCAACATTGTTTACTATACTTGTTGTTTCTTTAATACCTTTACCTGCAAATATATCATATATTTTACCTATACCTATAGTATCTAAATTTGCTTTTTCCAAATAATCTAACATTGTGTCTTTAGGTGGTAATAATGAATAATCATGTCTTCTAGGTGTTCTTTTAAAAGGATACTCTCCCTCAAAAGGACGTGCTATAACTCTACCTACTCCATCTTTATCTTGCAACATTTCTCTAGCTATATGACAATATTCATATAATGTTTCAATAGGTACAATGTCTTCATGTGCTGCTATTTGAAATACACTGTCTGCTGAAGTATAAACTATTAAAGCACCTGTTTCTATATGTTCTTTTCCATAATCTTTTATAACTTCTGTGCCAGAATAAGGTTTATTACATATAACTTTTCTTCCTGTTTTTTCTTCAAATTCTTTAAGTATATAATCTGGAAAACCATTAGGATAAGTAGGAAGTGGATTATTTGATATAATACCAGCTATTTCCCAATGTCCTATTGTTGTATCTTTTCCCATAGATGCTTCTTCTAATCTTCCATAAGCACCAATAGTACTTTCTAACCCATCTTTATAATCTACTTTATCAATATTAAAAAGTCCTATTTTAGCCATATTAGGTGTATTATATTCTTTTGAACTTGTAACAGTTTTTAATGTATTACTGCCTTCATCACCAAAAGCTTTAGCATCTTTAGCTTCTCCTATACCATAACTATCTAAAACTATTAAAAACACTCTTTTAGCTTTCATTTTCTATTCCTCCTTAAAAATTTTATTATTAAAGCCTGTATTACATATCACAAAATATATAATACAGGCATTTTAAATTTAATATCCTGTAACTTGTTGGTTTTTTAAAACTTGACAAATTGAACTTGTGCCAAGTCTTATTGCTCCTTCTTTAATAAAGTTTTCAGCATCTTCTATTGTTCTAACACCACCAGCTGCTTTTATAGCAACATCTTTTGATACATTTTGTTTCATAAGTTTAATATCTTCTAAAGTCGCACCATTTGTACCAAATCCTGTTGATGTTTTTATAAAGTCTGCTTTAGCATTACTAACTACTTTACAAAGTGATATCTTTTCATCTTCTGTTAAATAACAAGTTTCTATTATAACTTTTAAAATATGATTTCCTATTGCTTTTTTAATTTGTTTAATTTCATCTTCTATTTTATCAAATAAACCAGCTTTAGCATCACCAATATTTATAACCATATCTATTTCTTTAGCACCATTTTCTATAGCATCTTTAGCTTCTTCTACTTTTATTTTAGTAGTATTATAACCTAAAGGAAAGCCTATAACAGTACAAACTGGTATTTCATTTTGTAAATATTCACTAGCTTGTTTTACAAAAGATGGAGGTATACAAACTGATGCTACTTTCATTTCCTTAGCTTCATCACAAATTTTTTTAATATCTTCCCAAGTTGCAACAGGTTTTAATAAAGTATGGTCTACTTTTTCTATTATATGTTTCATCTTATCAACTCCTATTATAATTCTTTTACTATATTAGATACCCAAGTACAGAAATTTTCTGATGCTTTTTTAGCTGTTTCTACAACTCTATCATGTGAATGTTTAAATTTTTGTATACCTGTTGCCATATTAGTTATACAAGATATACCTAAAACTTTTAATCCTAAATAATTAGCTACAATAGTTTCTGGTACAGTAGACATACCTACAGCATCTGCACCAAGTGTTTTAAATGCTCTTATTTCTGCTGCTGTTTCATAATTAGGACCAGTACAAGCCATATAAACACCCTCTCTATAAGATATATTTAAACTATCTGCAACTTTTTTAGCTTTATCTATAAGATCTAAAGAATAAGCCTCTGACATATCTGGAAATCTAACTCCAAACCTTTCATCATTTTTACCTATTAGTGGATTAGTCCCCATAAAGTTTATAAAGTCATTTATTAACATTAACGTTCCAGGATCAAATGTTTCATTTATACCACCACTAGCATTTGTTACTATAAGTTTTTCTATACCTAATTGCTTCATAACATATATTGGATATGTAACTTCTTTCATAGAATAACCTTCATAAAAATGAAATCTGCCTTGCATAAGTAAAACTTCAACATTGTTTATTTTACCAAAAACTAGTTTACCAGCGTGACCTACTACTGTTGACACAGGAAAATTTGGTATATCTTCATAATTTATTTCTTCTTTTTCTTCTACAAAATTTACTAAGTCTCCAAGACCAGACCCAAGAATAATAGCTATTTTAGGATTAAATTTTGTATTATTTTTTATATATTCAGACGTTTTTATTACATTTTCAAACATTTTAACACTCCTTAACTATAAAAATAACATTTATTTCATATATATTTAGAATATCATACATATAAAATTATGTAAAGTTACTTTCTAAATAAAATATTTCAAATTTACTAAAAATACAAAAAATTAAAGACTGTATACTAAAATAATACACAGCCTTATAAAATATATATATTTTATTTTTTATAGCCACATTTTGGACAAACACCATTTTCATTTAATGCAATTCCACATAATGGACAACGGTCAATTTTATTTTTAGTTTCAAATTCTTCAGATGCAGCATTTACACCACTTGTAAAAGTTATTTTTGCAATATTTAATTTATCTTTTAATAAATCATAAACAATTTTAATCATACCTTCAACAGTCAATGTTTCTTTTGTTACAACTAAACGACAATCAGGATAAGCTGTTGCAAGTTCTGTTTTAAAAGGTGTCCCTTTCATTTTATTATTTGGAGCACCATCTTTTATACCTTGTTTTTCATAAACATCTAGTATAGCTGATAATAAAGGGTCATCTTCTCTTAATATAAGTGCATGATCAAAATTCTGTAATACTTCCCAAGCAGTTTTTTTTATTTCATTACAAGGAAAAACCATATTAACGCCTTCTTCAATAGAATCTTCTACTTCAATTGTTAAAACACCTGTATGTCCATGTAAATATTGTGCCTCACCTTTAAAACCAAAAAATCTGTGAGCATATTGTAAATCAAAACTTGTTATACTTCTCATAATAAAAACCTCCTTAACAATTTAATTTATTACTTAATAATAATTATTATTTAATTATTATTATAACATTAAAATAAAAAAAATCAATATAAAAAATAGCTAAAAATTTTATAAGTAATAATTATTAAATTATTATTACTTATATCTATATTATTTAGTATATTTTGTCTATATTTATATTTACAAAACAAAAATTTATATATATAATATAAATAAACATATAATTTTATTAAAGAAGGTGATATTATATCAGGTTCTACATATGGAAATATATTTAAAATATCTGCTTGGGGTGAGTCTCATGGAAAAGCAATAGGTGTTGTTATAGATGGTTGCCCTGCTGGTGTTTATATATGTGAAGAAGATATTCAAAAAGAACTTAATAAACGTAAACCTAATAATAGTACATATGCTACAAAAAGAGTTGAAGAAGATAATGTTATTATAATGTCTGGTATATTTAAAGGTAAAACAACTGGTACACCTATATCATTAATAGTACATAATAAAGATTATATATCTAAAGATTATAATAATATAAAAGATATATATCGCCCTTCTCACGCAGACTTTACTTATGATAAAAAATATGGTTTTAGAGACTATCGTGGTGGTGGTAGAGCTTCTGCTCGTGAAACAGTAGCACGCGTTTGTGCTGGTGCTATAGCTAAAAAAATATTATTAGATTTAGGTATAAATATTTTAGCTTATACTTCTTCTGTTGGTAATATAAAAGTTAAAAATATAGATTTAGATTATATTAATAAAAATCCTTTAAAAATACCTTGTGAAGAAACTGCTAAAAAAGCAATTCAATTATTAGACAATCTTATTAATGAAAATAATTCTATTGGTGGTACAGCATACTGTGAAATAACAGGTTTAAAAGCTGGTATAGGTGAACCTGTTTTTGAAAAATTAGATGCTATGTTATCTAAAGCTATCATGTCTATTGGTGCAACCAAAGGTATAGAGTTTGGTTTGGGATTTTTAGCTAGTGAAAAAAAAGGTAATGAATATAATGATATTTTTTATAGTGAAAATAATGAAGTATTAAAAAAATCTAATAATTCAGGTGGTATATTAGGGGGAATTTCAGATGGTTCTAAAATTACAATGAACATTGCTTTTAAGCCTACTCCATCTATATCAATACCACAAGATACTATAAATAATAATTTAGAAAATGTAAATGTTACAATAAAAGGCAGACACGACCCATTTATTATACCTAGAGCAATACCTATTATTGAAGCTATGGTAGCTATAACTTTATTAGATTATATACTAATAAATATGACTAGAAAAATAGAATGTGTTAAAAATGCATATTTTAATTTTTAAAATAAAGTTTTATAAATAGGTAAAAATTTTAATGAAAATAAAATTTTTTGGTCTTAATATAAAATAAGAAATAAATTAATCAAAAGACAATTTGGAGGATTATTATGCAAAAATTAATTTCAAAAGTAACTGACAACTCAAATTTCTATATGGAAAATAGCCCTATTGATTTAATAGAAAAATATGGCAGTCCTTTATATGTGTATAATGAAAAAATACTTCGTGAAAAAATGAGAGACATGAAAAATCTTGTTTCTTATGAAAATTTTGCAGTAAACTATTCTGCTAAAGCTAATAGTAGTTTAGCTATATTAGAAATAGCTAATGAAGAAGGATTAAATATAGATGCTATGTCTCCTGGTGAAATGTATGCAGAATTAAAAGCAGGTTTTTCACCTGATAAAATTTTTTACATAAGCAATAATGTTTCTAAAGAAGAAATGCAATATGCAATAGACAATAATATTACATTAAGTGTTGATTCTATTTCACAATTAGAACAATTTGGACAATTAAATCCAGGAGGTAAAGTTGCAGCTCGTTTTAATGGTGGTATTGGTGCAGGACATCACGAAAAAGTTATTACAGCTGGTAAAAATACTAAATTTGGCATTGACCCAGATGAAATGGAATTATTTAATGAAACTTTAAAAAAATACAATTTAACATTAGTAGGTATAAATCAACACATAGGGTCTTTATTTATGGAACCTGACAAATATATTGAAGGTGTATATGCTATTTTATCTATTGCTAAACAATTTAAAGATTTAGAATTTATTGATTTAGGTGGTGGCTTTGGTATACCATATAATAAATTAGAAGATACATATAAAACTTTAGATATTAAAGCACTTGGTAATAAATTAGATGAAATTTTTGAAGAATTTACTAAAGAATATGGTAAAAGACTTAAATTTAAAGTAGAACCTGGTAGATATATAGCAGCAGAATGTGGTGTTTTACTTGGTACTGTTCATGCTATAAAAAATAATGGTAATAATAAATATGCTGGTACAGATTTAGGATTTAATGTTTTAGCTAGACCTGTTATGTATGATTCACATCACGATATAGAAGTTTATAGAAAATCTGATGAAAAATCTGAAAAAATAGAACCTATTACAGTTGTTGGTAATATTTGTGAAACTGGAGACATTATTGCTAAAAATAGAATGTTACCTACACTTAAAGAAGGTGATATTTTAGCTATTCTTGATGCTGGAGCTTATGGACATGTTATGAGTTCGAACTATAATAATAGACTACGTCCTGCAGAAGTTTTAATACGAGAAAATAGAGAAGCTGTTCTTATTAGAAAAAGGGATACATTAGAAGATATAATGAAAAACTTCATTTCTTTAAAATAAGAAGAATTTATGAAAATTTTATAATTACCACCTAATAAAAATAAAATTATTAATTTATTGATAGAATTGACAGAACTTGTAGTAAAAGAAAAATATCAACAAAAGCTTATTTGAAAAATATACTTTAATTTTTCAAGATTTACATGTTTTATAATAGGAGATTTTTATATGACGCCAAAAGAAATGTATAATGAAATTAATGCTAAAAAAATTATTGAAAATTTAGAAAAAAGAAATATGCAAGGTTTTTTTGTTAAAACAAAAGAAGAAGCATTACAAAAGGCTTTAGAACTTATCCCTAATAAATCAACTATATGTTGGGGTGGTTCTCAAAGTATAATACAAATAGGATTAGTTGATGCTTTATCTAATGGTGATTATGAAGTTTTTGATAGAGCAAAAGCTAATAGCCAAGAAGAAATAGATGAAATTTATAGAAAAGCATTTACAAGTGATTTTTATCTTGCTAGTGCTAATGCTATTACTTTAGATGGTAAAATAGTAAATATTGATGGTACTGGTAATAGAGTTGCTGCTATGATTTATGGTCCGAAAAACGTAATATTAATTGTAGGTATTAATAAAATTGCTAAAGATGAAACCTCTGCTATTGATAGAGTTAAAAATTATGCTTCACCTATAAATGCTATGCGTTTAGATAGAAATACACCTTGTACAATAAAAGGAAATTGTTATGACTGCTTATCTGGTGATACTATATGCTGTGTTACTACTGTTCAACGTTATAGTAGATTTAAAGATAGAATTAAAGTTATTTTAGTTGGCGAAGAATTAGGTTACTAATTTGTATATTTTGTATATTTTAAATAATTAATTTAATTTTAATTTATATTATTTGTCAATTTAATTTTTTATCATTTAAATATATAATTAATAAAGTTAAAAAAATTTTTTGGAGGAATTTTATATGAATATTTGGCATGATATTAACCCAGATAGAATAAAAACTGATGAATTTGTATGCGTTATAGAAATTTCAAAAGGTAGTAAAAAGAAATATGAATTAGATAAAGAAACAGGACTTATTATGTTAGATAGAATTTTACATTCTGCTGTACATTATCCTGCTAACTATGGTTTTATACCAAGAACTTATGGTGATGACAAAGACCCTCTTGATGTGCTTTTATTATGTTCTGAAATTATTGAGCCTTTAACACTTGTAGAAGCTTATCCAATAGGTGTTATGCATATGGTAGATGGTGGAGAAAATGATGAAAAAATTATAGCAATAGCTAAAAATGACCCTATGTATAATTCTTATAAAGATATTTCTGAACTTCCAAAACATATGTTTGATGAAATGAAACATTTCTTTGTAACCTATAAAGACCTTGAAAACAAAAAAACTTCTGTAGAAAAACTAGGAAATGCTGAAGAAGCAAAACAAATTATTGATACTTGTATTAAAAATTATAATAATAAATTTTCTAAATAAAATTTAAAATAAAAAAGTACACTTTATTTTATTAAAGTGTACTTTTTTATGAAAAATTAAATAAAAATAATAACAAAAAGTATTGGTAAACAATACTAAAAAAATTATATGTCAATACTTCTAGGATATTGTTTATTAAACATATATAAGTTATAATATTTTAGAGGTGATTTGCTTGTATATAAAATCTAAAAAACAAAAAGAATTACTACAAAAAGATATTCAATCACTTTCTTTTCTTGTTAGAAAGTTATCTTTATATTATAATTTTGTATCAAAATCAAAATCATTAGACTCTAAATATATGAAAAATATTATTGAAAATGCAAAATTATCTATTGAAAATATAGAAAAAAATTTATAACTTACATATTTTCAAAGGAACTAAATATATTTAGTCGTCCAAATCCCCATAAGTTATTAGGATATAACTCATTTTGTTTTCTTTGTGCACCTGATATAAAATAACCTATTATAGAAACTGTATTAGTTGCTGGACTATTTCCTTTTACTATTGCCCACTCCAATATTAATGCTGAACAACCTGTAGATATTGCTGTAGCTCCACTAGTTCCAGTTATAGTATCTATTATACCTAATTCATTAATACAACTTACATTAACAGCAGGTGCACTTATTACAGGTCTTATATTATTAAGTCTTGTAGGCCCTCTACCAGATTGAACAAAAAAACTATTTTCAAAATGATTATAACCGCCTACAGTTACTATTGAATTTGCTGTAGCTGGTAAAGTTACTGTATAAAAAGGGTCTGGAGTTAAGAAAATAGTATCTTCTTTTATAAAGTTACTAATAGGTAACCAGCTATGAATATCACCTATTAATATTTTTTCACCAAATATATTTATTTTCCATATACCAGGAATAGGTGTTATAAATCTTATTAATGTTAATTGTCCACTACTTTCAAAACTCTTATTATAATATTGTATTCTTATTCTAGTATTACTAAGAGGTAAAAATATTTCTTCATCATAATTATCTCTAGGTGGTATTTTACCAGTACTTTCTCCAGTTGGTGATATTATATTTATACTTATTTTATCTGCTGGATATGCTATTATGTTTAATAAAATTCCCTGTTCACCTTCTGCAACTTTAAATTCAAGAGTTTTTTCATCACCTGTACTATTTAATTTAATTAGTGAATGATGTTGTGTATTACCTTCATTACCATTACATATGTTAACACAAATACCATTTTTAACTGATATACTAGAAATATATCTTTCTAATATAGATAAACCATTATGAAAACCATTATTACTCCCCATACCAATACATATAGCTAATGGTTTATTTAATTCAACAGACTTTTCATATAAATATTCTAATCCTAAAATTAAATCAGCACTACTATATGAAGGTACATTATTTGGTATAAATTCATATTCTCTTAGTGCTTTATTAGATTGTTTCAATTTTACAACAATTAATTCTGCATCTGGTGCAACACCTATAAATGTTTTATTTTTACTTTCTCTACCTGCACATATACTAGCTAATTTTGTACCATGACCTATTTCATCTTTAGATGGTACTATATCAAATGGATCTTCATTAGAAAGTGCTAAATCTATATCTTCTCTTGTATACTCTGTACCAAAACAATAATTTTTTGGCGAATTACCTTGTATTGTTTGATCCCAAATACTAACTATCTTTGTTGTATTATCTTCATAAATAAACTCATCTAGTGTATAATTTATACCTGTATCAACAATTCCTATTAAAACACCATTTCCCCTTAAATTTAAAAATGGTTGATTTTGTATAGCTAAAACTCCAGTTGCTTCTAATGCAGATTTATCCATTAAACCTAAATTAAAAGGTTGTTGTAAAGCCATCTTAGAAATTTCTTCTTCAGTTATAAACCTTAACATATCTCTTTTTATATATAATACTACAAAATCACCTGTTAAAACTTTACAAATATCTATAAAATCATATTTTTCTAACACATTTTTAGTTTCATTATTATATTGTGCTAACATTGTTATATAATCTTCAGAAAATGCAATTTCATTTAAATTTTTGTCTTCTTCTATACTTGAAATAGATATTATATTTTCAGATTTATATAGTTTTAAAATATTTAGAGTATTTAATATACATAATGTACCATATCCCCACTCTTTATTTGGATAATTTAAAATTTCTTTTCTTTTAGCTCCTATCCTTAAAAAAGCCTTTAAACGTTGACCATATAAAAATAAATCATTTTTATTTACTATTCCCCATTCCATAAACAAAGCACAAGCCCCTGTTACAAATGGTGCTGCCATACTTGTTCCTGTAAAACTATCATA
>ERZ1643246.506-NODE-506-length-49928-cov-5.285926_pt1 | contig 49928 bp, 45 predicted proteins | sample MGYA00579265_ERZ1643246 | MGnify/ENA primary metagenome ERZ1643246 (study PRJEB29033, sample SAMEA4952261) | chicken gut metagenome | biome: Broiler Chicken; feature: Gastrointestinal Tract; material: Caecum | place: Ireland | collected 2018 | study: Broiler... | reverse complement strand
AATCCGTGCACTCTCCTGCTTTCTTGTCCTCATAGACGGTGCCGAGCACCGGAACGTGAAAGAACAGATGCAGATCCTCCGCGTCCAGCCTCCGGCGGCGCTGCCACCTTCCTGCGGGGAACCGGTTTAAGATCAGGTATCGGCCGGTCTGCTGTTGCCCGGGAAGTGTTCGGAAAATATAGGACGCGTCGCTGATGGATGCGGAATCGGAAGTAACCACCACAATCACGGAAGTCAAAAAGGGAGCCGTCATGTCAAACAGTTGACTGACTCCGGCCGGAGAATCGATCAGAATGTAGTCGAAAGAGGCTTTCAGGTTCTCCATCAGGTAGGAGAATCTTTCGCTGTCCGGCAGGTAATCCACATCAGCGGCAGCCGGCAGAAAATACATCGGCAGATCTCTCCAGGGATGAATCACCGCCTGGCGCAGCCGGCACCGGCCTTCCAGGACATCGGAAATGTCGTACACCACGGCCTGTTCCAGACCGAGAATGATATCCAGATTTCTCAACCCAAAGTCAAAATCGAGAAGCATGACTTTTTTATCTGATCGTGCAAGTTCTTTTCCGAGGTTTGCGGTAACGGTTGTCTTTCCCACACCGCCCTTCCCGGAAGTGATGAATATTACTTCACCCATGAAATTGCATCCTCCATATGGAATTTATATTTTTTTCAGAAGTCCTCCCTTGAGAGGTTCCATGCAAAGCCTGTCCTGCCATACCGCGATGGCAAGCGCTTCGTTTTCTCTGCGGCGCACCCGGCGATACCATTTCTCGTTGAGTGTCAGCTGATCCCTGCAGGTGCCGATCTGGGCAATGGATGCAGTCACTTCCTCCGCCACGATGAAACAGTGGTTGTCCTCCGGGATGCCTGCCAGGGCCTCGCCTTCCAGGCTGCCGAAAATAATGATATTTCCTTTGGCCATCACTTTTGCCCGGGGCTTGACGTTCCCAAGAATCACTACGCTGGTATCAAAAGAGACTTCCTGTCCGCTTTTGATGCTTCCTCTGATAATTTTAGCATGTTCCAGCGTATTTTCATAGTAAATCCTGTCGATTTTCTTCTTCTCTTCTCTGTTTTTCGTTTCATCGTTTTCCAGAACCATGGAAATCCTGAGATCAGAATTCAGTTCCACCGCCTCCACAAGGACGGCGGCTTCCTCCGTCGTCAGTTCCCTGCCCTCGAAGGACAGGGCAAGGGTCGCGCTTCCGAAGAATGTTTTCGCGCCCGCAAATTTTATACAAACTTCCCTGACCAGATCCTCAAAGGGAATCTCCCGATTCAGGTAGAGGGTAAGGCCGTAGGGACTGCTCTTTATGACAAGTGAATCTTTCATTTTTTCTGTCCCTGCCCCGGTTAGATTTAATCGCTCACGTCGTTTCCGCCCGCCACTTCGCTGGCCTGTCCGTTTAAGATATTTCCGGAACCGTTGAAATAGTAGTCCAGAATATCTCTGGAAAGCGCAGCCGCGTTGGAGGAAGTATATCCGTAGGTAATCCTGGTCGCGAGGGCGATCTGAGGATTCTCATAGGGAGCGTACCCCACAAACAGCGCGTGGTTCGGATGACCGTCGATCTCGGCAGTACCGGTCTTTCCGGCGACGTTTACCGAGAAATTACGGAAGGCGCTGCTGTTTTCCACCACCATCCGCATACCGGAATGGATTGCATTCCACTCGGAGGCGTCCAGCACGTCGATCTGATTTTTCACACTGGAGCCGAAGGTTTCCAGCACGTTTCCGTCCTTGTCGGTTACCTTGTTCAGCAAGGACAGATTGTATACGGTTCCGCTGGTGGCTACCGCTGTCACATATCTGGCCAGACCGATGGTGGTCAGGTTGTTGTCAGACTGTCCGATGGCGGCCATAACCGGATATTCCGTGGCAATCTGGGAGGTGTTCTCCACCAGCTCAATGCCGGTCTTCTCCGTCAGGCCGTACATAGCGGCGTATTTCTGGATCTTCTCGATGCCCGCCGCGTCGCTGTAATTTCCGGATCCGGCCAGACGGAATCCCACCTCGTAGAAGAAGTAGTCACAGGAATCCCGGATCGCCTGGGAAACATTGATGACACCGTGCGTCCTGGGATAGATCCAGCATCGCGGATGGTTGCTGACATTCTCGTAAATGCCACGGCCCTGGATGGTTGAGGTCGTGGTAATTACGCCCTCCGTCAGGCCCGCGGTGGCGGTAACCATCTTGAAGGTGGATCCGGGCGCCGTGCGCTGCTGTGTCGCGTGGTTGTACAGCGGATTGGACAGATTCTGGTTCAGATAACTGTAATAATCCGAATCCATCGTGTTCGCCAGCCGGTTTGTGTCGTAGCCGGGATAGGTCACGCAGGCCAGAAGCTCGCCGGTGTTGGTGTCGATCATGACACAGGATCCTGAACTCGGTTCCAGTCCCAGCTGTGCCGGTGTAATCTCCAGAGTGCGGATCTTTTCCCGCAGGAAATTGAAGGCTGACATACCGCCGGAGCGGAGAGACTGATAAGCCGACTCATCCCAGGGAAGAATCCCCTGCTCATAGAGAACAAGGCAGAGCTGATTGCCGGTAATCTGATCCTGAAGAATCAGGTACTGGTACACCAGTTTCTCAAAGCCGCTGTCGGTCTGGAGCTGTTCCAGAATATAGGTTACCAGCGCGCTGTAGAGTTCATCGGTATCTACATATTTCTGATTCTGGGCGAACAGGGTAATATCCACCCAATCCTGTTCGATGGCGTGAGTCAGGTAATCCTTCAGACTCAGGCTCTCGCTTGTCCATGCCTGATAGACCTCGTCGGTGCGGTCGATGGCGTCGGAATTGATGACTCCCTGCTCCCGCAGCATGGTGGCGATACGGGTACAGTACGCCTGATACTCCTCTGTCAGGTCACTGTAGACAGACGGAGAAGCCGCGGTCAGCTCGTCCTGAATGCCCGCGATCGCTGAGGCTTTCCGGTTCTCGAAAGCCTGGAGCATATAGCGTTCCGTGTCGGTGGCATCCTCAGCGGAAAAATGATCCGTGTCGATCAGGTTGTTGTCAATCAGAGCAAAATATACGTCGTAAATCGGAATCGGAATATCGGAGCCCTCCGTATTTTCGGTGGCGTGGAATTCCCGGATATTCTGTATTTTCGAGTAGACGATACCGGCGATCTTCTGTTCCAGCAGATTGTAGACAGCCGCCTGCAGATCCTTGTCAATGGACAGATAGACATCGTTGCCGGAAACGGCATCCTTATGATCGATAATCTGCAGGGGATTGCCCACGTTGTCCACATACACAGTCTCTGAGCCCTTGGTTCCTCTCAGATAGCTGTCCATATACTGTTCGATACCGGCCTTTCCGATCACATCGGTGGTATCATAGTCGCCGGTGTCTTTCAGTTCCTCATATTCGTCGGTGGAGATCGGACCGATATAACCGATAATATGGGAATAATACTCGCTGTCCACGTATCTGCGGACGGATTTCTGTTCCACATCCACCCCGGTCAGCGTGTTCTGGTTCTCCCGGATATAGGCGACGGTCTCGTCGGACACGTCGCTGGCAATCGTGGTGGAGATATAGCGCTGGAAGGTATTCAGGCTCATGTTGTAGCGCACGATGGCAATCTTGTACTGCATGGCCTTGTCGTAATCTTTCGAGATGTCAAAGCGATCACTGATCAGGTATTCCATGATCTCATCGGCTGTGGCGTTGGCTTCATCAATATCGTACCGGTCATTGTATTTCAGATCGTTGATGGAACTGTGCCCGAAGATATCTGCCCGAAACCGCTGCAGGGAAGTGCCCTCATGAATGAACTCGTACTCTCCTGCGTCGTTTAGGGAAATGCCGAAATCATTGTCGATGGCATCGCCGTTTGCCTCCAGATTTTCGATGATGGAGGAAATCTCCGCGTTCAGCTTTTTGTTTTTTTCATCGGTATCCGTGTATGTACCGGTGTCCTCGATGGTAACGGCGTAGGTCAGCTCATTGTAAGCCAGCAGATTGCCGTTTCGGTCATAGATATTGCCTCTGGTGGCGTCGATGGTCTCCGTGCGCTCCGCGGTCAGGTTGTAATTTTCCTGATACTGCTTTCCTTCGATTACCTGAAGATAAAAGAGGCGGCAGCCCAGAATCATGGCGAAGACAATCATCAGAACGATCATGACCCGGGTACGGGAAGCCAGAATCCCTGAGAAAAAATTTTTCAGCTTATTATTATCCAACAAATCTATCTGCGCTCCTTCTGTTTTCTTTCTCCAGCCACTGATTTACCTTGAGAATCAGATAATAGAGAAAGATGGATACCAGAATGGTGTAGACCATCTCCGGCAAAATGACATTGAAAACATAAAATCCGAACTCCCGGTTCTGGTACATGATAAACATAAAAAGATAGATAGCCAGACCGTACATCAGATCTGTCACGGCGATCAGAAACATGGGAAGTTTCAGGTCATCCCCGTAGAATATCTTTTTGAACAATCCGTTGAAAAATCCGAGATACATGTACAGAAGCGTGTAGAGCCCGAGATAATTTCCGGTGGCCATGTCCACGAGAAGGCCACAGAAAAAACCTACCGCCATGCCCTCCTTGCGCCCTCTCATAAAACCGAAGGACGCTGTCAGAATCAACATGAGATTCGGCGTTACCCCCGCCAGCTGCAGGCGGGAGAAAACTCCGGTCTGGAGAATAAAGCACAGAACCATCAAAAGGGCGATCGTTCCGATGCGTTTTATGACTGTCTTAATTTCCATTGTCCCCCACATCCTTTACCTGAGTGATAATCAGCACGTCCTGCAGATGTTTGAAATCCACTACCGGCGTCAGGGTTCCGGATTTGGTAAGATCGTTGGAATCCGTAGTCATAGTGGTTATATATCCGATCAGGATACCCGGAAGATACTTGTCACTGATATTGGAGGTAACGATGGCATCCCCCACAGAAACCGCGTTCTGGGTGTCTTCGAGGTCGGAGAAACGAACCGTGTTGCTCTCTGTCATGGAGGACAGGGAGCCGGATACGATACAATGATCCCAGGAGGTGTTGGTCATCCCGCTGATGTTGGTAGTGTCGTTGATGACGGTGCGGACAACCGAGTAGGTTGCCTGAACGTCGGTGACAATTCCCACAAGGCCGCCTCCGGCAATCACGTTCATATCCTCCCGGATGCCGTCGTCGGAACCCTTGTCGATGGTAAACGTGTCAAACCAGTTGCTGGCGCCCCGTCCGATGACCCGTGCGCCCGTGGTCTCGTAATTCATATAGGACTGATCCAGCTGATACAGTTCCTGGAGAGTTTCCAGTTCCTCCTGCTGAAGCCTGGTATTGTTCAGCTGCACCGAGAGATCTTCCACCTGCTGGCGCAGTTTTTCGTTCTCTGCCAGCAGCTCCTCTCTGGTCTGTGCATCCTCATTGCTGATGGAGATGCTGCTCCCTACATAGTCCAGCCCCCGCTGCATCGGTACAAAGATGTAGCTGGAAATCAGCTGGAGAGGTCCGCCCGAGAAGCCGGTAACATAGCTGGTAAACAGCAGCATAATACAGAAAATCGTCAGTATTACCAGCAGATACTTACTTGGGATGCCGGCATTTCTTCTTCGCTTCATATTCTGCCCCTTTTATTTGAATATCCTTGCCTTTGGTGTGTAGCCGAAACGTCTGTACTTCTCATCCGAGAGCACCAGATGCAGGCCGTAGGCCGCTGAGACATCCGCGTTCTCAGCAACTTTAACAGAAATATTTGTCACTTCTGTGAACAGATCCGCCAGATCAATGATTTTGGAACTTCCGCCGGTGAGATAAATGCCGGAATATACAATATCCTTGGCCAGCTCCGGCGGTACCTTCTCGAGAATCAGGCGGATGGAGGTACACAGACTGTTCAGATCATCCTTGATAGCCTCGTAGATCATGGAAGAGCTGATCTCCATCTCGATGGGAAGACCGCTGACAATATCCCGCCCCACCACTTTCATGGTCTGTTCCTGCTGGGGCATGCGGGCGGAACCGATGTGTTCCTTCAGCTGCTTGGCGGTCTTTCTTCCGATGACCAGGCTGTGATTTCTCTTGAGATAGGTAACGATATCGTCATCCAGCTGATTTCCTCCGAAGGGGAGCAGATTGCTGAGCACCAGTCCGCCGAGGGAGATCACGGAGATTTCCGTGGTGTCAGCCCCGATATCCACGATCATGACGCCGGTGGGTTCGGTAATATCCAGTCCCATGCCGAGGGCATCCGCCAGGGGTTTCTCGCAGAGAGTCACGCTGCGGAATTTGATTTTCGATTTCATAAACATGTCGGAAAACGCCTTCTTCTCCACCTCGGTAATGTCGGTGGGGACGGTCGTGACAATATCGGCGCCCTTCAGCTTCGCGTGAAGCAGTTCCTCCAAAGCGGTAAACAGCATGGTCTGCATGTTGTCAAAATCGGCGATGACGCCGCCGACGATGGGGAAGGAAACCTCGATGGATTCCGGCGCTTTCTCGTACATGGAATAGGCGTCATCCCCGTAGGCGTACATCTGGTCTTTCTCCACAATGGCGATGGCGTTTTTGATTCGCGTGACCTCGCCTGTGGATTTATTGTAAATCTTCAGGTTTCGTGTTCCTAGATCGATTCCGTATGCGTTACTCATTTGCGTGCTCCTTTCGGTTATTCCAATAACCTTTTCTCTTTAAAACTATAATAACAATGATCTCCGATAATAATATGGTCTGTCAGAGAAACATTCATAATCTTGCCCGCCTCGGCCACCCGGCCGGTAATATCGAGATCTTCTCTGCTGGGAGCCGGATCTCCACTGGGATGATTATGTAGCAGGATCACATGGGCGGCATTTGCCCGCAGCGCGGAGCGGAAAATCTCCCGCACAGAGACAATCGACGCGCAGTCCGATCCGACAGAGTGTACCTCATCCGCGATAAAGCGGTATTTCTGATCGAAAAACGCCGCTACCACCATCTCTTTTGTCCGGTGGCACAGAAACTCCATATAGTAGGATGCCACCGTCTCTGAATCCGTCATGGACATGCCCGGAAAGCGTACAGACCGGGTCAGTCTGCCGGAAAGTTCCACGAAAGCCTTCAGGGCTGCCGCAGTTTGCTGGTCAAAGCCGAAAAGTTTTACGAGTTCCCCCTGATTCAGGGAGATGAGGTTTAACATGCCCTGCCGCCGGTAGGAAAACAGCCGCTGCAGTTTTTCCTCCAGAGAGAGGTCTCCGCTCTGACCGAGAAGCGTGGAAAACAGAGCGCCGCTGCTTATGTTCTCCGCAGATGTCTGAAATTGTGTCTGTTGATACATAGCGTCCTTTCACTCTCTTCTTTCAGGATGCATATTCTCAAACAAAATCATTCAAATAATTCTAACATAAATCAGTAGCCTTAACAAGGTTTGCGTCACAAAGTTTTTGGAGAGAACACAAAATTCCAAGTTTCGCGTGGTACCAGGTCAGACCGCCCTGGAAGTAGGCTGTGTAGGGCGGGCGCAGGGGTCCGTCGGCGCTCAATTCGATGGAGGAACCCTGGACAAAGGCTCCCGCCGCCATGATGACCTGATCGTCGTATCCCGGCATATCCCAGGGAACCGGAGCCACGTAGCTGTCCACCGGGGCCGCTGCCTGAATTCCCTGACAGAAGGCGATCAGCCCTTCCGGCTTTCCGAAGGAGACTGCCTGTATGATGTCGTAACGGGGTTCCGTGGCGTTGGGGACCACGGGAAATCCCAGACGCTCGTAAATATTGGCCGCGAAGATCGCGCCCTTTAAGGCGCCGTTTACCACTGTGGGGGCCAGAAACAGTCCCTGATAAAAGGAGGGGAGAACATGTAAGCTGGCGCCTACCTCCCGTCCGAGTCCCGGGGAAGTCAGACGACATGCGGCGTTGTCGATGCACTCCTGTTTTCCGACGATATAGCCGCCGATGGGCGCAAGTCCCCCTCCCGGATTTTTGATCAGAGAGCCGACGATCATATCAGCGCCGGCCTCCAACGGCTCCGTTGTCTGCACAAATTCCCCGTAGCAGTTGTCCACCATGCAGATCACATCCGGTTTCACGCTCTTCACAAAGGCGATCAGCTCGCCGATCCGCTCCACCGAAAGAGTTGGCCGGGAGGCGTACCCCTTGGAGCGCTGGATGGTGACCAGACGGGTCCGCTCATTGATGGCTTTTCGAATGTTCTCGTAGTCGAAAGAGCCGTCTTCCAGAAGATCCACCTGGGCGTAGGTAATCCCGTACTCTGCCAGGGATCCCCGGGAGGGGCGGATGCCGATGACTTCCTCCAGCGTGTCGTAGGGTTTTCCCACCGGCGATAAGAGCTCGTCTCCCGGGCGCAGATTGGACATCAGAGCCAGCGCCAGCGCGTGGGTACCGCAGGTAATCTGCGGCCTGACCAGAGCGGCTTCGCCCCGGAAGCAGTCCGCGTAGACTTTCTCCAGCGTGTCCCGCCCGAAATCATCGTATCCGTATCCTGTGGTGCCGGAAAGGCACTCGGCGTTAACCCTGTTTTTCTGCATGGCGTTGATCACCTTCCACTGGTTGTACTCCGCCGTCTGATCCAGCGCGTCAAAACGCTCCTTCAGCAGTGCCTCGATCTTTCTGCCGTAGGCTGCCACCTCCGGGGAAATCCCGAAGTCCCGGTACATACGGTCCATTTCCTGTGCTGTATTCATTTTCTGTATATTCCTCCATCCTCTAAAACCTGTTTCATGTATGCCAGAATTTTTTCCTCATCTCCGTCGAAGGCGGTTCGGTCAATCCAGACCACATCCCGTTCCCTGCGAAACCAGGTGAGCTGCCGCTTGGCGAAGTGGCGGGTGTCCCGCTTGATACGGTAGACGGCCTCCTCCAGAGAGATTTTGCCGTCCAGGAAGTCCAGAATCTCCTTGTAGCCGAGTCCCTGCATGGATACCATATCCCGTCTGCAGCCAATCTCCCGCAGCCGGCGCACCTCATCCACAAGGCCGTTCTGCATCATTTTGTCCACTCTGCGGTCAATGCGGTCGTAGAGTTTTTGCCGGTCATCCGTCAGGACAAAATATACGAAACGATAGGGGGATGTGCGCTGCCTCTGCTGCGCGTTGTGTTCCGACAGCCGCTGTCCGGTGGTGTGGTGAAATTCCAGCGCGCGGATTACGCGCTTCCGGTTATTTTCGTGGATCATCCCTGCGGATTCCGGATCTGCCTGGGCGAGTAGGCCGTGCAGATACCCGTTGCCCTTCTCGTCGGCCAGCTTCTCCAGTTGACCGCGGTACGCCTCGTCGGTTTCTTCCGTGAAGTCGATATCATAGAGCAGCGCCTGAATGTAAAATCCGGTTCCGCCCACAACGATGGGAATATGGTTTCTGGCGCAAATCGCTTCCGCAGCGGTCTTTGCCATCTCCTGGAACCGCACCACGTGAAATTCCTCCCATGGATCCAGCACATCGATGAGATGGTGTGGAATACCATCCATCTCATCCGGCGTGATTTTTGCGGATCCGATATCCATATGGCGGTAGACCTGCATGGAATCCGCGGAGATGATCTCGCCGGACAACATGTTCGCCAGGGCGATGGACAGGTGGGTTTTGCCCGCCGCTGTGGGGCCGGTCAGAATGACCAGCGGTCTCTTTTCTTCACTCATATCACACGATCCTCTTGAATTTCTTCTCCAGTTCCTGCCGGGTCATGGAGATGATGGTAGGTCTCCCGTGGGGACAATGATAGGGATTGTCCAGGGAGAGAAGTTCCGTGATCAGCTCTTCGATCTCCGGCCGGGAGAGGTGCTGGTTACCCTTTACCGCAGCCTTGCAGGACATGGAAGCCACCCGCTCCATGATCATCTCATAGGATTCCCTTACCTTGATGCCGGAGCACTCGGACAGGGCGTCTAAAAACAGCTGTTTCGGATCCAGGGAGAACAGGTTGCCGGGGACGCCGCAGATGGCGTACTCTCTTCCGCCGAATTCCGAGAGCTCAAACCCCATCTCCTCCAACGCTCCGCGACAGTTTTCAAGGGTTTCCTCCTCCTGGGCGGACAGCGTCACAACAATGGGAGGGCTGACCATCTGGGTGGTCATTTCCTTATCCTTCAAAAGTTTCATGGTCCGCTCGTAGAGCACTTTCTCATGAGCCGCGTGCTGATCAATAATGTAGAGCTTCTGCTCGAATTCCACCAGCCAGTAAGTGCCGAAAACCTGTCCGATGATCCGGTGGTTTCTGGCGCTTTTTGCGGAGAGAAACAATTCTTCCTGCACATAGTCAGCCGCTGCATTGCCGTCATGCTCCCGCACCATGACGGGGCCTTCGCTGTCGGCGGACTTCTTCTGATAAAACTCCCGATATTGAGGTTCATAGGGGGAATCTTTATGGACAGACGCCGCAATCTCCTCCTTCAGAGCCTGCAGACGGGATCTTTCAAAGGGCTCCGGTCCCCTTTCGGGCTTCTCAGGCTTTTTCGGCGCTTTCAGCTCTTCCGGCTCTTCCGGCGCTTTCGGGATTTTGGTATCCGCTTTTGGCACCGGCGCCGGTTCGGAGGGCTCGGAGATCTCCACCTGAGCGATGTCCTCTCTCCGGGAAAGTCTGTGGGCCACAAGAAGGCAGAGGGCCTCCGCTACCGCCGGCCCGTCCTCGATACGCACCTCCTGTTTGGTGGGATGGACATTGACATCGATACCGCCCGGGGCGAAGTTCAGATGGAGCGCGCAGAAGGGATATTGATGCTGCATCAGAAATCCGTGATAGCCGTCCTCCAGACTCCTGGAGAGAAGCGCGCTCTTCACGTAGCGCCCGCCGATAAAAAAGTGTTCAAAGCTGCGGTTTCCTCTGGCCAGAGCGGAAGTGCCGATAAATCCCCTGATGGAAAAGTCATCGGAGTCCAGCGCCACATCCAGCACATTGGCCGCAATCTGGCGTCCGAACACCTGGTAAATCACATCCCTGAGGTTCCCGCTTCCGGAAGTGGCCAGCTTCTCCTGCCCCTGATTGATGAAGCGGAAAGCGATTTCCGGGTGGGAAAGGGCCATGTGCTGCATCAGCTCAAAGACGTAGGTTCCCTCCGTGTGGTTGGATTTGAGAAACTTCCTCCGGGCCGGTGTGTTGTAGAAGAGCTGCCGCACAAAAAAGGTAGATCCGTCCGGCGCGCCGATCTCCTCCATGGAGACCTCGCGGCCGCCCTCGATCACATAGCTGGTGCCCAGCATCTGATCCGCCGGTTTTGTGATCAGCTCCACATGGGCCACGGCGGCGATGCTGGAGAGAGCCTCCCCGCGAAACCCCAGAGAGGTAACCCCGGCCAGATCCGCGGCGGAGGTTATCTTGCTGGTGGAATGGCGCAGAAAAGCAAGGGGAACCTGATCCTTTCGAATACCGGAGCCGTTGTCCGTAATGCGGATCAGTGTGCTGCCCCCGTCCTTGATCTCCACGGTAATGGCGGTGGCGCCGGCGTCTATGGCGTTTTCCACCAGCTCCTTCGCCACGGAGCTGGGGCGCTCCACCACCTCTCCCGCCGCGATCTTGTCGATTGTTTCCTGACTCAGTACCTGAATATTGCTTGTCACCATCGATTCCTCACTTTGCTCTGCAGTTCGTCCAGTTTATTCAGAGCTTCCATGGGCGTGATATTGGTGATATCCAGCTCCTCCAGCTCCTTTATGATGTCATCGTTTTTGACAGTGTCGAAAAGGGACATCTGTCCCAGATCCACTTCGTCCAGCTTCTCCGGCTTTTTCGCCGCGTTGTCGCCGGACTGGGCGGCGATATTTCTGGCCGTCTCCACAATATCGTTGGTGCTCAGTTCCTCTACGATCTGTTTTGCCCGCTCGATAACCGTATCGGGAAGACCTGCCAGCTTTGCCACCTGAATACCGTAGCTCTTATCCGCTCCGCCGGGGATGATCTTGCGCAGAAAGACAATGTCGTCCCCGTTCTCCTTCACGGCGATACAGTAGTTGTTCACGCCGTCCAGCTTGCCCTCCAGTTCCGTCAGCTCATGGTAGTGGGTGGCAAAGAGGGTTTTCGCGCCCAGCAGTTTCGTATCGCTGATGTACTCCACCACCGCCCAGGCGATGGACAGGCCGTCGAAGGTGCTGGTACCCCGTCCGATTTCGTCGAGAATCAGCAGGGAATGGGAGGTGGCGTTGCGCAGAATGTTGGCCACCTCGTTCATCTCCACCATGAAGGTGCTCTGACCGGAAGCCAGGTCATCGGAGGCACCCACACGGGTAAAAATCCGATCCACAATACCGATATTGGCCTCTTTCGCCGGCACGAAACTGCCGATCTGGGCCATCAGAACAATCAGGGCCACCTGACGCATGTAGGTGGATTTTCCGGCCATGTTCGGTCCGGTAATGATGGATACCCGGTGTTTCTGATTGTCCAGATAGACGTCGTTTTCAATGAACATATCGTTGGGGATCATCTTCTCCACCACCGGATGCCGTCCGCTCTTGATATCGATGATGCCCTTTTTGTTCATCCTGGGCTTGCAGTAGTGGTTTGTCTCCGCCACGTAGGCCAGAGAGAGGAAGACATCCAGATTCGCCACCGCTTTGGCGGTCTTCTGAATGCGCTCGATCTGGGAGGCGATATGCTCCCTGATTTCCCGGAAATACTCGTACTCCAATGTGGTCAGCTTGTCTTCTGCCCCCAGGATTGTATCCTCCAGCTCCTTCAGCTCCGGCGTAAAATAGCGCTCCGCGTTGGCCAGGGTCTGTTTTCGGATAAAGTAATCCGGCACTAGATCCTTGTAGGAGTTGGTAACCTCCAGGTAGTAGCCGAAGACCTTGTTGTATTTTACCTTCAGATTCTTGATTCCGGTCTTTTCCCGCTCCTTGATCTCCAGATCGGCAAGCCACTGTTTCCCTTTGGTCTTCGCGTCCCGGTAATGGTCGATATCCTCAGAATAACCGTCCTTTATAATGTCCCCGTCCCTTACCGAGATGGGCGGATCCTCGGAGATGGACGCGTCGATCAGGGCGTGCAGATCCTCCAGGGGATCCAGATCCTCGCAGATCTGACGGAGCAGATCGCCCCGATAATCCGCAAGCAGGCTCTTGATGGGAGGGAGCATGGCGATGGAGGTCTTGAAAGCCAGCAGATCCCTGGGATTGGCTGTCTGGTAGATGACTTTTGTCATGATCCGTTCCAGATCGTAGATGGGGTTTAAGTATTCCCGGAGCTCTTCCCTGGTAATCATCTGGCGGTTGATCTCCTCGATAGCCTTGTGGCGCCGAATGATCTCATCGTAATCGTTCAGTGGCTGCTCTATGTAACTGCGCAGGGTTCTGGCTCCCATAGCCGTTTTGGTCTTGTCCAGTACCCAGAGAAGAGAGCCCCGTTTCTGTTTCTCCCGGAGTGTCTCCACCAGTTCCAGATTTCTCCGGGTCGCGTGGTCCAGCATCATGTAGTTGCCATTGATGTAGGGACGGATGTGGGTCATGTGCTCCAGGGAGGATTTCTGAATCTCGTAGAGATACTTTAAGAGCGCCCCCGCCGCGATGGTGCCGATCTCGAACTCCCGGAGCCCGAGGCTTTCCAGGCTGTTGGTCTTAAAGTGCTTTAAGAGCAGATCCGTGGACAGTTTCTCGTCAAAATAGACCGCGTCCAGGGAGGAGACCACCAGATGAAGCCGTTCTCTGATCTCATCCAGCGGGAAACCGCTGACCAGAAAGGCTTCGTTGCAGACGATCTCCGAGGGATTGTACTTGTAGATCTCGTCCAGGAGTTTTTTGGAATCCAGCTCGGTGACCAGAAAATCCGCCGTTGTCACGTCTGCCACAGCAATGCCATACTTGTCGTCCACAAAGGCGATGCTCATAATGTAATTATTTTTCGTCTCGTCCAGCGCCATATTGTCGATGTTGGTGCCGGGAGTCACAATGCGAACGACCTCCCGCTTGACCATTCCCTTGGCTTCCTTGGGATCTTCCACCTGCTCGCAGATGGCCACCTTGTACCCTTTGTTGACCAGTCTGGAGAGGTAATTGTCCAGAGCGTGATAGGGAATGCCGCACATGGGCGCCCGCTCCTCCATGCCGCAGCTCTTCCCCGTCAGGGTAAGTTCCAGCTCTCTGGATACCAGAACCGCGTCGTCAAAAAACATTTCGTAAAAATCGCCCAGTCGATAGAATAAAATACAACCGGGATTTTCCTTTTTTGTCTGCAGATAATGCTGCATCATCGGTGTGAATTCTGCCACGTTCTTTCCGTCCTGTTCTCTAGTCTTCTGTGATTTCGTATTTCTGTAATATTTTTTCCGCTGTCTTCAACCCGTCCATGGCCGCGGATGTGATACCGCCCGCGTAGCCGGCGCCCTCGCCGCAGGGGTACAACCCCTCCACATTGCTGTAAAAGCGCTCGTCCCGACAAATGCGCACCGGCGAGGAGGTACGGCTCTCGATCCCCGAGAGGATCGCGTCGTCCCGGTCGAATCCGTGGATCTTTTTCCCGAAAAGCTCCATTCCCGCCAGGAAAGCCTCATTGCATTCTGCCGACAACAGTTCCTGAAGCGGAGCAAAGTCCGCGGCGCCCTTTGCCATGGACGCAAATGCCCCGTAACCGGTGGAGACGCGTCCTCTTCGGAAATCTCCGAAGAGCTGCTGTGGAATCTTCCCGCCACAGAGGGCGAAGGCCCGTTCCTCCAGGCCGCGCTGATATCGCACGCCGCTTAAAGGATCGCGCTTGTCAAACTCCCGCTCTCCCACGGAGACGACGATGGCGCTGTTGGCGTTTGCCGAATTTCTGCCGGAATAGCTCATGCCGTTGACCACAAGACGTCCCGCTTCCGAGGAGGCATTGACCACATAGCCTCCGGGGCACATGCAAAACGAGTAGACACCCCTGCCGTTTTGCAGCTTTGTGGCAAGTTTGTAGGGGGCCGGGGGCAGATGGATATCGCCAGGCTGAAGCCCGTACTGGCTCTCGTCGATCATCTTCTGGGGATGTTCGAGGCGAAATCCCACAGCGAAATCCTTTGCTTCCATATGCACACCCGCGCGCTGGAGCATCTGAAAGGTGTCCCGGGCGCTGTGGCCGATAGCCAGCACCCCATCCCGGCAGAAAAATCGCTCCTCTCCCGCTCCAAAGCCCGCAAGGGATCCGTTCTCGATCAGAAGAGCGTCCACACAGGTCTCAAAGCGCACCTGTCCGCCCAGACGACAGATTTCCTCCCGGATACCGGATACAATGCCGATGAGAAGATCCGTTCCGATATGGGGTTTTTGATCCCACAGGATATGTTCCGGCGCTCCGAAACGCACAAAAGTCTCCAGGACAAAGCGGTTTCTCCCGTCCTTATCCTTTACCAGCGTGTTCAATTTGCCGTCGGAAAAGGTTCCGGCACCGCCCTCCCCGAATTGAACATTGGAGGCGGGATCCAGCATGCCTGTCTCCCAGAAGGCGGTCACGTCCCTGAGACGCTGCTGCGCCGGTCGGCCGCGTTCGAGGAGAATCGGGCACAGGCCCCACAGAGCGAGGAGATAGCCGCAGAAAAGTCCCGCGGGGCCTGTACCGACAATAACCGGAGAAGGCACCTGTTTTCGGCTGGAACCTTTCCGGAAGACTGCCGGGGAAAAGGCGTAGGTCACCGCATTCGCCCGGGAAATGTTCGGACGGTTTTTCCGACGGTTTAAAATTTTCTCCTCCCTGTCGCCGCAGTCCGCCCAGACCGTGTACACCGAATAAAGGGCCGGTTTTTTCCGGGCGTCAATGGACTTTTTCCGTATTTCCATGTGAAGGATATCCTGAGGCCGGCAGCCCAGCTCTTTGGCGCAGGCAGCAATCAGAGCTTCCTCCTTTGCGTTTACCGGCAGTTTTACCTGTTGTATCTGAATCATCTGTTCTCCTGTCTGTCTGCGGCCTCCGCCGCGTGATATCCGGCCACGTATCCGCTGGACCAGGCCCACTGCAGATTGTACCCGCCGCAGATTCCGTCAATATCCACCGTTTCCCCCGCGAAATAGAGCCCGCCGCAGAGACGGGATTCCATGGTTTCCGGAATCAGTTCCGCCGTGGAGACGCCTCCCGCCGTGGTCTGGGCAAAGTCGTATCCTCTGGTCCCGGTCACGGATACGGGAAATGTTTTGATCGCCCGCGCGAGGCGCCCCGCGTCCTTATCCGTCAGAGCTGAGAGCTCCCGGGTCGGATGCAGACCTGCTGCCTGGCAGACGCAGCCGTGGAGTTTGCGGTTGAGGAGTCCCAAAAGAGCGTCCCCCACCGTCCGGTTTTTGGCCGTGTGAAACATGCGCACGGCCAGCATATGCGAGAATTCCGCCATATCTTTCTCCGGGAAGAAGTCCAGTTTTGCCTCCACGCGTTTTCGACGATCCAGAGCCGCCGCGGCAAAGCGGCTGACCTGAAAGACCGGAATGCCGGAGATGCCGTCCTTTGTCAGCTGAAGTTCCCCCTCGTCCTCGCATTCCAGATGACCGTCCACGTAGAGGGACACACGCCCCCTCGCGCGCACACCGGCCCACTGGGAGAGAAATTTCCCCTTCGCGGTCAGGGGCACCAGAGAGGGATGGGTGGGAACGATTCTGTGTCCGAAGGCTTTCGCCGCCCGCAGGCCGAATCCGTCAGAACCGGTTTTCGGCGCCGCCAGCCCTCCCGCAGCCACAATGCATGTGCAGGCTTGGAAGTGGTCGGTCTCTGTGGCAATGAGAAAACGGCGCCCTCTCTTTTGGATTGAGACTGCCCGCTGCCCGCAGGCAATGGACACGCCCAGCCGGCGAACCTCCGCCTCCAGAATTTCCTGCACAGCGGACGCCTGGCCGCTGTAGGGATAGTAATATCCGTCACGCACGAAAGGATAGATCCCCAACTCTGCGAAAAGGGATACCAGCGCGGTTTTGTCAAACTGAGAAAAGACCGGCATCACAAAAGCAGGGTCATCTCCCCGGTAAAAGGAGATCCCCTGTTTTTCATTGGTATAGTTACATTTTCCGTTGCCGGTGGAAAGCAGCTTCTTTCCGGGCCGGTCATTCTGTTCCAGCAAAAGGACGGATGCCTGCCGCCTCGCGGCCGCAATCGCCGCCAGCATACCGGAAGCTCCGCCGCCGATGACGGCTACCTGGTAAACCTTATCCTCTGTACGCATTTTTTTCACCAGACACATTGTAGCACAAGGATTTGGCAAGGGCAAGAATGAACCTTCCCGTCGGCGCCTTATGAAGAATGATTCTCAAGAAAGTCATACAGTGTGCGCTCGTCCGTAAAGGAGAGACCCTGCTGAATCTGCTGTCTGGTCGCCTCATCCAGCATATCGTAGCGGATATCCGTATAGGCGTAGAATGTTCTGTCCGCTCCATAGTATACGGAGAGGTAGCCGTCCTCCACCACGAGGTAGTAGCGCTGTTCCCGGTTCTCGCCGCTTGCGGGGAGAGAGGAGGCGGCATCCTCCTCCTCTTCCCTGTCCTCCCGGATCAGAACCATCTCCTTTTGGCTGTCCTCCTCGGGGGCGGAGGCCAGTCGAACAAGGATGATACCGGCGGCAAACACCAGAATCAGGGCAAGAAAAATGCAGATACGTTTTTTGTTCATCATAATCATCACCAAAAACAGTATCTGCAATTTTTTTGTATTTATTTCATGAGACGCAGTTTTTTTGCAATATTTACCAGAAGATACCCCTTCGGAAACCGCTTGAGATCTTCCTCTGTCAACCCCTTCATCAGAAGCAGAGCCACGGCGTAAACGGCGACGCCGACGATGATGGAGACAATCGTAGCCACCGCGTTATATCCTGACAGAAGCTCCAGCAGGCGATAGCTTCCGAAAACGGCAATGCCCATGACGGCGGAGGCCGCTATGGGAACCAGATAGGTCGTTTTCAGGTTCTGGCGGGTGCCGCTGTAGCGGCGGACAGCCAGGCCGTTCAGAACGCACATGCACAGAGCGTAAAAGGCATTGGCGAGAACCACCGCGAAAATGTTCAGGTGGAAGAACAACATACATCCCACCAGAAATACGATGTGAAGCACCAGGGCCACAGCCGCGTTTTTGACCGGTACCTTCAGCCGGTCGATTCCCTGAAGCAGTCCGTTGGACAGGGTAGACAGGGAGTAGAACACAACGGCGATGGCACCCACCATCATCATCTGTCCGGACAAAGGATCCGCGTCATTGAAGAGCAGCCGCATGATCGGCTGGGCGAGAACTGCCATTCCCACGGCGCAGGGGATCGCGATGACCATGATAAACCGGGTGGAGGAATGGATCTGGGTCCGCACGCTCTTCTTCTCCCCCGCGTGGAAAGCAGCCGTCAGACTGGGAACGCAGGAGGCGGACATGGCTGACGCGATGGAGACCGGCACGTTGATCAGGACCTTGTACTGACCGGTAAACACGCCCCACCACTCGCTGATCTGCGTGGCGTCATACCCCTGCAGATGGGCGATATTCTTGAAGATACCGTTGTCGATGATGGAACTGATATTGTAGATGGTGGTGCTGAGAAGGACAGGGATCGTCGTCAGGATCAACACCTTCATCATGGTTCCGAAAGCCTCCTTGACTTTAGTTCTGTCCCTGCGCACTTTTCGAAGGAAACGTCTGCGGAAGGTGACAAAGACAAAGAGAATAAAGATCAGCGCCGTGGCGGCTCCCGCCAGGGTACCGGCCGTGCCTCCAGCCGCCCCGTAGGCTGCGGCGTAGGCATCCTCATCCCCGAGGACAGCGCCCACCTTCGCCCCGTAGGAGAACAATAGCCAGGCGGCCACCACACTGACCACCGCGTTCATGATCTGCTCGGCGATCTGGGAGATGGCGCTGGGCATCATGGTGTTGAGGCCCTGGAAAAAGCCCCGGAAGACGCCGACGATAGCCACGATCAACAGTGTGGGCGCCAAGACCTTTAAGGCGATGCTGCTTAGAGGCGTCTTTAACAACGTGCCGGTAAAGAAGTCCGCGCCGAAGTAGACGATGGCCATGGCAGCGGTTCCGCTGACACCCGCGAAGAGCAGGGATCCCTTGAGTACCCGGTAGGCATCCTTGGCCTGGCCTTTCGCCATTCTCGCGGCCACCAGCTTCGACACCGCCAGCGGCAGGCTGTAGGAGGAAATCAGGAGAATGATGTTGTAGATCTCATAGGCGGTACCATAGAAATCATTCCCCGTTTTTCCGATGATAGCCGTCAGCGGCACCCGGTAGACCAGCCCGATAATCCGGCTGATAATGGAGGCCGCCGCCAGAATGGTGCCCTGCAGCAGAAACCCTGTATCGCTTTTTCTGATATTTTTGTTGCTCATGCGCTCTTCCTCTTCTCCTGTGGTCATTGCGTCGGCTACTGTGCTTCAAATTCCTCCACGGTGGCGTAGATTTCGGACCGGTCATCGTAGCTGTTCTGGATCAGACAAACCCAGGTCTTTCCGGGGTTTAAAACGATCTCGTTTCCGGCCGCGTCATAATAGCGGGTAATATCGCTGTTGGAATTTTTCTTCCAGGTAATGTCAACCATCTTTCCGTTGGTAAAGAATTTTCCCGTACCGGAACCGTTCAGCGGTATATTCAGATACTGGGTGCCGCTGTAGATGGAACTGGGTACAAACTGGAAAATAATATTTTTCGCATAAACCTGGGAATTGTCCACAGCGTCGATATCCTCCTCGCCGAACTGAAACCTCTCATAGAGGCCGGTATCTTTATTATACACAAAATACGGCTTATTATAAGGATAATAGGGTTTGATGACAGCGGCGTCCGCTCCGCCTTCCAGGGTAACGGGGGAATCGTCGGCTGCAAAAATCCAATGGCCGCTGTAATCCTCCGCATAGGTGGTGTCATAGCCCTTTTTGGCGATGCCGGCGATAATTCCCTGGCCGCTGGCGTAGGCGTTGTGAGGCGATTTCCGGTCACTGGTGCGGAAGAAAACCGTGGACTCCACGCTTCCGTCGAGGCCGCTGAGGTTATCCACGATACCGGTGTTGAGAACCTCCAGGCCCTGCACGCTCTGGCCGTAGTGCACGTACACCGCGTCGTATTCCGAAGCGATGTACACATAGTAGGGGCGGCAGCTGCGCACATTTCCGATGCGCTCCAGATCGCCGTAATTTTCCATGATGGCGACCAGACGGGTAATACCGCCCTCCACCGGGGCCTCATAGACCACGCCGGCAGAGTTGAGTCCGTACAGCGGAAGCGCCGCCTTGGTGTCCTCCATCATGATGGCGATGGGGCGGTTTCGTACCAGGGAGGCATCGATCCACTCTCCGGTCAGCAGGCTTCTCGCCTGGCCGGCGTGGGGATCCGCCACCGGCTCGGGCTCTTCCTCCACCGTGACGATGGATTTCTCAGGCTCTTTGTGCCCTCTCACATACAGTATTCCGATCACAACGCCTGCCGCCGCCAGAATGACAAGAATGACGAGCGCCAGAACTGTCTTTTTTCGTCTCATAGCTCCTCCTTATAACTCCCTTTTGCTCCCCTGTATCCTCTGATGCGTCCTGCAGGAATATTCCTTTCAGAGGTGCCGCTTATATCCGGGGAATATGGATTCCCTCCAGAATCTCCTTCTGCCGGCGTTCCATGTCCGCCGCTTCCGTCTCCGTCATATGATCGTATCCCATCAGATGCAGCATGCTGTGGGCGATCAGAAAAGCGTATTCCCGCTTTCTGGAATGGCCGAAAGCCTGCGCCTGCTCCACGACCTTGGGAACAGAGATCACGATATCGCCCAGAAGCGCCTCCCCGCTTTGGGGATGGAACACATCCGCCGTCTCCTCCAGAGCCGAGAAATCTCCCGGCGCCGGGTAGTCGATCATGGGAAAGGATAGAACATCCGTCGGCGCGTCGATCTGACGGAATTCCCGGTTGATTTCCCGAATGGCTTCATTGTCCACAAGGGTCAGGCTGACCTCCGCCTCGTAGGGAAAATGTTCATGGTCCAGCGCCGCGGAAATTACCTGCCGGGCCACTTCCTCGCAGGAGAAATCGAAATGTTCGGTTGTCTCCAGATGAAATAACAGCGTCATCGCTTTCCTCTCCTCTTTTTCGCTCTCTTTTCCGCCTCCGCGTTCTTCCTCTCATAGTCCTCGTAGGCATTGACGATTTTCTGCACCAGCGGATGGCGCACCACATCCTTGCCGGTCAGCTGACAGACGGAAATCTCATCCACATTCTTCAGTACCCGCATGGCTACATCCAGCCCGGAGGCTGCTCCCGCCGGGAGATCCTTCTGGGTGGCATCGCCGGTAATGACTGCCTTGGACCCAAAGCCGATACGCGTCAGAAACATTTTCATCTGAGCCGGCGTCGTATTCTGGGCTTCATCCAGAATGATGAACGCGTTATCCAGCGTCCGTCCGCGCATGTAGGCCAGCGGAGCCACTTCGATCAGTCCTTTTTCCAGATTGCGCTGAAAACTCTCGGCTCCCATGATCTGATACAGGGCGTCGTAGAGGGGGCGCAGGTAGGGATCGATCTTGCTCTGGAGATCTCCCGGGAGAAATCCCAGTTTCTCCCCGGCCTCGATGGCCGGCCGCGTCAGGATGATCCGTCCCACTTCGCCCTTTGAGAAGGCGGTAATCGCGATGGCCATCGCCAGATAGGTCTTGCCCGTACCCGCCGGGCCGATGCCGAAGACAATCATCTGTTTTCGAATGGCGTCCACATAGGTCTTCTGGCCGATGGTTTTCGGCTTGACCGGTTTGCCGGTAACGGTGTGGCAGATACAGTCGTCGGAGGCGTCCAGCAGGGCGTGGCTCTTGATGCCGCTGTCGCCGATGGAAAGCAGGTACTGTACTGTCTGTTCGGTAATAGTCTCGCCCTTTTTGGACAGGGCGAGCAGTTCCTCTATCACATCAGAAGCACTCTTCACGCTCTCCTCATCGCCCAGAATCTTGATATTGTCTCCGCGGGCGACAAAGGAAACGTGAAGAGTGCTCTCGATGAGTTTGATATTTGCGTCGAATTGTCCGAATATATTCTCCATGTGATCCATGGGAAGATCCAATAAAAGTTCATTGTAGCTCATGCTGGTCGTTTTCCTCTTCCACTGTGGTTTCCGTGGGAGACGGGCGCTTCTGCGTCATCGCCTGCTCTGTTTTCAGGGTTCCCTGCGCGAGGCACTCGCCATCCTTATAAGATATAATAACATTTTTTTCTATTGTTTGAATACCTTTTTGTGCCAAATTTTGCAAATAGAAGGAAAAATCTTCCTTTACTTTCTCTTTTGCCTCGTCCTCTGTCCGCTCTTTTCGCCGGATCTGATACTCCAGTTTTCGGATGCGCGCGCAGTCTATGGGGAGAAAATATCCGTTTCCGGCCACCACCTGGCTGCGCTCGATCAGCGTATCATAGCGCTCGTAGGGCTCCCAGATGGAATACTTCCACAGCCATCCGCCGTGGGGACCGAAAAGCGTGACATCCCATTCTCTTCCGGTAAAGACTTTCTCCTCGTACGTCATGGGGAAAGTGTCCTCGTACGTCAGCGAAGAGGCCACGATCACATCGCCGTCCGCCTCACAGTAGCTCGGCCGTGCTTCGCCGGTCATGGGATCCGTGAGTTCCACAATGCCGGAGATCAGAACGTCGCCGTTTTTGACTTCATCCCCCGCTTTTACCTTCGGCGTCCCGCTTCTGGTGACAATGGAGGATACCACGCCGTCCGCAGTGGAGACGAGATCGTATCCGCCGCTTAAGGTTTCCTCCGACTGTCCCACCTCGTCTTCCCAGCGCAGATTTTCCTTGATGTCTATGGTAAGACAGGTACCGGTCAGATCCGCGGAGACCCAGATGATATCGTTCAGTTCGTTTCTGAGTGTTTTCTCCAGAGTCTCCGTATCCACAGACGCGATGCGGCTGCCATAAAACCAGCGGTGCTCCTCCAGGAGCTGGAGAATCTTTTCGTCGCTGATGTAGCTGTTCCCTCGGATCTCAATCCGCCAGACAAAGCCGGAGGAGAGATACAGCACACCGAGGGCGAGAAAGCACCCCAGCGCAAACAGCCAGCGTTTCCGGTATCGATGAAGGAAAAAGGGAAGCCCCGCTCTCTTTTCAATGGCGCTTTTCGTTCCGGTCTTTCTCAGAAAAGGCCTGCTCTCCCGATAGTCCTCGACCGCGATGCAGCATACGATTCCCTCCGCCGTCCGCCGCACATTCCACAGTAACAGATCATTTCTCCCGCACAGATTCAGATACCGTTCCACGTCCCTGCCCCAAAAACGTACCTGGAGATATCCCCGGAAAAAAGCCAGAATGGAAAATATCATGGCCCCGGCACAACCTCCACGCGGCGAATGGTTCCGCTTACTTTCAGTTCCTCTTTGGTATAATAGTGGATGGAGAGTTCCTCCCCATAGATGAGCAGTTGTTCTCTTTTGGACTTGAGGGAGAGAAGATGCTGGTCAAACTGCAGAATCCCCTGATAGTTTTCCACCAGAAGTTCCCGGCTCCCCTGAAGTGTCAGGATCATGGAGCCGGAAAAGGGAAACATCGGGTCGGCCTTATGATTTTGTGATTTCGCGCGGTGCTGCCGCAGATCTCTTTTCATATTACACTATATGAAAAAAACAATATCTTATTCATCCAGCGCCCGGCGCATGGAGGCCACATATTCCCCGATATATTTTGGCGCGTCCTTGCCGTACTGTCCGAGAAGCTTCACAATGGCAGATCCTACAATCACGCCGTCGGCCAGCGTCGCCATGGTTTTTGCCTGCCGGGGATCGGCGATGCCGAAGCCGATGGCGCAGGGGATATCGCTGTTTCGACGCACCTCGGCGATCATGGATGCGAGATCCGTGTGAATTTCCTTTCGCATGCCGGTGACGCCGAGGCTGGAAACCACGTAGAGAAATCCTTCCGCCTCCCTGGCAATCATGGCGATGCGATCTTGGTAGGTAGGCGCGATCAGGGAGATCAGATCCACACCGTACTGCCTGCAGATGGGAAGAAACTCCTCCTTCTCCTCGTAAGGCACGTCCGGCAGAATCAGTCCGTCAATGCCTATCTCGCTGCAGGTTGAGATAAAGCGCTCGGAACCGTAGGAGAATACCACATTCGCGTAGGTCATGAAGGCCATGGGAACCGTTACCTCCTCCCGGAGCCCGCGGACAAAGTCAAAAATCTTATCGGTGGTGACACCGCCCTTCAGCGCCCGGATACTGGCCGCCTGAATGACCGGCCCCTCGGCCGTGGGATCGGAGAAGGGAATCCCCAGCTCGATGAGATCCGCTCCTGCTTTTACCGCGGCCTTTACCGCCTCAGCTGTAGTCTCAAGATCCGGATCCCCGCAGGTAATAAAAGCGATAAATGCCTTTCTGTTGGAAAATGCCGATGCAATGTTACTCATGGATATCCTCCCCTCTGTAGCGGGCGATGGCGGCACAGTCCTTGTCGCCTCTCCCGGAAACGGTAATGACAATGATCTGATCTTTTCCCATGGTGGGCGCCAGCTTGCGCGCGTAGGCAACGGCGTGGGCGGACTCTATGGCGGGAATGATCCCCTCGGTCTTTGCCAGATACTCAAAGGCACAGACGGCCTCCTCATCCGTGACCGGCACATACTCCGCTCTCCCGATATCGTGGAGGTAAGCGTGTTCCGGGCCGACGCCGGGATAGTCCAGTCCGGCGGAGATGGAGTACACCGGCGCGATCTGTCCGTACTCATCCTGGCAGAAGTAGGATTTCATACCATGGAAAATGCCCAGCCGCCCGGTGTTGACGGTGGCTGCCGTCTCGAAGGTGTCGATACCTCTCCCGGCCGCCTCGCAGCCGATGAGCCTCACGTTTTTATCCTCAATAAAATGGTAGAAACTTCCGATGGCGTTGGATCCGCCGCCCACGCAGGCCAGCACCGCGTCGGGGAGGCGTCCCTCCTTCGCAAGAATCTGTTCTTTGATTTCCTTAGAAATAACCGCCTGAAAATCCCGGACGATGGTGGGGAAAGGATGGGGACCCATCACAGAGCCCAGACAGTAATGGGTGTCCTCAATCCGGTTGGTCCACTCCCGCATGGCCTCGGAGACCGCGTCCTTCAATGTGGCGGTTCCGGTCTTGACCGGGACGACTTCGGCGCCAAGAAGACGCATCCGGTAGACATTGAGGGCCTGACGGATCGTGTCTTCCTCCCCCATGAAAACCACACACTCCATACCCATCAGGGCCGCCGCGGTGGCTGTGGCCACGCCGTGCTGACCGGCTCCCGTCTCCGCGATCAGACGGGTCTTGCCCATCTTCTTCGCCAAAAGGGCCTGCCCCAGCACATTGTTGATCTTGTGGGCGCCGGTATGATTCAGGTCCTCCCGTTTGAGGTAGATTTTCGCGCCGCCCAGATCCTCTGTCATCTTCTTCGCGTAGTAGAGCCGGGAGGGTCTCCCCGCGTACTCGTTGAGAAGTTCCGTCAGTTCCCGGTTAAATTCCGGATCTTTTTTATAGTGTTTATAAGCTTTTTCCAGCTCAATTACCGCGTTCATCAGCGTCTCAGGAATATACTGCCCGCCATGGATTCCGAAACGCCCCTTTGGATTTGTCATCTCTCACTTCTCCTCTCTCACTGCGGCCGCGAAGGCCGTCATTTTCTCTCTGTCCTTGTATCCCCCGGTCTCGATACCGGAGCTCACATCCACGCCGAAGGGCCGCAGCCTCGCGATGGCTTTGCCGACATTTTCCGCGGAAAGACCGCCGGCCAGAAAATAGGGCCGCTGAATGTCTTCCAGCAGCTGCCAGTCAAAGAGCCGGCCGGTTCCTCCTCCCGGGGAGTCCAGAAGTACCAGATCCGCCGGACTGCGCTCCACAGCCGGAAGATCATGGATGCTTCGGAGACCGAAAGCCTTGATCAGAGGCGCTTTCGTCAGGGATTTCAGTCCGCGGATATAATCCGTGTCCTCATCGCCGTGAAGCTGCGCCGCGTCGATCACGCCTGCCTCCAGAAGTGCCGTCACCGTTCGGGGATCTTCATTTACGAAGACGCCCACGGTCAGAATTCCGGGCGCAAGAAGCGCTTTCAGTTCCTTCGCCTGCGCAAAACTGACACAGCGGCGGCTGTTTTTCACAAAGACGAACCCTACATAGTCCGGCGAAAGCGCGTTTGCCGTCTCGATGTCACAGTTTCTGGACAGACCGCAGAATTTTATTTTTGTAGTCGTCATAGCACACCCCGCAGTCTTTTCAGAGCGGCCGTTCGGTCAGGCGCGCGCATGAGGGCTTCGCCCACCAGCACCGCGTCCTTCACTCCGCTCTCCGAGACGAAAAGAATATCGGCAGGAATCTCCTCCCGCAGACGGCGGCTGTTTTCCGTGTCCACAGAAAAATCCTTCAGATTGCGGTTGTTTACACCGATGATCCTCGCCCCCGTGGAAAGGGCCATGGACACCTCAGCGGCATCGTGGGTCTCCACCAGAGCGGAAATGCCCAGCTCATCGCAGATGCGGAGATACTCTGCCAGCTCCTCCGCGCTCAAAATGGAACAGATCAGAAGAACTGCGGCTGCTCCCAACAATTTTGCCTCATATATCATATATTTGTCAACGGTAAAATCCTTGCGCAGACAGGGAATGGACACTTCGGCCGCAATCTCCTTCAGATACCGGTCGTCTCCGAGAAACCACTTCGGTTCCGTCAGTACGGATACGGCATCGGCCCCCGCCTTTTCATAGGATCTGGCGATTTCCAGATAGGGAAACTCCGGGGCGATCAGCCCCTTGGAGGGGGAGGCTTTTTTGCACTCGCAGATAAAGCGAATGCCCGGTTTTGCCAGTGCTTTCTCGAAGGCGAAATCGCCCTTTGGAAGCGACAGGGCACGCTCCTTTATCTCATCGAAGGGATGCGTTTTTTCTGCTGTTTTCACGCGCTCTCTGGCGTGGTCGGCAAGCTGATTCAGTATGTTCATCACGGTTCCTCCTGGGGCTGATTGCTGATCTCAATCAATTTTTGCAGAGTCTCTGCGGCCTTGCCCGAGTCGATCAGTTCTCCCGCAAGACGGATTCCGTCCTTCCAGCTTTTGGCCTTTCCGCCGATATAGAGGGAAGCTCCGGCGTTCATCAGAACGGCATCCCGCTTCGGACCGCCCTCGCCATGCAGAATTTTTCTGGTAATCTCCGCGTTTTCCCCGGGCGTTCCTCCCGCCAGATCTTCCCTGCGGCAGCGCTGCAGGCCGAAGTCTTCCGGCGTTACCTGGTACATCTTATACCATCCGTCCTTGATCTCGCAGACGGTTGTGGGGGCGCTGACGGAGATTTCGTCCAGCTTATCCTGGCCGTAGACTACCATGCCCCTGCGTACTCCCAGATTGATCAGCACCTGGGCCAGCGGGCCCACCAGATACTCATCGTAGACGCCCAGAAGCTGCATGCTGGGACTGGCGGGATTTGTCAGCGGACCGAGAATGTTGAAAACGGTGCGGAAACCGAGTTCCTTTCGGATCGCGCCCACATATTTCATGGAGGTGTGATATTTCTGGGCAAAGAAGAAACAGATGCCCGTTTCCTCAAGAAGCCGGACGCACTGTCCGGGGCTCTGTTCAATATTCACGCCGAGCGCCTCCAGGCAGTCAGCCGTTCCGCATTTGGAGGAGGCAGCCCGGTTGCCGTGTTTTGCCACCTTCATGCCACCGGCGGCGCAGACCAGAGCGGAGGTGGTGGAAATTCTGTTTTGTTTTCCTGTGTACCGCCGCAGCCTGCCAGAATCAGACACATCATAAAAATCGGAAGCAGACCTTTTCCTACGCGCATGAACAAGTTTTCTGTCCTCCCTGATTCCTTACCTGAACAATACCATTTGCCCCATCGATATCACGGATGATTTCTCCCACCGAGGGAACCGAAATATGTCCCGACAGGGGATTCTTGATGCTGAGCACCGGCGTGGTAATGGTCGCCTCCACATCGGAACGCTCAAAAGCCAGATCCGTGTCGATCATCTCGCAGTTGATCAGCTGCAGGTCTTTGCAGTAGCACAATGGCTGGGTGCCGATGATTCTGCAGTTTTCAAAAGTGACATGCTCGCAGTACCAGGCCAGGTATTCGCCTTTTACCACACTGTTCTTCACAACAACGTTCTTCGCGTGCCAGAAAGCATCTTTTGTGTCAAAGATACAGTTTTCAAAAATGGCATCCTCGATATACTGGAAAGAATATTTCCCTTTCATACGCACATTGCGAAACTGCAGATGGGATGAACGCATCATAAAATATTCGCTCTCGGCGTCGCAGTCCTCCATTTCCATACCTCTTACCGACCAGCCGAACTCGGGAGAGACAATGTCGCAGCCATTCAGCTTCACATCGCTGCACTCCCGCAGCGCTTTGATCCCATGCATTTTGGTGTCAGTAATCTCGATGTGATCGGAATACCACAGTGCCGCCCGACACAGCTCTGTCATCTCGGAATCGCTGATCTTCAGCCCATGATCATGCCAGAAGGGATAGCGGAGATTAAAGAAACAGCGCTGTGTCTGAATATTGCTGCATTCCTTGAAAGCGCTCTCCCCGTCCGCAGGTCCGTCAAAAGAACTGTCCTCCACGAGAAGATCCCGGCTCCCGTAAAGCGCCCGCTCCTCATCAAATGTCTGGTTACGGATAATACTGGTCTTATTCATTTTACTTCCTCCTTCTTCTGCTCTCGTCTGATCTGATTCGTTTGATCCGCTGTCTGTTCTCTCTGTATCTGGTAGACCAGATAGTCCAGACAGTCAATCCGTCTCTGTTCTCAGTGCATCTGATCCAGCAAGCTGTCGCGGTGCCGGGATAAAAGTTCCATCTGTTCCGAAAGGGTTCCCCTTTTCAGGCATTCCATAAACTGTTCGATTGTCTGCTGACTGCATCCGGCATCTTTCAGATTCCGCACAACATCTTCTTTTGACCGGCGAAACATGTTCCCGCCTCCTCCTTTTCTTTTATCCAAAGTATAGGTTCCGCCTCAACAAATAGCAACTACTTATATTTTATGCTTTTGCATACTTGTTGTTTATGGAATTTCATGATACACTTGCAACAGGATTGTTTATGAAACGTTCTGCTGCATGTGCGGCCAATCATTTATAAAAGGGGGTTTTTAAGCATATGGAAATTCGCGTGTTAGAATATTTTCTCGCGGTGGCGAGAGAACAGAATATTACAGCGGCGGCGGAAGCTCTGCATATCTCCCAGCCTGCTTTGTCCAGACAGCTGAAAAATCTGGAAGAGGAACTGGGAAAACAGCTTCTGATCCGGGGCGTAAAGGGCTCCCGCAAAGTGCTTCTCACCGAGGAGGGCATGATTCTGCGCAAGCGGGCGGAAGAAATCCTCTCTCTCGTTCAGAAGACGGAAAAGGAAGTCACGCTGTCGGATGAGGCAATCGCCGGCAATGTGTTTATCGGCGCCGGCGAGACGGAAGCCGTGCGTCTCTTTGCCAAAACCGCTATGAGGCTGCGTCAAAAATATCCGGATATCCGCTACAACATCTCCAGTGGAAACGCGGAACATGTGTTGGAATATCTGGATAAGGGACTGATCGATTTCGGATTGCTTTTTGTGGAAGTTGATCCGCAGAAATATGAATGGATGCCTGTCCCGGCCAGGGATATCTGGGGCGTGCTGATGCGAAAGGACGCGCCTCTGGCGGGAAAAGAGTATATTTCACCGGAAGATCTCTGGGATAAACCTCTGATTGTCTCACAACAGAGGGGAAAAGATTCCGAGCTGAATCGCTGGTTTCAAAAGGGAGAATCGGAATTGAATATTGTCGCCACCTACAACCTGATCTACAATGCCTCCCTGCTGGTGGACGAAGGGCTCGGGTATGCCCTGTGCTTTGACGGGCTCATCAATACCAACGGCAGCAATCTCTGCTTCCGCCCCCTCGCCCCGCAGCTGGAGGCCCCCTGTTTTATCGTCTGGAAAAGATATCAGATCTTTTCCAAGGCGGCAAATATTTTCCTGCAGTCTCTGCGGGAAATGTTTACAGGGCTGACCTAATTTTCTGTCTTCTGATTTCCGACCGACCACACATGCTGTTCTTTTGCCGCGGCCGGCGTATTCTGGGCCATTACACCCACAAGCTTATGAGGTACATAAGCCTCCTCCAGATAGCTGATTTCCTCCGGCGTCAGCACAAAATCTACCGCCTTGGCCGCGCCCTCGATATGATGCATTTTCGTCGCACCCACCACCGGGGCCGTTACTTTGGTCAGCAGCCAGGCCAGAGAAATTTCCGTCATGGAAACGCCCCGCTTTTCTGCCAGTTCGGCAACCCGGTCAATAATAACAGCATCCTGTTTGGCGGTCGCATCATACTTGAATTTCGCGTAGCTGTCCTCCTCCAGTCGTTTGGATGTCTCTCCGGGATGTTTGGAGAGCCGGCCGCCCGCAAGGGCACTGTAGGGCGTCATGGCGATATTGTCCTCGGCGCAGAGCTTTGCCATCTCCCGCTCTTCCTCACGGAAAATCAGATTGTAATGCCCCTGAATGGATACAAATTTCGCGAAGCCCTCCTTCTCTGCCAGGGCGTTGGCCTTTGCCAGCTGGTAGGCAAAGCAGTTGGAAATACCGATATAACGGGCCTTCCCGGCCTTTACAACGCGATTTAAACCGTCCATGATATCGTAAAGCGGTGTCTCGTAATCCCACATGTGATAGATATAGAGATCCACATAATCGAGACCGAGATTTTTCAGACTGGTATTGATCATGTTTTCAATGTGCTGTTGTCCGGTAATTCCCTCTGCGATCTCATCCTGTGTTCTGGGGAGAAATTTGGTGGCGACTACCACATCGTCTCTCTTTGCGAAATCCTTAAGTGCCCGGCCGACGTACTGCTCGCTGGTACCGCTCTGATAGCTGATGGCTGTGTCGTAAAAATTGATGCCCAGTTCCAGTCCCCTGCGGATAATCTCTCTGGAATGCTCCTCATCCAGGGTCCAGCTGTGCTGGCCGTTTTTCGCGTCGCCAAATCCCATGCATCCCATACAGATGCGGGAAACCGTCAGATCAGAATTTCCTAATTTTGTGTACTGCATATTTGCCTCCTTATTTCAATGACATACATTTTCCGATCACATCGCCAGTCCTCAGATATTCGTAGGTAGGCATTTCGAAGAGTACCGGCTTTAAGATATGATAATCGATTTTTCCCTCTTCATTCAATACCGTTTCCTCGGCGTATGTAGCGTCGATGGTACAGATAAAGCTTTCAAATCCCTTCGTCTCGTAGATATCTTCCACGCTGCATACCATGGTTACCGGCGCCTGGAAAATCATCGGCACGCCGGCGTCATCCAATGTGTAGTCAAACAATTTGGATTTGTCCTCCTTATTGCCGCTGACGCAGCCGGAGTGGTCCGCTTTGGCAAGCATTGCCTCATCCACGATGTTGATGGAGGGCTTTCTGCTTTCCCTGATACCCTGATTGGTATAATGAGCCGCAGCCAGACTGACCATCACATGATCATGGCCGATAATACCGAGATGGCCTACCAACAGCCAGTTGGGTTTGCCGTTTACCATTGCCCCCACAACTACCAGGGGTGTGGGATACAGAGCCAGTGAATTTCCAATGTTCTTCTTCATAATTGCTTTCCTCCTGCTACTATTTACTATGTTTTTATCTCAGATACATGCAGTATCCTTCATCGGCGGATTCCATTTACGGATCTGACAGGGATTCCCGCAGGCAACGGCATTGTCCGGAATCGATTTCGTCACGACGCTTCCGGCGCCGATAACCACGTTATCTCCTATGGTAACCCCCGGCAGAATCACACTGCCGCCGCCGATCCAGGTATAGTTTCCGATGTGTACCGGCAGTGTCTGCGTCTTGACTGCCGCGACTCCGTCAGGTTCGTGCCAGAAGCGCTCCGCTCCGTCGAGGGCATGTACGGAGGTATAAATCTTGACATCCGGCCCGATCATGGCGCATTCGCCGATTACGATCGGCGCAGTATCCAACAGGGTGCAGTGCATATTGATGAGGCTGTTGCTTCCCAGATGAATATTCTTTCCATAATCCACATAGATCGGCTGATTTACACGGGCATTTTTCCCGATCGCGCCAAAGAGTTCTTCCAAAACACGCATTCGATCATCCGTATTCTCCGCAGGAATCTCATTGTACTGACGCATCAGGTTCTTGGCCTTATTTTGCAGTCTCCGAAGTTCCGGATCGCGGGCGTCATAGATTTCCCCGCTCTGTTTCTTTTCCAGTTCTGTCATTTTATATCTCCTTACCTCAAGTGTTTTCCGAGATCATACGCTTTTTGTGGGAACCGGGAATGCTGCGTCATGGAAGGAGTTCCGCATTCATAGCCGAGCACCGTGCCCATATCCTGCAGATTCAGATAGCGAACCAGTGTCTTATAATGTGCCTCCAGCGCTTCAAATGTCCAGTCATCACTGTTCCAGGCAGCGGTCAGCAGAGCGGATTTCATGTGCTTTCGCTGGATAGAACTGTTGAAAGCGCAGAAGCGGTCAATCATGGTTTTCAGTTGAGCGGACATTCCATAATAGTAGAGAGGCGTGACAAATACCATCATATCAGCCTCCAGGATTTTTTTCCGAATTCCATCCACGTCATCTTTCTGTACACAGGGGCCCTCGTAGCCGCAATGAATACAGCCTGTACAGGGATGGATATCTGCATGAGCAGTGTCTACGATTTCTATGGTGTGGCCGCTTTCTTCCGCTCCCCGGCAGAAGGCGTCTGCCAGCATATTGTAAGAACCTGTCTTGTTCGGGCTTCCCTCTAAAACAACGATTTTCATAATTTTCCTCCTGGAAATAACCTCTACTTCATTTCCTTTTCCCAATAGCGAATGACATTCAGCGGCGTTTCAGACGCCAGCCGCTCCATTGTTTCGATCTCATCGGCAGACAGTTCCAGCGCGGCCGCTTTTGCGGCGTCCTCCACCTGGTACACTTTGGTCACACCGATGATGGGCAGCGTACCCTTGGCAATGGCCCAGGCCACCGGAAGCTGGGCAATGGCTACTCCGTGCCTGTCGGCAATCTCTTTCAGACCGGTATTCAGTTTCTCCAACTGGGGCAGCATGGGGTTGTACACTGCGCCGCGGTCAGAATCCGCCGGGAAAGGATGCCGGGTGTCATACTTGCCGGACAGTGCTCCCTGCTCCAGCACCATGTAGGAGAAAAACGTAATGTCGTTTTCCCTGCAATAATCGAGGATGCCGGACGTTTCAGAGGAACGGTTTAAGAGACTGTAGTGATTCTGGATGGCGGCAATCTTCAGGCCTTCAGCTCCCAGAATAGCGGCAGCTTCCTTGATTTCCGCCAGATTGTGGTTGGACAGGCCGATGCGACCGATCTTTCCGGTTTTGGCCAGGGGGATCAGCTTTCTTGTCCACTCCGGCGCACCTACCGGGTTATGAATCCAGTAGATATCCATGTAGTCAGTCCCCAGCAGTTTGGCACTGGTTTCATACAAGGCAACGACTGCGTTCTCCGCATTGGGATCCGCGCACTGGGGTGTGAACTTATCGGAGATGAGATAGCTGTCACGAGGTACCGTGCGCAGAAATTCGCCCAGAATTTTCTCGGACGTTCCCATGCCGTAGGCATAAGCGGTATCCCAGAGATTCAATCCGGCCTTCATGGCTGCGTCAAATACAGGGCGAAGATCCGCATCGGTCAGCTTTCCGCCAAAGGTTCCATCATTTCCCCAGGCCCATGCGCCCAGCGCGATTTTCGGTAATTGTTTCGATTCCATATCGTATTCCTCCAGTTTTTTATTGATAAGACTGTAAATTTTTCAAAGATTTCCTGCCCACTGTTTCAGTGACGCTTCCGAAGGATTCCCATTGAGCATACCGCCAGTCACGATGGTTGCCCCGGGGCAACTGGAAGCAAGTTCTTTAGCGGTTGTTCCCAGGCCGCTGCCGCCGGAAGTGGCAAACAGAATAATCGTCTTGCTTTGTTCTGCCAGTCCAGATCGCTGTCCGTATAGGGGACAGCGGGTTTGATTTCGTACAGATCACTTCCGGTTGCAATCGCCAGTTTTTCCGCCACCCTCTTTGTGGTTCCGCTGGCTGAGAAAAAAGCCACTAACGTCTTGCTCATAATTTTGACCTCCTAACTTGTTTGCTTTGTTTTCCAGTAAGGTTTCCTGATTTCTGTTCTTATTATATAGCGGCGATTTTATAATGTCGAATACTTATCTTTCATCTTTATCCATGCATTTAATGTATGGATGAGACAACAATCGAATAGGGCGGGTTAGTTGAAATCCTAAATGCAACGATTTCGGCCTGTTTTCCCAGTGATCTGTTGCTTTTCTGGTTGCTGTTCATGGGGGCGCAGTAAAGTACCCGGCACGGAATCTCTCCGGTTTCCGGGTCCGCTTCGACCTTCATCGGGTCGGTAAATTCACTCCGCCGGTCAATCACGATTACCTGGCCTCCTCATAGATACCTCCAATCCGAAGGCAGAACAGGAACCACTATATCGGAAGATAGCATAAAAAGAAACCATGAAGTTATAGATGCAACTCCATGGCTCTTATCTCATGCAATTCTAAGTGCAACAGACGATGTTGCCTTTAAGTTTTCAACTGCCCCCAGCAGATCTCTCAGGCCAGAACGTGTTAAGAACTATACCGGCTGCCTTACAAAAGAGTGCTGGAAAATCTCCCTCTGCTCTTTGTGGAGTCCTCGAGGCCTTCCCCGAGCAGGTCTCGTACCATCTTTCCGTCAAACTCTACGGTCTCCACATGATCGACTTCAATCTGGTACAGCGCGTTCGCGGCGATATGTTCCGCTGCCTGCTCGAGGTCACGGATTCCGCTTGTATTTCTGTGAAGGTCGATAACCGCGTCAAGCCCGTCAGGTGTCAGGAGGCATTCATTTTCCTTCATGCCGATCCGCTTTCGCACTTTCGGGAGAGCATATTTCGAGAAAATTACCTTTTTCTCCTCTGGCGTATAGTCAGGGATCTCAATGACAGCGAACCTGGACATAAGAGGCGCGCTGATCTGATCTTTCTCGTTCGCCGTAGCGATAGGATACACTCCCACCGTCGGGATCATGCACTCGATATAATTGTCGGTAAAACCAAGGTTGTCAAGCAGTGTCAAAAGCACATCGGCGGGATTTCCATTTCCCTTGCCGGAAGCTGCCTTGTCGAGCTCGTTGATAATAAATACAAGATTGGATTCTCCCGCCATGGAAAAAGCGTCCATAATAATCCCCGGCTTTGCGTTTGCATAGATGCGGGAACTTCCGGTAAGCTGCTCCGGATCATTGATAGAGCTCATGTCAAGAGTCGTCCATGGCAGTTTGAGGATTCTAGCCACCGCATAGGCGATCTGGGATTTCCCGGTTCCCGCCGGTCCGATCAGAAGAAGGCCATAGGCGGGCAGTGTGTGCGTCCGGTTAATCTGAATGATCGTCTCGATAATCCGTTGCTTTACCCGCTCCATGCCGTACAGTTCTTCATCAAGGATCCGGCGGGCTTCATTCGGATCAATTGGCGGGAAATAGTTCCCCTTCCACTGTATATTCATCATAATAGAGAGAGCTCTCTGAGCATGGCGTCTCTCCTCCGCAGACACCTCTTGGGAGCGTGCCACAGCCAGATTTCTTCTTGCCCAGAGACGGATGTTATCCGGCAGAGTGCGACCTGCGCATGTGATAAAGTCCGTGATACTCTGGATGCTTGTAAGCTTCATGCTATCTCCACTCTCCTCCTCTTCCTCATCCGGAAGTTCCATAGACGGAGCATCGCTTGAAAGCAGCCGTTCAATCATAAACTGAAGAAAACCGTCTTCCGCAGAGAGCTTTGCTCCTCCTCCGAAGGCGATTTCACGTATTTTGTATACCACATATCCATCCGGTGTATCTTTTCCCGAAAGACAGACGTTTATATGGCTTTCCCCCAGCCATTTCAGAAGACTTACGAAGCGTGCATCGATCTTTCGGATATCCGCGCTTGCCGTGCCATCCTCCCACTGGAATTCGAATGCGGTTTTACGGATCGGATTCGTAAACATACCGCTGGAATGGTGTTTAAGCTGTCCGGCGCGGTTGTCCAGGATCAGGATCGGATGTTCCGGGGAAGCCTCAGGCTCACTGGAATAAAACACTTCATAAGTGCATTCGGGATCTTTTGAATCTTCTGGTGTATTGCTGAAATCAAAAACCGGCATAATGCCCTCCCTCTTCTGCAGTTTTCTTATTATTTTCTCGTTTTCTGTTCCCTGTCTCTGTTATTATTATACAATTTTACCACAAAATCAACTTGAAACTGCCGCGTATGTGTTTCTGCATCATTCTACATTCGCGCGAAGCAAATTAATTTCCTGTATAAACAGAGCTGTCGCCGGAGAAAACATCTGATTCTTCTTCCAGACAAGCACACTGCGGGTCGTGTGTTCCGGAGAGATCGGGACAAAGCTAAGATGCGGACTGCTGTGAATGGCCAGCGCTCCATCCAGGCAAAAGGCGCAGCCAAGCCCTGCCTCCACCATCAACGCGGCGTTTGACAGAAGAGTGTAACTCAATGGTATCGTAAGATCCTTTTCTTCCTTTCGCATCCAGTTCAAAATCTCATTGCGCACCCTCTCCCTCAGAGGAAGAATCAGCGGATATTCGGCAATCTCATCCGGCGTGATCGTTTTGCGTTCTGCCAGCGGATGGTCGTCGCGCATGAGAATTCCCCAGGTTTCCTTCTGGGAAAGCCGTACAAAATCGTATCTTGACGTGTCCACCGGCTCCAGCAAAAGCCCTACATCCACCAGACCCTTTTCCAGGCGGTCCCTGATATTGTCTGCCATCTCGTTGTAAAGATGAAACTGTATCAGCGGATATTTGTCGGAAAATCGCTTGATCAGTCTGGCAAAGAGACGGCCTCCAACCGACTCGGATGCTCCGATAGCAATAAGACCGCTGACATCTGATTTGCGCTCAGTAAAATTCTGTTCCAACCGGTCTGCCAGTTCCACAATTTCCCCGGCCCGCTGTCGGAAAAACAGGCCGTCATCCGTCAATGTCAGCCCGTTTTTCCCGCGAAGCATCAGCGTTGTGCCCAGCTCCCTCTCCAATTCCATGATCTGACGGCTCAGAGTTGGCTGTGTGATATGCAGAATATCGGCTGCCCGGGTAATATTTCCCTCCTGCGCAGCGGCCAGAAAATAGCGAAGTGTGCGTAATTCCACGGCGTAAGTCCCCTTCCTTTCCCTCTCTGTTATCATGTTATGTTCTGCTTTATCATACCATATTTCCGGGAAATTCTACGACGAAGGAATAGAATTATTTTATTACCGGCGATTATTCCGCTGCTTTCTGAACACACTGAATCGCATTCAGGCTTCTCGGATACCCGATATATGGCAGGCACTGGGAAACGACGCGAATCAGGAAATCCTTATCATTCCCGATGTTCATATTTCCCTTTGCGTGGGCTGTGAGCTGCGGTTCGCAGCCTCCCTGCGCGGCAAGGAAACAGAAAGTGATCAGTTCCCGCTGTCGGCTTCCCTTCGGCGCGTTGTTCATCGCCGAAAGAATCCGTTTCGGCTCGCTCTTGACCGTCAGCATATCATCTTCCAGTTCCACAATATTGGCCCCCAGAATGCTCAGAGGCTCCTCACGCCGAATCTCCGCCGCGGTCTTATTGAAAATCTTGCTCATGACATAGGGCATGACCAGTTTATAAAGAGGCGAATGGGTGTCCATCCCCAGCCCCCAGCCGTAAGTCAGATAAATGTGTCCGTCATCGTTTAGGACAGCCGGATCAAAGGGGATATACCGAAGCAGCGGTCTCCCATCCGGGTACTTCACATCCCCGTAGTACTCATATTTCCCAGCGGGCGTATCGCACACCGCCACGGAGATCGGTCCGTCAAATCCGTGATCGCCCCTGCCGGAGAGATCGTAATAGAGATAGTATCTTCCGTCCGGTCCCTGTGTCACATCCGGAGCGTAGAGATCCTGCCTTTCCTCACAGTAGTGAGGGCACTGATCCGCCCGCCTGTTCATGGCTTCCATAGAGATATACACGGTCGCCGAAGACATGAGGTTCACCGTCCGGAATGTAGGTGGTCAGGGGCAGAATCGGGTTACATATGGTATGGTTCATCGCTTGTTTCCCTTCCTGTGGGCAAAATTCCACATTTTGTCCAATGTATCTTTGGCTTCCGGCATCATGGGCAGCGAGGCGTAGGCGTGACAGACATCATGCTGAATGTCCAGTTCCGTGAGATGCCCCTCCCCCTTCAGCCTCTCATACAAAAGCCGGCTGTCATCGTAAAGAAATTCTGAGTCGGACGCTGCAAAGAATATGGGAGCTGTTTTGGTGTAATTACCATAAAAGGGCGAGACCAGCGGATTTTTCAGGATGTCATCGTGTCCCTTCGGGCCCTCTATGCCAAACACTGCCTGGAATTGCTCCCGGCGTCCGAGGGCGTCCCCAAGCATGTAATCAGTGTCAATATTTTTCGTGTGTGACGGAAGGCTCAGAGTCTGATCTGTCCAGGCGGAAAAGGCCGCTACCATCAGAGGCTGCTCTTTCTTCTCCATGGCGAGCCGCAGAGACAGCGACAACGCCAGGGTACCGCCGGCGCTCGCGCCCATCAGAAGAATCTTCCCCGGCGTGGCGCCCCTGTCTTTCAGACATTGATACACCTTCATACAGTCATCCAGATGAGCCGGCCATCTGTGTTCCGGCGACAGGCGGTAGTTCGTGGCGATACAGGGAACCCTGTATTTCGATACCAGATACTGGGTCAGATCCCGGCTTTCCCGCGCTGATCCGGTGGTAAATCCGCCGCCGTGAATATACCAGATCAACTGTACAGGCTCTGACAGATCGTCTGTATTCCCCTCGAACCGTTCTTTTTCTCCTAGAACCGGCCGAAGGATTTCTCCGGAAATTCCATCAAAATCCATTTCCTCAAGAGAGACATTTCTCGGCAGTTTCGGAGGTTTTCTCCGGGCATTTTGCTCCCGCTCCGCCACAAAATCGTGTTCCACGCCCGGCGGATCCTTGGGCATTTTCTGAAAAATTTTATTCAACATTCTCGCCTGTATACTTGGCATGTGATGTTCCCCCTTTCTCTCTTCCTCACGCTTTCAGCTTCACAATCAACCGCAGCACATTCTCCGCTGTCCGCTGCAGCTCGCCCATGGTAATGCCCTCCGGTTTTCCGAGAGTCTTCACAAGGGATCCGTCGGAGCGATACTTTTTCGTCAGATGTCCCATATCTCCCGGCATCAGTACATCCACCTGGGCTCTGACACGGTAGGCGTTATTCTTAAGCTGCGGAAATTCCGGGCTCTTGGATTTCTGCATCCACCAGTCGGTCATGACCATGCCCTGATATCCCCACTCTCTCCGCAGTACCGTGGTAACCAAATCGTAATTGTAATGGCTCCATACACCGTTGACCTTGTTGTAGGAAGTCATGATGGAAATCGGCTTTGCCTCCTTCACACAGATTTCAAAATTCCGAAGGTAGATCTCCCGCAACGCCCGCTCGGATACTCTCGAATCGTTCCGATTGCGTTTTGTCTCCTGATTGTTGCAGGCAAAGTGTTTCGGACAGCAGCCGACGCCCTGGGACTGAATGCCGGTTACCACGGCTGCCGCCATCTTTCCGGAGAGCACCGGATCTTCCGAGAAGTACTCAAAATTTCTGCCGCAGAGAGGATTCCGGTGGATATTCATTCCCGGAGCCAGCAGGATATCGACTCCGTAATACTTCATCTCCGAGCCCACCAGGCTGTAAAGTTTCTCCGTCAGTTCCCGGTTCCAGGTCGCCGCGAGACCGGTTCCGCAGGGAACCAGGGAACAGTACTTCTGCATACGGATGCCTGCCGGCCCGTCACAGCAGGTAATGGCCGGAACGCCCTTCTCCTGAAGGGAAGGGATGACACCGCCGAATACGCCGGCATTTCCGGGCGCTCCCAGCGGCGAATTCATCATACCGTGACCACGGCTGAGGGCTTCCAGTTCCTCCGGGTTCAGCTGGGCGATGAAATCGGAGAGATCTGCCTTCCCTTCTCTGACCTCTTCAAAGGAAATTTTCTGTTTCGTATTCTTCGGCAGAGCTTCGGGCATACGGTCAAGAATCCGCTTTCTCAGATCCACCCTGGAAGAACAGATTGCCTCACACTGCTCTACAACCCTGGTCTCCTCCAGAGTAAAACTTCCCACAGAAACACCCCCGGCAGAGAAAGCATAGGTTCCGGCCTCCATGACAAAGGCGTGCTTTTCCTTATCGTAGGAGGCAAGATAACGATCATCGCAGGTCAGAGTCATCTGCTCCGTCTCTCCCGGTGCCAGTTCCCTCGTCTTGCCAAAACCTGCCAGCACTCTCTTCGCCTTTTTCAGCCTTCCCTTCGGCTGGGAGACAAAAAGCTCCACAACCTCTTTTCCGGCGGCGGATCCGGTGTTTTTTACCTCCACCGTAATCGTGGCACTGCCCGGCTGGCTTTCGGTCTCTCTCCAGTCAAAGGATACCGGAATGGTCTCAAAGGTCGTGTAGGACAGTCCGTATCCGAAGGGATACAGCACTTTTTCCGGAGCCATGGTGTCGAAATAGCGGTAACCGACAAAGATTCCCTCCCGGTACTCGTTTCGGATCGGATCGCCGAAATTGGCCGCGGAAGGATAATCTTCATACCGCCTGGCAATGGTGTCCGGCAGTTTTCCGCAGGGATTTACCCTTCCGTAAAGCACATCGCAGAGGGCGTTGCCGCTCTCCATGCCTCCCTGCCATGCGATCAGGACAGCGGACAGCTTCTCCCGGTACGCTTCCATCCATCCCATATCCATGACGCTTCCGATATTGAGAATGACCACCGTGTGTTGAAATTCCGCCGTCACCGCGGACAGCATCGCCCGCTCCTCATCGGTCAGGTAATAACTTCCCTTTTCCAGAACATTCTCCCGGTCTTCTCCGGCGGCTCTGCCGATTACGATTACCGCGGTTTTTGATGTGGCTGCCGCGCTCTTTACCATCCCGACCGTCAGCGGCATCTCCGGATAATTCATAGGCCAATGTCCCCACCAGCCGTGGTCCGCCCTGTTGTCCTCCTCGCCAGTCCAGGAAACGTAGGTATCCGCCAGTTTCTGATTATATTTTGCCCCGGCATTTTTCAATCCTTCCATCAGATTGACTTTGTAAGGCGCGTGTACATCCCCGCCGGAGCCGTATCCCACATAAAACCAGTCCAGTTGACAGCGCCCGAAGACGGCGATCTCCTCCTCCGCTTTCAGTGGCAATGTCCCGTCATTTTCCAGCAATACGCAGCTCTCCGCGCCGGCCTGCCGGATAACCTCCGGGATTCCCGGCGTCACATACTTTGTTCCCTGGGCGGAGGTCTCCTCCTGCATCAGACCGCTTCCCATCGCCTTGTCCACTACCCATTGGATGGCTTTTCCTGCTTTTTTTGCTAATTTACTCATGCTTTTATCCCTTCCTTCTTTCTGTCGTACCAATCCTAGCACATTTCATCTGCGCTGTTTTACATTTTCGTTGTTATTTTTGTAAAACAGTGACTTATTGAAACTGTGCGTCGATCTCTTCCATGGTCAGCCCCTTCGTCTCCTTCGTCTTAACCATCAGGCAGACACTTCCGAGCAACAGGAAGGGAACTGCCAGCCAGAAGCAGACCTCTCCGGTGGAGAAGAAACGGAACAGCACGCCGCTGAGCGTCATGGTAACTACCGCTGATACCTGGAAGAAGGACCGAACGCCGATGATGGATCCCCGCATGGTGGAGGGGCAGGATTCGCTCATCATCAATGTGGTCAGATTCATGACCGCAATGTAACCAAAAATGGCCAGACCGCTGGTTATTCCGGAGAAGATACCTCCTGCGATATTGCCCTCGATATAGGGCGATCCATATACCATCGCCGCGAAGCTGACGGCGGAAATGATGCCGCCGATGACCGATGCCAGTTTCCGTCCGATTCTGTCGGAAATCGGCCCGATCAGAAGATTCATGACAATAGATACCGCGGAAGAAACCAGCAGCGCCACGGTAATACCGATGGTGTCGATGCCGTTCTGCGCCATAATGGTGTTGTTGTAGCTGCAGATCATGTTGTTGGCCGCGCTGAAAATCAGTGTGGCGATGGACAGCCAGCGAAGCTGCTTGTTTTTGCAGATCATTTTGATACCCGCGATCACGCCGATTTTCTGGACATTTTTCGCCTTCTCCTGGGCTTGCCGCTGCCTCTCGCTCTTTTCCAGCCAGGCCACTCTGGATACCAGGAAAGGCCGGGACTCCCGCAGCAGTATAGCGGAAAGCCCAAAGATAACCAGCCCGAAGATACCGACCGAGATGTAGATCGCTCTCCATGGGATCTCGCCCACCGTGCCGTCCTCCTGGAGAGAGAACAGCCGCATGGCCGTCGTAATCACACCGGCCAGAGAGCCCACCGCAGCGACAATTCCCTGCCACGTCCCCCGCTGGCGATCCGGCACGCACTCCGTTACATAGACAATCTGCATGTCATGCAGCGTGAAGAAGGTAATGACCAGGCTGACCAATACAAAAATTGTCAGATTGTGAGTCAGGCCGCCCACAAACATGGCCAGTCCCAGCAATATGGAATTCAGTACGAAAAAGGGACGTCTTCCCAGCCGATCGGCCAGGGATTTGTACCAGGGGAGAATTCCCATAAACCCGTAACCGATCAGATTGGTCAGGGTAATGGTGGATAAGGTGTTCTGGTACTTTTCATATCCGGCTCCTCCCACCGCGATATCCGCGTCAAAGGGCAGCCCGGCGAAATCCTTGACCACAGCTTCCTGCAGTGTTCCGAAAATACCGGTGGCCATTCCGTCAAAAAGCTGGAACAAAATAACCAGCCCGATCATGACGAAAAAATACCCTTTGTAGTCGTGCTTCGCCAGCATTTTTTTGAATTTTTCCAGTTGTTTTTTCTCTTTTGTCTCCTGTCTCTTACTCATAGTTCCCTCCATTTGGCGCATTTCGCGCAGTTGTATGTTACAGAAAATTGTAGCAGAGACAGTAGCCATGTGATATCAAAAACAGGAATTTCATATTACATATCGGAATGCATATGCAAAAAATTAATTCCGTTCCCGGTATTCCTGGGGCGTCATCCCGGTTACCTCGCGAAATGCCTGAATAAAATGACTCTGCGTACAGAAATTCAGATAATTACTGATATCGATATAAGAGTAATCCGTACTGCTCAGAAGCTGCTTTGCCTCCCCGATCCTTTGCTCTTTGATATAGTGCCTTACGGAAAGCCCTGTCTCTTGACGGAATTTCTGTGAAATCGCCTTCGTACACATACCGGTAAGATTCGCCAGCATGTCCAGTGTAATGGTCTCGTGGAGATGGATGAGAATATAGTCCAGGCATTGCCGCACCGGCCGGGAGTATCCTGCAGTCAGCTTGTATCTTGCCACCTCGCGGCAAAAGGTCAGAAGCATCTCGTACATCAGCACAGAGATCTCCCATTCGTCCTCCATCGTGTCTGCCCGGAGAGAAAAACTGTCGCTCAGGGAAAAGGCCTCCTCCTGGGGTACTCCGCCATCGATTGCCGCGCGGGTAGCGGATGTCAAAACAGACAGAAATACATACCGTTCCTGGCGAATGGGGTCATTCGACATTTTCCCCGCCCGGCCGGCATAGGGCTGAAAGACACGGGATTTCAGAAGCTCACTGTCCCCGGAACGGACAGCGTCCATAACTGCGGTATTGTTGCACAGAAAGACGGATTCCCCCGGCACATAGACGCCGCCTGCCAGATAACAGGCCACGCAGAAAGCGTTGACAAATACCCGGCTCCCCATCAAAGGAGTCTGACTTACCGCCGTCCCGAAAGCGGAAAGCTGTTCCACGGATACAAAGGGGATACTGGACTTTCGTATCTCCTCCGGCGTGTGCCGGACCGGACTGACCGGACCGAAAATCAGATAAGCTGACGGATCCATCTGCGCCACGCCGACAAAATAAGACGGTTCCAGAGCGAGAACCAGCGGATGCTCCCTGTCCCGCCTCTGAAACTGAAAATCCTGGACGCAGAGACGGCGGAACTGTTCCGGTAAAATTTCCGTCTCCTGTTCTGGCACGGAGAGCAGGATTTCTCCATCCTGCTCCACGATGCACACCGGAATTTTGTTTGTCTCGTAATATGTTTCCAGTAATTCCCGACACGTTTCGTTCATTCCGAATCCTCTTTCTGTTTTCCTGTTTTAATGAAACGTCTTTTCAAAGCGTCCGTTGCCGATTTTTTCTTCTGTTCCCCGAATGTTCAGCACGGCGCTGGTATTTGCCGGTATCTCTCCTCTGATGGTCACGGTTCCGTCCGCCTCCCGTCTCCACTCCAGGGCGATCCTTCCGTGAACACTGTCATAATAACCTTTTGCCTGTATCAGCGGTCCATCCGTGTCCGGAGCAATCATAATCTTTTCATATCCCGGAGCCGCAGCACGGATTCCGAGGATATTCCGATACATCCAGTCCCCCACACAGCCGAAGGCGTAGTGATTGAAGGAACAGCCGTCCCGATTTCCGTTCTCGTCGATGGCATTCCAGGATTCCCACATGGTGGTAGCTCCCCGGTCCACCTCATAGAGCCAGGAGGGGCACTGGTCCTGAAACAATAATTTCCAGGCCTCTTCCTGCTCGCCGTTATCCGTCAGGACATCCATAATGTGGGGTACAGACATGAACCCGCAGTCCATGCAGCCGTTATTTTCTCTGATTTTCTCCAACAGCCGCTTCATGAGCGCGCTCCGATGCTTGTCGGAAACCATGCGCATCTTCAATGCCAGAATGTAGAGGCCCTGGAGATCTCCCGCCAGTGTTCCATCCTTCTGGAAATAGGTCTCCTCGAAGGCCTCCCGGATTCTCCCGGCCAGTTTTTCGCAGCGATCCGCTTCCTCGTCATCTCCGAGAAGGCCCGCGATTTTTCCGAGTTTTTCTGTCGTATCGGCGTAAATCGTCGTCGCCACCTTGTGTCCGGTCAGGAAGGAGGATGCCTGCCCGTCCGCGAATCCCTGCTCGTTTTTGACACTCGGCACCAGCCAGTCGCCGAACTGGAAACCGGTATTGATGAGATAGCGCTGGTTTTCCAGTTCCCGCCCCTCCATCTGCGCTGCCTCCGGGCTCAGTTCCGATTCCGCCATATGCTGCAGACAGCGCTGCCACCGTTTCATGGCGTCGTAGTTCTGTTCCAGCACAGACCGGTCGCCGTAAATGCGGTAGAGCTGCAGCGGAAGTTCCACGATCACGTCGCCCCATCCGGTGGAGATGCCGCCGAGCTGCTGTACATAATTTTTGATCTGCGGCACAGTGTAGGCCACTCCTCCATTATCCATCTGCTCTGCCCGCACAGAACGCAGCCACTCCTCATAAAAGGTCAATAGATTTTGATTGAAACAGGAAGTCTTTCCGTAAATATAGACGTCGCCTGTCCAGCCTGCCTTTTCCCTGGTGGGACAGTCTGTGGGAATACCGACAAGATTCGAGCGCTGGCTCCAGGTAATATTGCTCTGCAGTTGATTCAGACGACGGTCGGAGCAGGAAAATTCTCCCGATTTCTCGTTATCGCTTCCGACCACAACGCCGGTAAACTGGCTCTCCTTCCACTCCAACGCCGGTTCTGTCGTCACCCGGACATAGCGGAATCCGTGGTAGGTAAGCGTCGGCTCAAAACACTCATCGCTTTTGCCGCCAGCTATGTAAACATCCCTCTGTTGCTGTACGTCTTCCAAGAAAGGATAGATAAAGGTTTCGTCTTTGTCCAACTCCTCCGTGTGCTCGAAGATAATCTCCTGCCCGGACGCCGCATGGATACCCTCCACACGGATGTGTCCGGCAAAATTCTGGCCAAAATCGACAATCGTCTCTCCCTTTGCGTTGACAAACAGGCGTTTGGGCTTCAGCTCCATCAGACTGCGCACCGGCGCGTCGGTCTGAGCCATCAGCACATTCCTGTCCGCGTCCACCGCATGAACGGGTTTCCACCCCTCCAGATTCATCTGGGCTGTGGCAAATGCGGGAATCTCGCATCTCCCATCGATGGTCTCTCCGTTGTAGAGATCCGCCCGGCGCACAGGTCCGTCGTAGCTGAACAGGAATGTTTCATCGGAGCACAGACGGAAGGTCTTACCGCCCTTCAGGCGCACATCCATCTCCAGCAGCAGTCCCGGATTGTCGCCGTACTCACAGCCGAAGCCGTAAGCAATTTTCCCCTTGTACCAGCCGTCGGCGACAACAACCAGAATCGCATTTTCCCCTTTTGTCAAAAGCGCTGTCACGTCATAAACCTGATATTTCAGAATTTTGTCGTAGGTGGTAAACTCCGGCTCCAAAGCCGCGTCCGATGCCAGTTTCCCGTTGATATAAAACTTATAGATTCCATGGGCGGTCATGTAAATTCGGGCTTTTTCCGGCACTTCCTCCAGCGTAAATTTCCGATACATCATAACTGCGGGATAGTAGGGCTGATGCGGCTGGGACTTCAGATATTCTCCCGTGTCGAAGAACTCCGGATCCTGTCCTGCCAGAAGCCGCTGCACACAGGCGAACCACTTCTCCTTGTATACCTCCAGAGGATCGTAATCCAGTCCCGGAAGCTTGTCCGGCTCGATAAAGGCGGCATGCCACTCCGACGGAGCAAACAGGACTGTCTCAAAGGTTTGTTCTTCCGATCGCAGCACCTCCCCCGTATTCAGTCCGGCCTCGATGTCCCAGGAATAAGCCTCCCTGCTGACCAGCGGAGTGCCCTCGTATCGGACGGCAAAAGTCTGTCCGCTCTCCACTTTCCCGCTGTCCCAGCAGGTTTGTTCCCCGTTTTTTACCACGATCCGATACCATGTCTGAAAGACATCATGCTCGTCCGATACAATCTGCCAGGAAAACCTGGGGCTTTGCGTGTCTACATTGATGGGATTCACTTTGTTCTCACATCTTGCGTTTCTGATCTTTGACATCATCTTCTCCTTACAAATCACAATTTTCCTTTTTGGAATACGACCAGTCTAACACTAGATACGCTTTTATTCTTGTAAATTTGTTCTAGTTTTTGTAAAAATAAAGAAATTTCTGCCTGATTCTATCGAAAAAATGGCCAGGCAGAAATTCCTCTGTTATCTTGTAAATATTATTTTGTAAATATGTCAAGTCCCGCAAACATCTTATGGAGTTTCTCTTCATCAAAGGGAAGGTACTCGGCGATGGTCAGCCCTACCACATCCGCGTAGTCCGTGATGCAGTGCAGCACCTCCGTCAGTTTATCCATGGTCATCCTTCCGCCGCCGCTGCCGTCTCCCACCAGCTCGGGGTTGGCAAAATAGGTGGAGTGGAACAGCGTCGGATCCAATACATCGATATCGAGGTGCACCAGAATGTGGTCAAAGCGATCCATAAATTTTCGCATCTCTTCCTCTGACACAAAATCCCCGGTCTGTACCCGATAATTTACCCCCATGTCTTTCAGAAACTGCTCCTGATAATCGTGGAGTCCCTGAAGTCCCACATAGAGGATTTCATCCGCCTGAAATTTCCGGTTTTTCATCAGGTCAGACAAGGAAGCGTCCCCATACCCCAGCAGAGATCCCAGCACCATGGCGTGGGCGTTGGGATACTGATCTTTTACCATGGAGACGTCCGGATGGGCATCCACCCAGATGATCCCGGTGTTCGCATAGCGTCCGTGAAGATAGTCGAAAGGCGCCTGGGAGACCATACAGTTCCCGCCGATGGTAATGATCCGGTCGGGCCGCTCCTCCTCAATTACCTTCATGGCCTCGCGAATGCCGGCAAGCACCTCCTCCTTTCCGTAAATGCCATCTGTCACGCGCTTCTCCCGTCCATCCGGCGGGGCAATCTTTACCCTAACCAGCGGCTGACGCTCATTTTTCGGGAGAATATGTGCCATCAGATGTGCTCCGAAATAATAAGTCTCCAATCCGCCGCTCACATAATCCGGATAAAGTAATCGAATTGTCTTCATGTTTTAACCTCCTGCCTGCGTCTTTGCCGGAATATCTCCGGCCAGATGAAAAATTTTGATATCCTATCAGACCGGACAGGGCTGCTGCTGGGTAATGCAGTGGATATTTCCGCCCCCATACACAATCTCCCTTGTCATGACGCCAACCACCTTCCGATCAGGAAACATTTCCTGTATCTGAGAGAGAGCCAGCGCGTCATTTTCATCCCCGTACTGGGGAACAATGACACCTCCGTTGACAATCAGAAAATTCAGATAGGAAGCGATGCAGAGATCTCCTCCCTTCCGATCAATGGAACTGGCATTGTTTTCAATATCAAAATCGTTCTCCAGATACACGTTGTCTTTCGTACAGCACACCCTGTGAACCTTCAGCTTTCTTCCCTTCGCGTCCGTGGCTGAAGAAAGAAGACGATAGGCCTCCTGAGCCGCATGATAGAAGGGATGGTTTTCATCCTCCGTATAGATGCAGGCCACCTCTCCCGGCGCTGTGAAACAGGCCACGTCATCCACATGGCCGTTGGTCTCCTCCGGGTCAATGCCGTCCTTCAGCCAGATGACCTTCTCGGCGTTCAGATAATCACAGAGTTTTTTCTCAATCTGCTCCTTTGTCATCTTTGGATTTCTCCCCCTGCTGAGAAGACACATCTCCGTGGTCAAAACCGTGCCCTCGCCGTCCACATGAAAGGAACCGCCCTCCAGCACAAACCCTTCCGTCCGATAGGAATCCGCTCCCACAATCTCACAGATCTGCTCAGCGATCCGGTCATCCTTATCCCAGGGCTTATAGAGACCATCCACGTCTCCACCCCAGGCGTTAAAGGTCCAGTCACAGGCCCGCAGCGTTCCCTTCCCGTCAATCAGAAAGGAAGGCCCCACATCCCTCGCCCAGGCATCATCGCTCTCCATCTCCAGCACCCGGATCTCCTCCGGAAGCTGCGCTCTGCAGTTTGCGTACTGTTCTTTGGAGGCGAGCATGATGACCGGTTCAAACCGAGCGATCGCCTTTGCCACTTCCGTATAGGCTTTCTGTGCCGGCGCTGCATTCGAGCGCCAGTTGTCCGGTCGCTGCGGCCAGATCATCCAGACACAGTCCTGTTTTTCAAACTCTCCCGGCATATAAAAGCCGTCCTCCTTCGGTGTGGAACCGTAAATCCTCTTTGCCATGTCGTAATCCTCTTTTCTCTTTTCTCTTTTCTTTTTCTCTTTTTCTTTTCCCTGTCTGCTCTCACGGCCATTATTCCGCATATCCCCTATAGAAAGATATGTGAAATCACAGGCGAAGTACCGTCTCCTCCAGCTTCTTTCTCTCCTGGTCCTGTTTATCTTTCAGCGTCCGCTGCATCTGTGAAAGCTGGCTTAAGACGCGCTGAATCTGGCCATAGGTCTTCTGCGCCCTGTCATAGGACTCGGCAATCTTGTCATGCACCATCCAGTCCGCGATCAGCCCGTCAAAAAAGAAATCCGCGAAATGAAGAAAGTCTCCAATCTCCAGATGAAGATCTCCGGACACCTGTTCTGTCACGTCCGCCAGTTCCGTCCGGAAACCGCGCAGGGCGTTCTGCAGTTCCAGTGTCTCATCCTGCACCTGGTCCAGCTTATTATACTTTGCCATATCCGCCAAAAATCCGCCGCCCACGAGATCCATGGTGCTCCAGCTCTTTGCGCTGTCCAGATCTTTTATCACTTCCCGGGCGATAGAGAGAGCCTGTTCTCCGGCGCTCACCGCCTCCGCCAGTTCTCTCTGCTGATTTTCCATTCCGGCGATATTCTTCTCATATTCCAAAATCCGAGCCGCCTCCGGTGTCCCGGACGCCTTGACCGCCTCCGTTTTTTCCCGAAGCATGTTCTCATATCTGCTCTCACAATCCCGCAAATCAGCGAGCCGTCTCTCGCAGTGAGAAATCTCACCCTCCAGAGTCTCAAGCTCCCTTTTCGCCGTGTCATATTTTACCGCAGCGGCGTAAGCTTCAGCCTCCTCCTCAGACAGCTTCTCCCCCAGCTTGCCGGTTACTCGGTAAAAAAGTCCTTTCAGGCTTCTTCCGTTCAGCTGGTCCACGTCTTCCTGCTCTTCCCATTTCTAGTGATGCTGCAGTAAGTGAACTTTCCCTAGAG
>ERZ1643246.504-NODE-504-length-50038-cov-5.978693_pt1 | contig 50038 bp, 47 predicted proteins | sample MGYA00579265_ERZ1643246 | MGnify/ENA primary metagenome ERZ1643246 (study PRJEB29033, sample SAMEA4952261) | chicken gut metagenome | biome: Broiler Chicken; feature: Gastrointestinal Tract; material: Caecum | place: Ireland | collected 2018 | study: Broiler... | reverse complement strand
AATCCCCTCAAGATTGAGGGGTAGGGGAGTTGAAGTGTCGAAGACACTTTTTTACTGAAAAGGAATAAACAGTGAAAAAATTCTAGGCATTAATACTAAAATCATACTAAAAAATTTGTTAATATTCGGTTCCGAATTTTACAAAAAAATAAGTGGGAATTCTTCAAATGTTGACAGACAACACCATGTTTCAGGGGTAAAATACCTATCATGAAGGAGCAACTCAAAAAAGAATTGCTGGATATTTGGGATGATCTGGAATTTGACATAACAATTACAGAAGCGTGTAAATTTCAGGTTCGAAGCGGGAACAGGTATGAAAGTAAGCTGCACTGTCACAGAGGCTATGAGCTGAATTACATAAATTTTGGACTCTGTGTGATGGAAATAGAGGGAAGTTTTATTTCTCTGTGCCAGGGGGACTGCATAATTATTTCTCCGGGTGTCTCCCATTCATTTATGATGGAATTTCAGCGGGGATGTGATATCACACAGCTGGAATATGACATGGGACTGCCGCAGAAGATACCGGCTTCCTTTCAGTTTTTGCAGGGAAAACACAGGTTTGAACAGATCAGAAGCTGCGGCATGATCCGGGGAACCATTGAAAATCTTTACCACAGCTACCATGAAAAAGTACAGCAGGCCTGCCGGAAGACATTTTTGGAGCTGGGTTTTGCGCAGCTGTACTGGGTGTTGGCCAGCGTACTGCAGGAGAGAGGGGAAGAGCGCGGTTCAAAGCCGGGGGAAGTTCAGAAGTCCATGCGTCAGAATGAATCGAAAAAGGACGCAGGACTGCTGCAGTATATCAATCAGAACTATGATACAAAGATCAATATAGAAAGTCTCGCAGAAAGCTTCGGCGTCAGTTCCCGGTATATCCGCAAGTTTTTCGCAGAGCATGTGGGGATGAGCTGTACGGACTATATCACCATGCTCCGGATGGAAAAGGCGAAGCAGATGCTGTGGAGGACAAAGAAAAGCATTACAGAAATAGCTTTTGCGGTGGGCTACAGCAGTTCCCAGTATTTTGGGAATGTCTTCCGCAGATTTGCCGGGATATCTCCCGGAGAATTCCGCAGGAAGTACAGAGAAGGAACGGAGCAGACAGAATAATCAGGTGACGGGGGAAAGGTATGATATGAATGGAAGAGAAAGGCTTCTGAATACCCTGAACGGGCGCGGAGCGGACAGGATACCGGTAACATTGTTTATACAGTCTCAGGGGCATTTCGCGAAGCAGCTGGATGAGGAGTACGATCCCTGGAATTTTGAAAAAACCCAGAAAAGCATCATTGATTATCAGCGGAGCCTGGGCCTGGACGTACATGCCAGGATGCTGTTCTTTAATCCCTATGAGCCGGTTCTTACAGTGTTTCAGGGACTGAATGCGCAGACGGAGACAGAGTGCTGGAAAGTGACCGTGGAAAAAGAAGAGGATGGATACAGCCGCAGATACCGCCAGACCATCCATACGCCGGAGGGAAACCTTCACCAGACATTTACCGTGAACGAGATTCAGAAGGGAACCTTTATGTACGCCTGTACGGAGGCGCCGATCCGGACCCGGAAAGATCTGGAGCTGGCGGAAAAATATGAACCCTTCTGCAGTCAGAGCGTCAGAAGAAAGATGGCGGAGCAGGTAAAAATCATCAAGGACTATGTGGGAGAAGACGGAATTGTGTCAGCCTGGAGCAACGGAAGCCTGTTCAACAATATTTCTTCCCTGATTGATCAGACAGAGCTGTATGCGCTGTTCCTGACAGACCCGGAATTCTATGACCGGCTGATGAGCTTTGCCAAGAAGCGGGTTTACGATTATACGGATATACTTCTGGAGGCGGGCGTGGACGCCATATGCCTCAGCGGCAATGCCGCCGGAGGGTTCCTGGGAAACCCGATGTTTGAGAAATACGTGCTTCCCTATGAACAGAAATATATAGCCTACTGCCAGCGGAAAGGGAACCCGGTTATTTACCACAACTGCGGCCGCGTTATGGAGCTTGTGCCTTCCTACCTGAAGATGGGCGCAAAGAATATCGAGCCGTTTTCTCCGGCACCTCTGGGAAATGGAGACCTGCGGCAGCTGAAGGGCATGCTTGCCCGGGAATTTTCGGTGACCAGCGGAGTGGATCAGATACACATCCTGCAGAGCGGAACGCCGGAAATGACGGCGAAGGCGGTGGAAAAAGTGATGGAACAGGGAAAAGACTTCCAGAGCTTCATTATGCAGAATGTGGATTTTCTGGAATACGGGACTCCCATGGAAAACATAAAGGTTTATGCGGATACGGCCTTGAGCCTGAGTGAGAAATACAGATAAATAATAAGGAGGGAAAAGAGGATGACAGGAAGGGAAAGACTGCTGAAGGCGCTGAAGGGGGAAGAGACAGACCGGATTCCGGTTACTTTGTTTATACAGTCCCAGGGACATTTCGCAGTGCAGCTGGATCCGGAATATGATCCCTGGAATTTTGAAAAAACCCAGAAAAGCATCATTGATTATCAGCGGAGCCTGGGGCTGGATGTGCATGTGAGAATGCTGTTCTTTAATCCCTATGAGCCGGTTTACGCGCATTTTGATCTGCTGAATTTCCAGACCGAGACAGACACATGGAAAGTTGAGAAAGAAGAAGTACAGAACGGTTCCAGCCGCTGCTTCAACTATACGATCCATACGCCGGAAGGCGATCTGGAGGAAACGTTCAGTATCAATGAAGAGCGTCCGGGAATTTTTATGTATGCCTGTACAAAACCTCCGATTAAAACGGAGAGGGATCTGGAGCTGGCTATGAAGTACGAGCCACCCTACGCGCCGGAAATAAAGGAAAAAATGAAGAAAAATGTTCAGATAATCCGGGAGTATCTGGGAGAAGACGGCATTATTTCCGCCTGGGGAAACGGCGGCCTGTTTAATAATGTGTCAGCGCTGATTGATCAGACGGAGCTGTACGCCCTGTTTCTGACGGATCCGGAGTTTTACGGGAAGCTGATGGAGTTCGCCAGAAAACGCGTGTACGATTATACGGACGCCCTGCTGGATTCCGGCGTGGACGCCCTCTGTGTGGCCGGCAATGTGGCCGGAGGCTTCCTGGGCAACAACATGTTTGAGCAGTATATCCTGCCCTACGAAAAAGAGTATATAGCCTACTGCCAGAGGAAGGGAAATCCCGTTATTTACCACAACTGCGGAAGAGCCATGGAGCTGATTCCGGCCTACAAAAAAATGGGCGCCATGAATATTGAGCCCTTTTCTCCGAAACCGCTGGGCAATACAGATTTAAATGAATTAAGTTCTATTCTGAACGGGGAATTTTCCGTGACCAGCGGCGTGGATCAGGTGCATGTGCTGCAGCAGGGAACGGTGGAGGAAGTGGAGCGGGTCACCGCGGAAACCATGGAGAAGGGGAAAAAATTCAAGAGCTTTATTATGCAGAACGTAGATTTCCTGGAATACGGGACCCCCATGGAAAATGTGGAGGCCTATGCCAGGACGGCCCTGAAGATAGCAAAGGGAGAATGAAAGCAGATGAAAATAGAAACGATCCGTGAAGATACCTTTCAGAATTACGGAGTTATCTTTGCCTTTCCCGGGGACAGCAGAGAAGCCTTTTATATTGTGGATCAGGATGAAGAGTCTCCCTGGAGAACAGCGCTTTTCCGTTTCTCCGACAAAAAGACAGATGTACTGGAGCGGCATCCCAACACAAAGGAAACCTTTGAGCCCCTGCAGGGCACGGCGCTGCTGCTGGTCGCATCCGGGGAGTCACCGGAAGATTTCCGCTGTTTTCTTCTGGATCAGGCAGTATCACTGAAAAAAGGAATCTGGCATCAGGTGCTTGCCCTGTCAGAAGCCGCGGTGGTAAAAATTACAGAAAATTATCACGTGGAAACAGAATTTTACCGGCTGGAAAAGGCGTGGGGAGCAAACCTTCATCCCCTTCCATGAGTATACAAATGTGGCAGCACATTTGAAAAATACAATTTAAGCTAAGGAGGAAGAAAATGAAAAGAAAAGTAGTAGCTATGTTTTTGACGGCAGCTATGGGAGCCAGCCTGCTGGCTGGATGCGGATCCGGCGGAACGGACGCCTCATCCAACTCCGCCTCTTCCGGATCCGGGGCAGAGACCTCGTCATCCGGATCCGGAAGCTCCGAAACGGGGACCGGAGAAGACGGCGATCTTCTGATTTACGGCATTTATAAATCCGGCGATCAGACCTGGTTTTTGAATGAAGGAGCGGCGGCTCAGGCAGCAGTGGAAAAGCTGGGCGGTACCTTTATCTATGTGGATGTGGCGCTGGATTCCAACAAGTATCTGACTGCCATTGACAACGCCATTGCGAATCAGGCGGATGGCATCGTAACCTGTACACCTGAGCAGACAACTTCTCAGGCTGTGGTCGATAAGTGTAATGAAGCGGGAATCCCGGTTGTGGCCTGCGATGATCCTCTGGAGACGGATGACGGGGAAAAGCTGGCTCCCTGGGTAGGTATCGATGGGTATTCCATCGGCCAGGCCAACGGCGAGTGGCTGGCAAATTATGTGAATGAAAATAACCTGGCGGAAGATCCGGAGGTGGGTCTGCTGCTTATGACGATTGACACCGTATCCAGCTGTGTGCCCCGTATTGACGGAGAGCTGGAGAAGTTTACGGAGCTGGTGCCGAACTTTGATGAAAGCCGGATCTTCCGGGCGGATAACGACGGAACCACCGATAAAGGAAATACCGCGGCAACTGCGGTAATCACCGCTCATCCGGAAATTAAAAAATGGATGGTAACAGGCGCGAATGAAGAGTGCTGCATCGGAGCTGTGCGCGCGCTGGAGAGCGCCGGGCTGGATGCGGAAGCCTGCGTGGTAGGACTTGGCGCCTATATGGCAAAGGATGAGTGGAATGACAAGGGTGCTGATGGAACCTGCATGAAGGCATCCACATATTTTTCGGAGACCCAGGTGGGTGAAGGTTCCATAGATGTGCTGATGCAGCTCATCAACGGGGAGGAACCGCCCATGGAAACCGCGGTAAGCGCGGAGGTGGTAACGCCGGAAAACTATAAAGAAGTGATGGGATCGGCTGCTGACTAAACTTTCTTCATAAATGGAGCGCTGCGGAAAATACCGCGGCGCTTCTTTTTTTGTATAAAATGCAAAAGAAAAATAAAATATAAAATAAAAACATTGACGGATTGACTAAAAAAGAAGAGTATGTTAAATTATAATCAATGTATATGTGATGGGTTTACACAAGAAACAAAAGGGTATTTCTATGAAACAATGCGGAGGTTAGGATGAGCAGACTTAGTATTGTCACACAAAACGAAGCGCAGAAGACGGTGGAAAGGCTTTACAAAGATCTGGAACGCAGGGTGGTTGCGAGCCCGCCTGGATTATGTCCGGTGGACCTGGCAACTTCTTTTTTGCGGATGTGCCACGCGCAGTCCTGCGGAAAATGCGTTCCCTGCCGTGTAGGGCTTGGACAGCTGGAAGCGCTGATGGAATCTGTGCTGGATGGAAAGGCGCAGCTTAAGACCATCGATGTTATTGAGAAGACAGCGGAAAGTATTTTTTATTCCGCAGACTGTGCCATCGGCTATGAGGCAGCCAGAATGGTGCTGAAGGGTGTAAAGGGATTCCGGGGAGATTTTGAGGAGCATATCAAGCACGGGCGCTGTTCCGGCGTTGTAAGCCAGCCGGTTCCCTGCGTGGCGGAATGTCCGGCCGGCGTGGACATCCCCGGCTACATAGCGCTGATTCATGAGGGAAGGTATTACGATGCCGTCCGCCTGATCCGGAAGGATAATCCGCTTCCCGCCACCTGCGGACTGATCTGTGAGCATCCCTGTGAAGTGCGCTGCCGCCGCACCATGGTGGATGATCCCATTAATATCCGGGGTCTGAAGCGGTTTGCGGTGGAGCACGCAGGAGAAGTTTCCGTGCCCAAGTGCCTGAAGCCTACGGGCAAAAAGGTTACGGTGATCGGAGGCGGACCGGGAGGTTTAAGCGCTGCCTATTATCTGGCGCTGATGGGCCATGAGGTAACTATCTATGAGCAGAGAAAGCAGCTGGGGGGAATGCTCCGCTATGGAATTCCCAGCTACCGGCTTCCCAGGGAAACTTTGAATAAAGAAATTGAGACGTTGCTCTCTGTGGGGATCAAGACGGTTACAGATACCCGGGTGGGAGATGATATTTCCATCAAGGAGCTGCGGGAGAACTGCGACGCCATGTATGTGGCCATCGGAGCCCATGTGGACCGGAAGATCGGCATCGAGGGAGAGGACGCCAAGGGAGTTCTTTCGGCCGTGGAAATGCTCCGCAGGATCGGTGATTATGATATGCCCGATTTCAGCGGAAAACGGGTTGTGGTAGTCGGCGGCGGCAATGTGGCCATGGATGTGGCGAGATCCGCTGTCCGTCTGGGCGCGGAGTCTGTGACGATTGCCTACCGGAGAAGAAAGGTGGACATGACCGCCCTTCCGGAGGAAGTGGAGGGCGCCATCGCAGAGGGCTGCGAGGTGCTGGATCTCCATGCGCCTCTGCGGATTGAGAAGGATGCGGAGGGCCGTGTGGCGGCTCTGTGGGTGCAGCCGCAGATCGTGGGCCCCATCCAGGATGGAAGGCCCAAGCCGGTGAATTCTTCGGAGCCGGAACTGCGGGTGCCCTGTGAGATTGTTCTTGTGGCCATCGGACAGGGAATTGATTCCCTGAAATTCGGCGAATACGGAATCCCCATCCGCAGGGGAGCCATTGAGGCTCTGGACTGGAGCGGCGTCAAGAATACGGAGGGCGTCTTTGCAGGAGGAGACTGCGTGACGGGGCCGGCCACGGTTATCCGCGCGATTGCCGCGGGCAAGGTGGCGGCGGCAAATATCGATGAATATCTGGGTTACCAGCACAAAGTGCGCAACGATGTGGAGATTCCGCCGGTGCGCCTGTCTGACCGGCACAGCTGCGGCCGTATCAACCTGAAGGAGCGCGAGGCAGCTGAGCGGAAGAAAGACTTTAAACTGATGGAATGTGGCATGACGGAGGAAGAGGCCCTTCAGGAATCCGGGCGCTGCCTGCGGTGCGACCACTTTGGCTATGGAGTGTTTAAAGGAGGCAGGGTACAGGAATGGTAAAACTGACAATAGATGGAAAAGAAGCGAGAGTACCGGAAAATACAACGATTCTGGAGGCAGCGGCCAGCGTGGGAATTAAAATCCCCACCCTCTGTTTCCTGAAAAATCTGAATGAGATCGGGGCCTGCCGTGTCTGTATGGTGGAGATTGAAGGATATGAAAAGCTGTTTACGGCCTGCAATAATCCCGTAAAAGAAGGCATGGTAGTTCATACCAATTCACGGAAGGTATGGAACGTACGCAGAAACAATGTTCAGCTTCTGCTGTCCCAGCACGATGTAAACTGCGCCCTCTGCGTGAGGAACGGAAACTGTTCCCTGCAGCAGATAGCCAGCGACCTGAACATTCGCGCCGTGCCCTTTGAAAAACAGATCCCCTTCCAGAAGGGAAGCAAGAAATTCCCGCTGATCCGGGACTACACAAAGTGTATTAAATGTATGCGGTGTATCCAGGTCTGCGACAAGGTTCAGACCTGCAGCATCTGGGATGTGGTCAATACGGGATCAAGAGTAACCGTGGATGTGAAGGATGTACTGCGGCTGGAAGATTCCAACTGTACCATCTGCGGTCAGTGCCTGACCCACTGTCCGGTGGGGGCGCTCACAGAGAGAGATGACACGGGGAAGGTCTGGGATGCGCTGGATGATCCGGAAAAGATCGTGATTGTGCAGATCGCGCCCGCTGTCCGGGCCGCCTGGGGAGAGGATCTGGGCCTGAAGCCGGAATTTGCCACTGTCAAGCGGCTGGCCGCGGCGCTCCGTCAGATTGGCTTCAATTACATTTTTGATACAGATTTTTCCGCGGATCTGACGATCATGGAGGAGGCCAGTGAATTTCTGGAGAAGCTGAAAAATAAAGAAAATGAGAAGTTCCCCATGTTTACTTCCTGCTGCCCCGGCTGGGTGCGTTTCGTAAAGGGGTATTTCCCGGAGTATACAGATCAGCTCTCCACGGCAAAGTCTCCGCAGCAGATGTTTGGAGCCATTGCCAAGACCTATTACGCCAAGATCCTGAATGTGGATCCGGACAGAATTTTCAGTGTTTCCATTATGCCCTGCATTTCCAAGAAGCAGGAGTGCGCCCTTCCGGTTATGAATGATGCGGGAGCCGGCCAGGATGTGGATGTGGTTCTGACGACCCGGGAAGTAGACCGGATGATCAAAGCCGCCCAGATCGTTCCCATGGGTCTGAAGGAAGAAGAGCTGGATATGCCTCTTGGACTCGGAAGCGGGGCGGGCGTTATTTTCGGCGCCACCGGCGGCGTGATGGAGGCGGCACTCCGGACAGCCAGCTACATGGTGACAGGAAAGAATCCGGATCCGGATGCCTTCCGCCAGGTGCGCGGCATGCAGGGGTGGAGAGAGGCGGAATTTGACCTGGCGGGCCAGACCCTTAGGGTGGCCGTGGTCAATGGCCTCGGCAATGCCAGAAAGCTGTTGAAAAGGCTGAAGAGAGGAAAGGTTTCCTACGATTTCGTGGAAGTGATGGCCTGCCCGGGCGGCTGCGCGGGAGGCGGCGGACAGCCCATTCACGATGGCTATGAGATGGCGGCGGACCGGATCAACGTCCTCTATAAGCTGGACCGCCGCAGCGAGATCCGTTTCTCCCATGAAAATCCGTCTATCAAGCAGTGCTATGCGGACTTCCTGGGCGAACCCTTAAGCGAGCGGGCCCACCATCTGCTGCACACGGATCACCATGCCTGGAAAATGCCGGGAGAAATGTGAGCAAGCGGCCTGTTTATGCAAAAATAACAAAAAAAATCTGAATCATCCGAAAAAATTTCTGATTTAGCTCTTTTTTGGCTGCAAAAATTGCGGTATAATACAGCTTAAATCAGACGGATAGGAAAGAGGCAAGAACCGGTCTGCCGCCTGTAGGCAGGCCGGTTTTTCATTGACAAACAAATTTTTACAGAGTAGAATGAGAAAAGAGTCAGCCGCCTTTAAAGGCGGGGTCTGTGCGAATGAATTGATACGCAGGTATCAGGAAAGTTGGTATGTGTATGAAACAGAGAATTTTATCGCTTCTGGTAGATAACACCTCCGGTGTTCTGAGCCGAGTATCCGGTCTGTTCAGCCGCAGAGGCTATAATATTGACAGCCTGACGGTTGGTGTAACAGCGGATCCCCGGTATTCCAGAATGACCGTTGTGGCCAGCGGGGACGACCAGGTGCTGGAGCAGATTACGAAGCAGCTGTCCAAGCTGGTGGATGTGATCGATATTAAGGTGCTGAAGCCGGAGGAAAGAGTTACCCGTGAGCTGATCATGGTGAAGATCGGGGCCAATGCGGAAGAGCGTCAGAACATTATTTCCATAGCCGGGATTTTCAGGGCAAAGATAGTAGATGTGGGCGTGGAATCGCTGATCATCGAGCTGACAGGAGCGAAGAGCAAGCTGGATGCTTTCCTGAAGCTTCTGGAGGATTATGAGATTCTGGAGCTGGCCAGAACCGGTATCACCGGTCTTTCCAGGGGCAAGGAGGATGTGCGGTATCTGTAAGAAGCCGTACGGACAATGTTTGCTAAAAGGCAAAGCCTTTTAACAATAGATTTCAAGACAAAGTGGAGGAAATGCAAAATGGCAGCAAGGATTTTTTATCAGGAAGACTGTAACCTTTCTTTACTGGAAGGCAAAAAAATAGCCATCATCGGTTATGGCAGCCAGGGACACGCACATGCGCTGAATCTGAAGGATTCCGGCTGTGATGTTATCATTGGCCTTTATGAGGGAAGCAAATCCTGGGCGAAAGCAGAAGCGCAGGGATTTCAGGTGTATACGGCTGCAGAGGCAGCGAAGCAGGACGACATCATCATGATTCTGATCAACGATGAGAAACAGGCGGCCATGTACAAGAAGGATATCGAGCCGAATCTGGAAGAGGGTAACATGCTGATGTTTGCCCACGGCTTTGCCATTCATTTCGGACAGATTGTGCCGCCGCCCTATGTGGATGTGACCATGGTTGCCCCCAAGGGACCGGGCCATACCGTAAGAAGCGAGTACGAAGCGGGCAAGGGCGTTCCCTGCCTGGTTGCGGTGCAGCAGGATTATACCGGCAAGGCGCAGGATATGGCCCTGGCGTACGCGCTGGGCATTGGCGGCGCCCGGGCAGGCGTTCTGGAGACCACCTTCCGCACCGAGACGGAGACAGACCTGTTCGGTGAGCAGGCAGTGCTCTGCGGCGGTGTATGTGCCCTGATGCAGGCCGGATTTGAAACGCTGGTGGAGGCCGGCTATGATCCGAGAAACGCATACTTTGAGTGCATCCATGAGATGAAGCTGATCGTTGACCTGATCTATCAGTCAGGATTCTCAGGCATGAGATATTCTATCTACAATACGGCTGAGTACGGTGATTACATCACCGGACCGAAGATCATCACCGAAGATACCAAGAAAGCCATGAAGAAGATCCTGTCCGACATCCAGGACGGAACCTTTGCCAAGGATTTCCTGCTGGATATGTCCCCGGCCGGCGGCCAGGCTCACTTCCGCGCCATGAGGAAAAAAGCTGCAGAGCATCCCTCAGAGACTGTCGGCGAAGAAGTGCGCAAGCTGTACAGCTGGAGCGATGAGGATAAGCTGATCAACAACTGATACGGCGGACTGTAAGAAGAGTCATCCCGGAAGCTCGAGAAACTCCCTCACCGGAGCGAGCTCCCGGGATTCTTTTGTCCAGGCAAAGCCGATCTCCCGGGCGGGGAAGCGGATACCCAGCGGCACCTCCACCAGATTGCCCCCGTCCAGATCGGCCTGGACGAATTCCCGGATTACACAGGCTGCGCCCATGCCAATCCGGGCAAATTCGATCAGCAGATCCATGGTGGAAATCTCCAGGATATTCCGAAGCTCAATGCCCTGCTCCTGGAAATAGTTGTTGATGAACTGGCGGGTGATATTTTCCTCATCCAGCATCATAAAGGTGGCTGTGTGGAAGAGAGAACTGCCCGCTTCCCGGAGGGAGAGGTTGGAAAGATAGGCCGCAGTGGCCACGAAAGTATCCTGGATGGACTGCAGGGGCCGGAATTCGCAGCCCTTCAGAGAGGCGGGCCGCCCTACCAGGCCGACGTCAATTTTTTCCTCCTGCAGCAGGGCCAGGGTACGGTAAGTGGACTGGCAGGTAATGGTGATTTTTACATGGGGATGAAGCTGGATGAACCGCTGCAGATACGGAAGAAGCACGTATTTGCATAGGGTTGTGCTGGCGCCGATGCGCAGGTGAGAGATCCCCAGGGCGTGCTTCCGCTCCAGAGACTGCTCCGCCGTTTCCAGAGAGGCAAAAGCCTCGGAGACATGGCGGTACAGCAGCTCGCCGTCTTCTGTCAGGAGTACGCCCCGGGGCCCCCGGCGGAACAGGACGGTATGCAGGGACTGTTCCAGCTTTCGGATGGATTTGCTGACCGCAGGCTGACTGATGAACAGTTCCCGGGAGGCCCTGGAGATATTGCCGCAGCGGGCGGCAACGTAAAAAATATAGTATTGAGACAGAGCTTGATTCATAGACCCTCCATAACTTTAATTCATAATTAATATTCTAAATATATATTAGTATTATATCTCGTTCTGTGATAGAATGGCAATCAGAAAAAGAAATAAGGAGGACGGAACAGATGGGTATGACAATGACGCAGAAGATCCTGGCTGCGGCTGCCGGGCTGGAGCGTGTGGAGGCCGGCCAGCTCATTGAGGCAAAGCTGGATCTGGTTCTCGGAAATGATATTACTTCTCCGGTGGCAATCCACGAGATGGAGAAATTCAACAGGCAGGAGGTTTTCGACAAGGATAAAATCGCGCTGGTGATGGATCACTTTATCCCCAACAAGGATATAAAGTCCGCGGAGCACTGCAAATGTGTCCGGGAGTTTGCCTGCGCGCACGAGATCACCAATTATTTTGATGTGGGAGAGATGGGCATTGAGCACGCGCTCCTTCCGGAAAAGGGCCTGGTTGTGGCCGGGGATGTGGTGATCGGCGCGGATTCCCATACCTGCACGTATGGGGCACTGGGAGCCTTTTCCACCGGTGTGGGCAGCACGGATATGGCTGCGGGTATGGCCACGGGCAAAGCCTGGTTCAAGGTTCCGGCCGCCCTGAAGTTCCATCTGACGGGAAGCCTGCCCAAATGGGTCAGCGGAAAAGATGTGATTCTTCACATCATCGGCATGATCGGAGTGGACGGAGCTCTCTACAAATCCATGGAATTTACGGGAGACGGAATCGCCAGCCTTTCCATGGATGACCGCTTTACGATTGCCAATATGGCCATTGAGGCAGGGGGAAAGAACGGTATTTTCCCGGTGGATGAAAAGACAGAAGCCTATATGAAGGAGCATTCCATCCGGAAGTATAAAATCTACGAAGCAGATCCGGACGCTGTTTACGAGAAAGAGTATACCATCAACTTAAGTGAGCTGAAGCCCACAGTGGCCTTCCCCCATCTGCCGGAAAATACAAAGACCATGGATGAGATCACAGAGGATGTGAAGATTGATCAGTCCGTTATCGGCTCCTGTACCAACGGGCGCATGGAAGATCTGCGGGCCGCAGCCCGGATTCTGGAGGGACGGAAGGTGAAGAAGGGAGTCCGCTGCATTGTGATCCCCGCTACGCAGGCCATCTATCTGCAGGCCATGGAAGAGGGGCTGCTGAAGATCTTTATCGAAGCCGGAGCTGTGGTCAGCACGCCCACCTGCGGTCCCTGCCTGGGCGGATATATGGGTATTCTGGCAGCCGGAGAACGCTGTATCTCCACCACCAACCGGAATTTTGTGGGACGGATGGGACATGTGGATTCGGAAGTATATCTGGCCAGCCCGGCTGTTGCGGCGGCCAGCGCGGTAACCGGAAAAATCAGCTCTCCGGAAGAGCTGGAAGCGTAAGGAGGTAGAGAAATGCAGGCAAAGGGAAGAGTGTTTAAGTACGGCGACAACGTGGATACGGATGTAATCATTCCGGCCCGCTATCTGAACTCTTCAGATCCGGCGGAGCTGGCAACACACTGCATGGAAGATATTGATAAAGATTTTGTGAAAAAAGTGCAGAAAGGCGATATGATCGTGGCCAATAAGAATTTCGGCTGCGGCTCCTCCCGTGAACATGCCCCCATTGCCATTAAGGCATCCGGCGTGAGCTGCGTGATTGCGGAGACTTTTGCCCGGATTTTTTACCGGAATGCCATCAATATCGGTCTGCCGATTATCGAGTGTCCGGAAGCAGCCAGAGACATTGCGGACGGCGATGAGGTAGAAATTGATTTTGATTCCGGCATGATCTATGACCGGACAAAGGGCACCCAGTATAAGGGGCAGGCCTTTCCGGAATTTATGCAGAAAATCATCCATGCGGAAGGATTGATCAACTACATTAATCAGCAGAATTAATTTTGACAATTCAGAGCGGAGTATTGATATTATCGGCATTTTCCAGTATAATATAGGAGTGTTTAAGGGCACCGGAAACAGAAATTCCGGTAATTTAAGAGGGGATTTCATGTGAATTGGGTGGCAAAAATTATACAGGGAGGCAATATCATATGAGACGAGTTGCAGAAGTAATTTATGTAGTTCCGGAGGAGAGGGAGGCGTACATGAATGCGCATCTGAATCCCTCGGAGAGAGTAGCGCAGATCCTGTGGATCCACGGGATCCGAAATCAGTGCTTTTATGCTCTGAACGATGTGCTGCTCCTCTGCTTTGAATATGTGGGCAAGCACTTTTACGAGGATATGGCTGCGATTGCGGCATACCCGGAGATGAAGGACTATCTGGTACAGACAAGACGCCGGGATGTGCCGGCCGACCAGCAGCTGACCACCAACTGGTGGGCGCCGCTTAAGAGGCTGGGCAGCACGCTGACGGAGAGCCCCATGCCGGACGATGAGGATGAGGGCTTTACCCTGGAGGAGCAGTACCGCTCCATGATCAGCGGAGAAATGGTGCAGAACATAGCGGCCACCAATGATATTTCCTTCGATGAGGATGACTGGAGCGAGTCCATACATATCTGACAGAGGGAGCCCCCAATCGGGGACTTGACAAATGCATTTCAGGTGCTATAATGGATTTCAGACATGAGAAACCGATGAGAAAGAGTAGTACGCAGGACGGGAAATCTCAGAGAGCGGCAGATGGTGGAATTGCCGTATGGAACGGTCTGTGGAATGGACTTTCGAGGGCAGTCCGAAATGGTTCAGAGTAGGCGCTGCCGGGAACCGGACCCGTTATCAAGCCGGCACGTATGAGGGTACGTGAAGAGAGTGGACCGATGGTCAAGTTGAGTGGTACCGCGATAATATTAGTTTATTACCGTCTCAGGCATATGCCTGAGACGGTTTTTGTTTTGACAGAAACGCGGCGGCAATGCACGATTTTTAAGGGTATCTGCTTCGGAATTTCTCATGGACAGAAAAAAGTTCAGGAGGACAACAGTATGAAAAATCAGACAATGGCAAAAAGAATTCTGGCACTGGCGGCTGCGTCCGCAATGGGATTTTCCCTGACTGCCTGCGGCAGCAGCTCCGCAATCGGTTCTTCTTCAGCGGCATCCGGCAGCGTCTCCGGTTCTTCCGGAGAGAACGCTTCTTCCACGGAAACAGAGCAGGGAGAAGGAAAAACTTACGAGATAGCGGTTGTAAAGCAGATGGATCACGCGTCTCTTGATGAAATTGCCGATGCCATCACGGCGGAGCTGGATGCGATCGCGGCGGAAAACAATATTACCATTCAATATGAGGTGTATTCCGGCCAGGGCGATCAGTCAGTACTGAAGCAGATTGGCGATCAGGCCATTGCGGACGGGGTGGACGCCATTATTCCGGTGGCTACCCTGGCGGCCCAGGTGATGGCCGTCTGCGCGGAGGAGACCCAGACTCCGGTTATCTATGCGGCTATTTCGGATCCGGAGGCTGCAGAGCTGACGGGGATTGATTATGTGACGGGTACCAGCGATGCGCTGGATACGAACTCGATCATGGAAATGATGTGGACGCAGAATCCGGAGCTGGATAAGGTGGGGCTGCTGTATTCGCTGTCGGAAGCCAACTCTGCCGCCCCCATAGAGGAAGCTAAGGAATATCTGGATGCCCAGGGGATCGCGTACACGGAGGCCACCGGCAATACCAACGATGAAGTGATCGCCGCGGCCAGTGTGCTGATCTCGGACGGGGTGGACGCAATCTTTACTCCGACGGATAATATTGTAATGGCTGCGGAACTGGCTATTGCCGAGACGCTGGCAGATGCGGGGGTTCCCCATTACACAGGGGCGGATTCCTTTGTGAGAAACGGAGCTTTTGCTACCTGCGGGGTAAATTATACGGATCTGGGCACCGAGACCGCCGATCTGGCTTATCAGGCTGTCACAGAAGGAATGGACGGCATGGATGATTTCTACAGAGTGGCGGGGGGCGTAATCACTGTGAATACAGAGACGGCCGGGACTCTGGGGATTGATCCTTCCATATTTGAGGGAATGGGCGAACTGGTGGAAGTGACCACCACCGAAGACTGATTCCGGACAAGAAACGGAAAATAAGACAGAAGCTGAGGAGGAGAGAATCATATGCTGTTCATTGTGCAGACAGCGCTGGAGCTGGGAGTTATGTACGCGCTGGTATCCATGGCCTTATATCTGAGCTACCGGATCCTGGATATCGCGGATCTGACCACGGACGGTACGTTTGTGCTGGGACTGGCTGTATCCGTTTCCATGGCCGCTGCCGGGCATCCAATTCTGGCCTTTCCGGCAGCCATGGCTGCCGGAGCCGGAGCCGGTTTTGTGACCGCGTTTCTTCAGACCAGGCTGGGCGTCCCTTCGATTCTGGCCGGAATCATTACCAATACCGGACTGTATACCATCAATCTGATGGCCATGGGCTGGTCATCCAATGTCAGCCTGCTCCGACAGGAGACGGTGTTCACCATGTTCCGTACAACCGGAATCGGCGGCAGCTGGTACGAACTGGTGCTGGCCGGGGCAATTACCGTGCTGGCCGGGGTGCTGCTGATATGGTTTCTGGGAACGAAAACGGGACTTTCTATCCGTGCAACAGGAGATAACCGGGATATGGTGAAAGCCTCTTCCATTAATCCCACCTTTACCATTACGCTGGGACTCTGCATAGCCAATGCGCTGACCGCTCTCTCCGGAGCCGTTGTGGGGCAGATGCAGAAAACGGCGGATATCAACGGCGGAACCGGTATCGTGGTTATCGGCCTGGCCTGCCTGATTATAGGAGAAACGGTGGTCGGCCGGGGGGCTGTATGGCGCGGTGTGCTGGCGGTGATTGTGGGCAGCATCATCTACCGTTTTATCTATGCGGTGGTGCTCAGGACGGGCATTGTTCCCATCGACTGTCTGAAGCTTGTAACAGCGGTGATTGTGGCGCTGGCCATCGCCATGCCTTCTCTGAAAAAATATTTTGCTTTTCAGAAGCGTAAAATGGTTGCTTCCAGACGGAAAGGAGGACAGTGACATGCTGACGCTGGAACACGTATCAAAAACGTTCAATCCGGGAACGGTAAATGAAAAAAAAGCCCTGGACGGACTGGATCTGCATCTGGAAAAGGGCGAGTTCGTTACCATCGTGGGTTCCAACGGAGCCGGAAAATCCACGCTGTTCAATGCGGTTGCCGGCAGCTTCTACGTGGACGAGGGGTATATTTCTCTGGGAGGCAGGGATATAACTTTTCTGCCGGAATATAAAAGGAGCCGTTCCATCGGCCGTCTTTTCCAGGATCCGCTGCGGGGGACGGCCCCCCACATGACCATTGAGGAAAATCTGGCTCTTGCCTACCAGAGAACGGCGAAGGGGAGCGCCTTCAGCCGGATCTCCCGAAAGGACAAGGAGTTTTTCAGGGAAAAGCTGAGCCTGCTGGGAATGGGGCTGGAGGACCGGATGCGGCAGCCCGTAGGACTCTTAAGCGGCGGCCAGAGACAGGCGCTGACTCTTCTGATGGCTACCCTGGAGCCGCCGGAGCTGCTTCTGCTGGATGAACATACGGCCGCTCTGGATCCGGCCACGGCGGAGAAGGTGCTGGAGCTGACAAGGGCGGTTATTGATGAAAACAAGATTACCTGTCTGATGGTTACGCACAATATGCACCAGGCGCTGGAGCTGGGAAACCGGACGCTTATGATGGCGGACGGAGCCATTGTGCTGGATATTGCCGGAGAAGAGAGGGCAGGATTGACGGTGGAGGATCTGCTGAAGCGGTTCCGGGCGGGGGCCGGCCGGGAGCTGGATAATGACAGAATCCTCCTGTCAGAATAAAAAAGAAGCCATTGCTGAGGGAAGATAATTCCGGAATGCAATGGCTTCTTCGCGCAGAAAACGGACTCCGGAGAGTCCGTTTTCCGTACACAAAAATGTGTGATTGCATTGCGGCTGGGGAAGCCGCCATGTCAGAGTGTCCATTTCTGGACAGTTTTATTATAGATGTCCCGGAAGGGAATGTCAATAAAACTGAGCAAATATAAAATAATAATTTGCAAAAGGGGATTAGAGGGAGAATGCAGCAGAGAATTCCGAAATTTTCAAAAAACAACTTGTCCATACGAGCATACAAGTTGTAAGATTTAAAGAAAGGAGAAAATTTATGGCGGGAACAGAGGGAAACGCAAAATATTATAATCTGATGATGGAGCTGAAGGAGGCGATTCAGTCGGGAAAGCTTTCGCCGGGGGAAAAGCTGCCCAGCGAGAATCAGCTGGCGGCAGAGTACGGGCTCAGCCGCCATACGGTAAGAAAGGCTTTGAATCTGCTGGCTGCAGACGGCTATATTTATTCGGAGCAGGGAAGGGGGACCTTCTGCTCCGAACGGCTCCGCCATATGAAGCGGTCCCATAATATCGCGGTGGTAATTACCTATATTACCGATTATATTTTTCCCAGACTGATCCAGGGGATGGATCACGTTCTGTCGGCCAACGGCTACAGCATCATTCTGAAAAGCACGGGCAACAGCCGGAAGCTGGAAGCCCGGGCGCTGGAGGATATTCTGAAAAAGGATGTGGACGGGCTGATCATTGAGCCCAGCAAGAGCCAGCTTGTGTGCAGGCATGAGCATCTGTACCGGATGCTGGACGAGTATGAGATTCCCTATATTTTTATTCAGGGTATTTACGAGCAGATGGAGGATAAGCCTCATATTCTCATGGACGACTGCCGGGGCGGTTATCTTGTGACCAGACATCTGCTGGAGCTGGGACACCGCTGTATAGCAGGGGTGTTTAAAGCAGATGATTTTCAGGGAAGAGAGCGTCATAAGGGATACGTGCGGGCTCTGCAGGAGGCCGGTCTGCCCTACGACCCGGATCTGGTCATCTGGTTCCATACGGAGGACCGGAAAACCAAGCCGGCCATGGCCGTTGAAAAATTCATTTCCAGGCGGGTACCCCTGGACGCGGTGGTCTGCTACAACGACCAGATCGCCATGGGCGTATACCATAAACTGCGGGAGCTGGGAATCCGGATACCGGAAGATATATCCCTCACCGGCTACGACAATTCTCTTTACGCCCGGGGGGAGATAAAACTGACCACCATTGCCCATCCCCAGGAGAAGCTGGGAGAGATGGCTGCGGAGCTGCTGCTGGAGCAGATCCGGCATGTGCCGGAGGGTGAAAGCCGCGTGAAACGGCTGATCGAGCCGGAACTGATCCCTGGTAATTCCTGCCGGAGCCGCCTTTAGCGGACCGGAAGAATGCAGATATAAACAATTATGTATGGGAGGATGTAAAAAATGAAAACTGGCAGAAACTATAAGTTCTGGTTTTGTACCGGATCCCAGGATCTCTACGGGGACGAATGCCTGCGGCATGTGGCGGAACATTCAGCCGTCATTGTGGAACATTTAAATCAGAGCGGAAGGCTTCCCTATGAGGTGGTTTTAAAGCCGACCCTTCTGACCAATGAGATGATCCGGAAAACCTTTCACGAGGCAGACGCCGATGAGGACTGCGCCGGCGTAATTACCTGGATGCATACCTTTTCCCCGGCCAAATCCTGGATTCTGGGACTTCAGGAATACAGAAAGCCCCTGCTGCATCTGCATACGCAGTTTAATCAGGAAATCCCCTATGATACCATAGACATGGATTTTATGAATGAAAATCAGTCTGCCCACGGAGGCAGAGAATACGGCCATATTGTGAGCCGCATGGGAATTGAGCGGAAAGTGATCGCCGGCTTCTGGAAAGATGAAGCTGTACAGAAAAGGATCGCCTCCTGGATGCGGACAGCAGTGGGTATCGTGGAGAGCAGCCACATCCGCGTCATGCGGATCGCGGATAATATGAGAAATGTCGCCGTTACAGAGGGCGACAAGGTGGAAGCCCAGATTCAATTTGGCTGGGAAGTAGACGCTTATCCGGTGAATGAGATTGCCGAGGCGGTGGCGCAGGTTTCCAGGGGAGATATAGAAGCGCTGGTGGAAGAGTATTACGATAAATATGAAATTCTGCTGGAAGGAAGAGATCCCGCCGAATTCCGGGAACACGTAGCCGTACAGGCGGCCATAGAGATCGGATTCGAGAGATTTCTGGAGGAGAAGAACTATCAGGCCATCGTTACGCACTTCGGTGACCTGGGGGCGCTGAAGCAGCTTCCCGGCCTGGCCATCCAGAGGCTGATGGAGAAGGGATACGGCTTCGGGGCAGAAGGAGACTGGAAGACGGCTGCCATGGTGCGGCTGATGAAGATTATGACCGCCGGTATGCCCGGGGCAAAGGGCACTTCCATGCTGGAAGATTATACGTACAATCTTGTTCCCGGAAAAGAAGGGATCCTGGAAGCGCATATGTTGGAAATCTGTCCGTCTATTGCCGGCGGTCCCATCGGCATTAAGGTGCAGCCGCTCAGCATGGGCGACAGAGAAGATCCGGCCCGCCTGGTATTTACCGCCAAGGAGGGACGGGGGATTGCCACTTCGCTGATAGATCTCGGGAACCGTTTCCGTCTGATCATCAATGAGGTGGACTGCAAAAAGACGGAAAAGCCCATGCCGAAGCTGCCGGTGGCCACGGCTTTCTGGACGCCCCAGCCGGACCTGCAGACGGGAGCGGAAGCATGGATCTATGCCGGCGGTGCCCATCATACAGCTTTTTCCTATGATCTGACGGCAGAGCAGATGACTGACTGGGCCGATGCCATGGGCATTGAAAGCGTTGTGATTGATCAGAATACCACCATCCGCGGCCTCAGAAATGAGCTGAAGTGGAATTCTGTTTATTACCGGTAAAGGGGGAAAAAGAAAAGGAATGGATACCGCGAAAAGAAGACAGGAAATAGCAGAGGGAAGAACGTATCTGGGTATCGAGTTTGGCTCTACCAGGATCAAGGCTGTGCTGACAGGGGAGGATTACGCGCCCATCGCCTCCGGCGCCCACGACTGGGAGAACAGGCTGGAGAATGGAATCTGGACCTACACGCTGGAGGATATCTGGAGCGGTCTGCAGGACTGCTACAGCAGCCTGGCGGCGGATGTGCGGGAAAAGTTCGGCCAGGAGCTGACAAGTGTCGGCGCCATCGGCATCAGCGCCATGATGCACGGCTATATGGCATTTAATAAAGAAGGAAAACTTCTGGCGCCCTTCCGTACCTGGAGAAATACCATTACGGAGGAAGCTTCCGAAAAGCTGACGGAGCTGTTTCAGTTTACGATCCCCCAGAGATGGAGTATTGCCCACCTGTACCAGTGTATTCTGGAAGGGGCGGAGCATGTAAAGGATATGGATTTTATGACAACTCTGGCCGGCTATGTTCACTGGAAGCTGACAGGCCGGAAGGTGCTGGGCGTGGGAGATGCCTCCGGCATGTTTCCCATTGATTCCGCTACGGGTACCTATTACGCGGACATGGTGGAGAAGTTTGACGGGCTGACCGGGGGCCGGTATCCCTGGAAGCTCCTGGATATTCTGCCGGAGGTGCTGACGGCCGGCGAGGATGCGGGTTCGCTGACGGCCGGGGGCGCCGCCCTGCTGGATGTCTCCGGAAAGCTGCAGGCGGGAATCCCCCTGTGCCCGCCGGAAGGCGATGTGGGCACAGGCATGGTGGCCACCAACAGCGTGGCGCAGCGAACCGGAAATGTATCGGCGGGAACCAGTATTTTTGCCATGCTGGTTCTGGACCGTGAGCTTCGGAGCACCCGGCCGGAGGTGGAGCTGGTAGTGGGACCGGACAGGAGCCAGGTGGCCATGGCCCACTGCAACAACTGTACATCCGATCTGAATGCCTGGATGGGATTATTTAAAGAGGTTGCCGAAACCCTGGGGATGACTGTGGATACGGGAGATCTGTTTGTGAAAATGTTCAGAAAAGCTATGGAAGGGGACGGAGACTGCGGCGGTCTCATGGCCTTTAACTACTTTTCCGGCGAGCCCATTACCAAAATGGAGGAGGGCCGCCCCCTGTTTCTGCGGAAGCCGGACAGTGCCTTTCATCTGGCAAACTTCATGCGGGTTCACATATACTCTGCCCTGGCGACACTGAAGATCGGCGTGGATATTCTGCTGAAGGATGAGAAAGTGGAAGTGGACCGGCTGACCGGTCACGGCGGCTTCTTTAAAACAAAGGGCGTGGGACAGAATCTGATGGCAGCGGCGCTCCATACGCCCGTGACGGTTATGGAAACGGCCGGGGAAGGCGGAGCCTGGGGAATTGCCCTGCTGGCCGCCTACCGGAAGGACCGGGCGGAAGGGGAAAGCCTGGCGGATTATCTGGAGAACCGGGTCTTTGCCGGTCAGAAGGGAGAGACTGTGGCGCCGGATCCGAAGGACGAGGCGGCCATAGATGCGTTCATTGAGAGCTATAAGGCCTGCCTGGCGGCGGAGAGAGCCGCGGTGGACAATCTGAAATAAAGAGAGGATGGAATAAGCAGATGCTGGAAGAATTAAAGAAAAAAGTTTATGAGGCCAATATGGATCTGCCCCGGTACGGCCTGGTTACCTTTACCTGGGGCAATGCCAGCGCCATTGACCGGGAAAGCGGATATTTTGTGATCAAGCCCAGCGGCGTGGACTACGAGAAGCTGCGGCCGGAAGATATGGTGGTCATGGATCTGCAGATGAACAGGATTGAGGGGGAGCTGAATCCCTCTTCCGATACAGCCACCCACTGTGAGCTGTATAAGGCATTTCCGGAAATTGGAGGGATTGTCCATACCCATTCTTCCTGGGCCACCAGCTGGGCCCAGGCCGGGCGGTCCATCCCCTGCTACGGAACGACCCATGCAGATTATATTTACGGGGAGGTACCCTGCCTTCGGAATCTTACAGAAGAAGAGCTTCAGGATTACGAGGTAAACACCGGGAAGCTGATTGTGGAGCATTTTCAGAAGGCAGATGTAACGGCGGTTCCCTGCTGTCTCTGTAAAAATCACGGTCCCTTTGCGTGGGGAAAGGATGCCGCGGAGGCGGTACATAATTCCGTCGTGCTGGAAGAGGTGGCCAGGATGGCAGCGCGCTGCGAGATGATTAATCCCCGGGTAGCGCCGGCTCCCCAGTGCCTGCAGGACAAGCATTATTACAGAAAGCATGGCGCCAATGCCTACTACGGGCAGGGCAGCCGCTGACAAAAAATACGGGTTTACCCGGCAGCCCCGAAAGGAAACTATCCAGGTTTTGTACAGCCGGATATGCCTTTCGGGGATTTTTTTGTTCTAAATGGCAGATCCCCGGGATCAGTGGTTCTTGAATGTTCACGGGTCTGATGGTAAAGTAATAGAAAATGCATAAAATGACTTCAGGAAAAGGGAGGAAGAACAGGTATATGAAAAGAAGAAACATTGCTGTACTGCTGGCGGCAGTTCTGACTTTCGGAAGCGCCGGATCCGTATTTGCGGAGGAACCGGCAGACACGGCTGCCGCGGAAGCGGAGGAACAGACAGAGACAGAAGCCGGCGCCGGAGACACAGAAGGGGCAAAGGGCCAGATAGTGATCTATCATACGAACGACAGCCACGGCTATCTGTCGGGCAGTGATTCGGTTGTGGGGATCGATCAGGTAGCCGGCCTTAAGAATGCGGATCCGGAATCCATCCTGGTGGACGCGGGAGACGCCACCCAGGGCCTGCCGCTGGCCTCACTGACCCAGGGCTCTGATGTGATTGAGCTGATGAATCTGGCGGGATACGATCTTATGACGGCGGGAAACCATGAATTTGATTTTGGAACCGAGCAGTTCCTGTACAATGCGTCGCTGGCGGAGTTTCCGGTACTGGCGGCCAATGTTTACCGGGACGGCAGTCCCCTGCTGGCAGGTGTACCGGAGGGAAATAACGGCTGCCATACGGTTATTGAGAGAAACGGGATCCGGATCGGCTTCTTTGGCCTGACTACGGTGCAGACAGCCACCGCCACCAATCCGGAGGGAATCCGGGGACTGGAATTCCAGGATGAGGTGGAGACGGCAAAGAAGGAGATTGATGAGCTGGAAGCGGCGGGGGCTGATGTGATCATTGCTGTCTGCCATCTGGGGGATGCCGATGCTCCCTGTACCAGTGAAGAACTGGCCGGCGCCCTGACCGGAGATTATCAGGACAAGGTGGATGTGATCATAGACGGCCACAGCCATACAGTGGAGAACGAGGAGGTCAACGGGATTACCATTGTGCAGACCGGATGCAATATGGCCGCCGTGGGAAAACTGACCCTGGATGTAAGCGGAGAAGATGTCACGGCTGCGGAGGAACTTCTGACGGCCGCGGATCTTGCGGAGGCAGGCGTGCAGGCAGATCCGGAGGTGACCGCGAAGCTGGCGGAGATCGAGGCTTCCCAGGCGGAGCTTCTGGAGGAGGAGCTGGGCCAGATCGGCACCACACTCTGGGCCGGCTGGATCGGAAATATCGCCCCTGTAAGGCTTGAGGAAACAAACTATGGAAACTTCGCGGCAGATGCCCTGAAGAGCGCGGCAGAAAGCTTTCAGAGCAGCGCCGGGGGAGACATGCCGGTGGTTGCCGTGGAGAACGGCGGAGGAATCCGGGAAGCGGTATACAACGGGACGGTGACGAAAGGGGATCTGATTGCCACCTTCCCCTTCTCCAACACTTTATATATGAAAGTGGTGACGCCGCAGATCCTGTACCAGGCCATGGAGGTGTCCGGCTCTTCCCTGGACGGCCAGGATCCGGAGACGGGCATGATGCTGCAGCAGAGCATATCCGGAGGCTTCCTGCAGATTTCCGGCTTCCGGGTAGTGTTTAATCCGGACGCGGAGCAGGGGAACCGCGTAACTTCCATTACGCTGGACGGCCAGAGCGAGCCCCTGGACCGGAATGATACAAGTACCCAGATCCTGATGGTCAGCAACAACTATATTATGAACGGCGGCAACAGCTATACCATGCTGGGCAGCCTTCCGAAGTACGGAGAGGCCGGCGGGGAGCTGGAGGCGATTGAGTCCTACCTGCAGCAGTGCCTGGCTGACGGGACCATGGAGAGATACGCGGGTACCCAGGGACGCATCCTGATGCGGGGAAATGCCTACCAGGGAGGTACTTATACAGTTACTCTCCGGATTCAGGATGAATCCGGCAGTCCGCTGGCCGGGCAGGCCCTCTCCTATCGGGTGGACGGCGGAGAGCGCGTCAACGGCGTGACAGACGCGGAGGGCCTTCTGAAGATAGAGCTGACGGAAGGAGCCCACGGAATCCGGCTGGCGGATTCCCAGCAGGAGGTTTACGTCAGCAATTATTCCGGTCTGGGACTTCAGGAGGATGCGCTGAGAGAATTCCCGGCGCTGACCTTCCTGGCGGACGGCAGCTGCGATCCGGTTCCGGAGCCCACGGAGGAACCGACGCCGGAACCCACAGAGCCCACCCAGGAACCCACGGGGACACCGGCCGTTACCCAGCAGCCCACAGGGACGGAGACGACTGTTACGAAGAGTCCCTCCAGGAACTCCCAGACCACTGTCAAGCCGGCCGCGACGGGAGATATGGGCTGCGGAAGCGCGGCTGTGCTGCTGCCGGCGGCGCTGGCGGGCATCCTTCTGCTGGCGGTGATCCGGAAGAGACATGCAGGATTCAGAAGCTGAGAGGAAAATGTCCGTCTGGAAAGAATTCTCTGCAAACCCCTGTTTCGTACTTGCCCCCGGCTTTTGCCCTGTGCTATAATGTTCCCGAAAATGTATATGGAAGGATGAGAACAGATGGAGATTTTATATAAGAGTACCCGGGGCGGGGAGTCGGGGGTTCCGGCTTCCAGAGCTGTTCTGGAGGGCCTGGCCTGTGACGGCGGGCTGTTCGTGCCGGAGAAGCTGCCGGTGCTGGATGTGCCCATGGAGAAGCTGGCCGGAATGAGCTATCAGGATCTGGCGTATGAAGTTATGAGCCGTTTCCTGACGGATTATACGGAAGAGGAGCTGAGAGGCTGCATCGCCAGGGCTTACGATGAAAAATTTGATACGCCGGCGATTGCTCCTTTAAGAAAGGCGGGCGGCGCCTATTTTCTGGAGCTGTTCCACGGAGCCACCATTGCCTTCAAGGATATGGCGCTGTCCATTCTGCCCCACCTGATGACCACAGCGGCGAAGAAAAACCAGGTGAAGAACGAGATCGTAATTCTGACGGCCACCTCCGGCGACACGGGAAAAGCGGCCATGGCCGGATTCGCGGACGTTCCCGGGACAAAGATCATCGTCTTCTACCCCAAGGACGGGGTCAGCCCGGTGCAGGAGCGGCAGATGGTGACCCAGAAAGGCGAAAATACATATGTGGTGGCCATCCGGGGAAATTTTGATGATGCCCAGACCGGGGTGAAGAAGATGTTCGGCGACGCGGGGCTGGAGCGGGATCTGGACCGGGCCGGATATCAGTTTAGTTCCGCCAACTCCATCAATATCGGAAGGCTGGTGCCCCAGGTCGCCTACTACGTATACGCTTACGCGCAGCTTGTAAAGCAGGGAGAAATTTCCCGGGGAGAGACCATCAACGTGACGGTGCCCACAGGCAACTTTGGGAATATTCTGGCGGCCTATTACGCGAAACAGATGGGACTTCCCATCGGAAAGCTGATCTGCGCTTCCAATGACAACAAAGTGCTGTACGATTTCTTCCGCACCGGTGTCTACGATAAAAACCGGGAGTTTATCCTGACCTCTTCTCCCTCCATGGATATTCTTGTGTCCAGCAATCTGGAGAGACTGATCTACCGGATCGCCGGGGAGGACGCGGCGAAGACCAGAGGACTGATGGAGTCGCTGTCCGGTAAGGGTGTCTATGAGATCACGGAGGATATGAAGCAGAAGCTGACAGACTTCTACGGGAACTATGCCTCGGAAGAAGAAGTGTCGGAGACCATCGCAAAGCTTTATAAAGAAGACCATTATGTAATCGATACCCACACGGCGGTGGCGGCCTGTGTGCTGGAGAAATACAGGAGAGAAACCGGGGACGGGACAAAGACAGTTCTTGCCTCCACCGCCAGCCCCTACAAGTTCGCCAGAAGCGTCCTGCATGCCATTGACGGAAAAAGATTCGACGGCATGACGGATCTGGAGCAGATTGACGCTCTGAAGGAAGTATCCGGCGTGAAAGTTCCCGGAGCCATTGAAGAGATCCGCAGCGCTCCGGTGCGCCATGATACGGTGGCCGACGTGGACGGCATGGAAGCGGCGGTCCGGAAGATCCTGGGCCTGAACTGAAACAGACAGCGGAAAGAGGAGCCGCTGCCCTGCAGAGAATGTAAGATCTGCGGGGCGGCGGCTCCCTTTTATGTACCTGCCGCAAAAGTCGTTTATCAGCATCCCATGGAAATTAAGGAGGTTGTACCCCGGGGGGTTTTATGGTACAATAGCAGAGGTGTACTGCGGCGCGGCAATGCGGCGCAGACAAATGTGCGGACGGAAAGGACGAAAGATATGTTACTGGAGAAAACAATCGCGGAAATTGTTCCTCTGGACCAGTCAGCCATGGATGCGGCATGGTGGCACTGGGATTCCATCGCAAAACCTCTCCGGAGCCTCGGCAAGCTGGAAAAAGCGGTAGTACAGATGGCGGGGATCCAGGGAACTTCTCAGGTGGATATTGCGAAAAAGGCTTTGCTGGTGCTCTGCGCCGACAACGGCGTTGTGGAGGAAGGAGTAACCCAGACAGGCCAGGAAGTGACGGCCCAGGTGGCGGAGAATTTTCTGCAGGAGAAGGCTACGGCCGGGATCCTCTGCAGAAAAACAGGGGCGGATATATTCCCGGTGGATATGGGAATTTACCGGGATACCACCATACGGAACTGCAAGATCGCCTACGGCACGCAGAATATGACAAAGGGACCGGCCATGAGCCGGGAGCAGGCGCTGCAGGGGCTGGAGACGGGAATCCGCCTGGCCATGGAAAAGAAGGAGGAGGGATACCGGATCCTCGCCACCGGCGAGATGGGAATCGGCAATACCACCACCAGCAGCGCCATGGCTTCTGTATTTCTGGGAAGACCTGCGGAGGAGCTGACCGGAAGAGGAGCCGGACTGTCCAGCGAGGGACTGAACCGGAAAATTCAGGCGATAAAAAAGGCCGTTGCCCTGAACCGGCCGGATCCGGAGGATCCGGTGGATGTGCTGGCCAAGGTGGGCGGATTCGATATCGCCGGAATGGCCGGTGTATTCCTGGGAGGCGCGGCCATGCATATGCCCGTTGTCATTGACGGATTTATCTCCTGTGTGGCGGCGCTGACAGCTATGCGCATCTGTCCCCAGGCAGCGGACTATATGATGGCATCCCATGTTTCCAGGGAGCCGGCGGCGGAGATGCTTCTGGCGGCCATCGGCAAAGAGGCTTTCCTTACCTGCGATATGTGTCTGGGAGAGGGGAGCGGAGCCATCATGCTGTTCCCGCTCCTGGATATGGGGCTGGAGGTGTACAATAAGATGGCAACCTTCGAGGAAAATGAGATCGAGACTTACGTCCCGTTAAGTTAGGAGAGACAGTATGCTGCATTTGATTACAGGCGGATCCGGCAGCGGAAAATCCCGTTACGCGGAGGAACAGATCCTGAAGCTTGGGCCGGGGCGCAGAATCTATGTCGCCACCATGTATCCCTATGACGAGGAAAGCCTCCGGAGGATCGACAGGCACCGGGCCATGCGCGCGGAAAAGAATTTTGAGACGGTGGAATGCTATGAATCCCTGTCCTGCAGGGAGTTTCCGGAAGGGGCCAATATCCTGCTGGAGTGTATGTCAAATCTGGTTGCCAATGAAATGTTCCGGCCGGAGGGAGCGGGCATCCACACGGTGGAAGCCGTTCTGAAGGGAATCTGGCATCTGAGGGAGCAGGCGGAAAATCTGGTGATCGTTACCAATGAAATTTTTTCGGACGGGACGGAGTACGGAAATTCCACCCGCCTTTACCAGGAATATCTGGGCACCATCAATCAGGAAGTGGCGCTCTGGGCGGACAGGGTCACGGAAGTTGTATATGGAATTCCCATTTCGCTGAAAGGGGGAAAAAGGGCATGAAGAGCCTCTGGAACAGCTTTGTGGTGGCCTTTTCCATGTATTCCAAGATTCCCATGCCCAGGGCGGACTGGACCAGGGAGAATATGAAGTACTCCATGTGCTTTTTCCCCTGGGTGGGCCTGGCTGTGGGGGCTCTGGAATATGGCTGGTTTTATCTGGCGAGGCTGCTGGACTTTCATATACTTCTCTCCGGCGCCGGTTTTGTGCTGATCCCGGTACTGGTGACGGGAGGGATTCATCTGGATGGCTTTCTGGATACTTCTGACGCCATGAGTTCCTGGAGAGAGAGGGAAAAGCGGCTGGAGATTCTGAAGGATTCCCATGCGGGGGCCTTTGCCGTGATCTCCGGCATCAGCTATTTCGTCCTGTATCTGGGAGCGGCGGGGGAGGTGACGGAAGCATGTCTTCCGGTCATCTGCCTGGCCTTCTCTGTGTCGAGAACCTTTTCCGCCCTGTCCGTGGAGAACTTTCCCAATGCCAATCCAAAGGGGACGGCGGCGGCCTTCGGAAAGAATTCTCTGAAGCGGAAGGTTAACGCCGCCCTGGCTGTATACCTGATTCTTCTGACAGGGGGCGGGGTGCTGCTGGATCCCCTGCTGGGCGTGCTGCTGATGGCGGCCGCAGCGCTCTGTTTTGCTTTTTACCATCACATGGCCATGAAGTATTTCGGAGGAATTACGGGAGATCTGGCGGGATTTTATGTATGTGTCAGTGAGCTGGCCATGATACTGACGGTTGTAATAGGAAATAAGATTGCGGGGATGATAACAGGATGAAGCTTGTAATAGGCGGTTCGTTTCAGGGTAAACTGAATTACGCGAAAAAAACTTTCGGTCTGGAGGAGTGGCTGGACGGGAATACCTGTTCCAGAGACGAGCTGTTCCGGGCCCGGGGGATCGTTCATTTTCATGATTTTATAAAGAGAGAACTGAAAGCCGGCAGGAGCGTGGACGGCCTGGCCGAAGAGCTGGAAGAAAAAAATCCGGATGTTGTGATCCTTTCCAATGAGCTGGGGTACGGCGTGGTGCCGGTGGATCCGTTTGACCGGAAATACAGGGAGGCTGTGGGCCGGACCTGTGAAAAACTGGCAGCTTTTTCGGAGGAAGTGCACCGGGTGGTCTGCGGGATCGGCCAGGTAATCAAGGGGAAAGACGCATGAAAAGCCCGGGGGAAAGGAGAAGGGGCGGATGCTGAAAATGTACATGATCCGGCACGGGAAGACCTACGGAAACACCCTGGGCCGGTATATCGGGACCACGGATGAGCCTCTGCTTCCCGAGGAAGCCGCAGACCTGCAGAAATACAGTCTGGGCTCGGTGGACCGGGTTTACGCAAGCCCCAGAAAGAGATGTCTGGAGACGGCGGAGATTCTGTTTCCGGGGCAGGAGATCACAGTGGTGGATGAATTTGCCGAATGTGATTTTGGCGAGTTTGAAAATAAAAACTATCAGGAACTGAGCGGCAATCCGAATTACCAGAAATGGGTGGACAGCGGCGGAACCATGGAATTTCCGGGGGGCGAGAGCCGCGGGGAATTCCGGGCCCGCTGCATTGCCGGACTGGAACGCGTGGTGCGGGAGGCCTGTGAAAATCAGTGGGAGGAAGTGGCGCTGATTGTTCATGGGGGAACCATCATGAGTATTCTGGAAACCTACGGTTTCCCGCATCAGGATTACTATCAGTGGCATGTGGATAACGCCGAGGGCTACCGGGTACGCCTGTTCCCGGATAGCTTTCTGGCCGGCGGACGCCAGCTGGTTGTGGACGGGAAGATCGTCCGGGGCGGCGGCCATGACTGAGCCGGTAATGTTCGGTGAGGGACACGCCCATATTTTTATGGACGGAGCGGATTACCATGCTTCCGTGGAGGCCCACAGAAACGGTCCGGATGAAAGGCGGATCCGTGCCCACCTGGCCGAGTATCAGCAAAGAGGGATCTCGTTTGTCCGGGACGGGGGCGATCACTTCGGCGCTTCTTTTCTTGCGAGAGAACTGGCGCCGGAGTATGGGATCACCTACCGGACGCCCGGGGCGGCCCTTTATAAAAAAGGGCATTACGGCCGGGTAGCCGGGGAACCATTTGAAAATCTGAGGGAGTACGCCTCTCTGGTCCGGGAGAGAAAACGGCAGGGGGCTGACTTTATTAAGATCATGACCACGGGGATCATGGACTTCCGCACAGATCATACTCTGACCAGCCGTGCTCTTTCGGAGGACGAGGTTTTTGAAATGGTCCGGATTGCCCATGAGGAAGGATTTCGGGTCATGAGCCATACCAACGGGGCCCGAAGCTGCGAGATCGCGGCGGCGGCCGGCGTGGATTCTCTGGAACACGGATATTTCCAGGACGAGCAAAGCCTGCGTGTGCTGGCCGAGTGCGGAACTCTCTGGGTGCCCACGGTGGTGACTGTAAAAAATCTCATAGGCTGCGGAAGATATTCTGACCGGATACTGGAAAGGATCTGGAAGCGGATCGGAACACAGATGCGGGCGGCCAGAGCTCTGGGGGTGCCCATGGCTCTGGGAAGCGACGCGGGAGCCTGCATGGTGGGACACGGTTCCGGAATTTTGCAGGAATACCAGGCTTTCCGGGAAATTTTTCCGGAGGATGAGAGGCTCGTCCCGGATCTTGAGGAGGGCCAGCGGAGACTGGAAGGCTTTGCCAGAGAATAAAAGGGAGTCCGCGAAAGGGGACAGAAATGACAGAACATAAAACCGGCCTGGAGGATTCTTTCGTCCTGAAGGGCCATAAAAAGCTTCGGTGCGGCTATACAACGGGCTCCTGCGCGGCTGCCGCGGCGAAAGCGGCGGCAGTGATGCTGCTGAGGGGGGCGCCGGTGGAAGAGATTGCCCTGGAGACGCCGAAGGGGATCCTGCTTCATTTGCTGATCGAGGAAATTGAGATGAAGCCGGGCACCGGCCCGTATCCGGAACGGGTGCGCTGCGCGGTGCGGAAAGATGGAGGGGATGACCCCGATGCCACCCACGGGCTTCTGGTATATGCGGAAGTATCCAGGAGGCAGGAGCAGGGAATCTTTATCGACGGAGGAGAGGGCGTGGGCCGGGTAACCAGGCCCGGTCTGAATCAGCCGGCGGGCAGTGCGGCCATCAACAGTACGCCCAGGGAAATGATCCGGAAGGAGACGGAGCAGGTCTGCCGGGAGCAGGGCTACACAGGCGGCCTGTCCGTGGTGATCTCCATTCCGGGAGGAGAGGAGATCGCGCGGAAAACCTTCAATCCCAGGCTTGGAATCCAGGGCGGCCTGTCCGTGTTGGGAACCAGCGGCATTGTCATGCCCATGAGCGAGGAGGCGCTGATCCGGAGTATTGAGGCGGAGATGCGGATGCTGACCGCAGCCGGGGCAGAATATCTTGTGATCACCCCGGGAAATTACGGGGAGGCCTTCGCGGGAGAGCAGAAGGGAATCGATCTCACCTGCGAGATGAAATGCAGCAACTATGTGGGGGAGACCCTGGATCTGGCGGAAGAGCTGGGAGTAAAGGGAATCCTGTTTATCGCCCATATCGGAAAATTTATCAAGGTGTCCGGGGGAATTATGAATACCCATTCCCGGAACGCGGATGCCAGGGCGGAGCTCATGGCAGCTGCGGCTCTCCGGGCCGGGGCGGACGCATCCCTGGCCCGTGGAATCCTGGATACGGGAACCACCGAGGAGGCGCTGGATCTCCTGGCGGAGGGAGACGGGGAGCTGTATGGCAGAACCATGAAAGAAATCTGTACAAAAGTGCAGTTCTATCTGGATCAGCATACCAGGGGAAGCCTGGAGACGGGGGCTGTGCTTTTTTCCTCTGTGAGGGGAAAACTGGGAGAGACAGAGACGGTACCGGATCTGATCCGGAAGATAAACGGACAAAAAGAGAGGATACATTTATGAAGGGAAAACTATACGGAGTGGGCATCGGCCCCGGAGACCCGGAGCTGCTGACGCTGAAGGCCCTGCGGGTTATCCGGGAGAGCCAGGTGCTGGCGCTGCCCGGACGGGAGCCGAAGGATACGGTGGCCTATAAGATTGTTCAGGGAGCATGCCCGGAAATAGAGGAAAAAGAACTGCTGGCGGTGGATATGCCCATGACAAAGGATCCGGCGAGGCTTGCGGCCTCCCACGATGAGGGGGCCGCAAAGGTTATGGAGTATCTGGACCGGGGAGAGCAGGTGGCCTTTCTGACCCTGGGGGATCCGACGGTTTATTCCACGTATCTCTACGTACATAAGCGTGTGGAAGCCGCAGGCTATGAGACGGAGATTGTAAGCGGAATTACATCCTTCTGCGCGGTGGCGGCCCGCCTGAACATGGGGCTGGTGGAGAAGGCGGAGCCTCTCCATGTGATTCCGGCCTCCTATCAGATTGAAGAGGCCCTGAAGCTGCCCGGCACCAAGGTGCTGATGAAGGCCGGAAAGAAGATGGCGGATGTGAAGCGGATACTTAAGGCGCAGGAGCTGCCGGTGGCCATGATCGAGAACTGCGGGATGCCGGATGAGAAGATTTACCGCTCCGTGGAGGAGATCCCGGAGGATGCCGGATATTATTCTTTGATTATTGTAAAGGAGAAGCCATGATACATTTTGTTGGAGCAGGAGCCGGAGCCCCGGATCTGATTACCCTGCGGGGAAAGAAATTTTTGGAGGAGGCGGATGTGATCATCTATGCCGGTTCGCTGGTGAATCCGCAGCTTCTGGACTATAAAAAAGAAGGATGCCGTGTCTATAACTCGGCAAAGATGACCCTGGAGGAAGTGCTGAAGGTGATGGAGGATGCCGAGAACCAGGGCCTGACCACCGTGCGGCTGCATACGGGAGATCCCTGTCTCTACGGAGCTATCCGGGAGCAGATGGATGTGCTGGATGAAAAGGGGATTGCTTATGATTACTGTCCCGGTGTCAGCTCCTTCTGCGGAGCAGCCGCGGCGCTGAATCTGGAGTACACGCTCCCGGAGGTTTCCCAGAGCGTGATCATCACCCGGATGGCCGGCCGGACGCCGGTGCCGGAGAAGGAAAGCATTGAGTCCTTCGCCGCCCACCAGGCTACCATGGTGGTGTTCTTAAGCACAGGAATGCTGGAGGAGCTCAGCCGCCGGCTGATCGAGGGCGGATACCGGGAGGATACGCCGGCCGCCATCGTTTACAAGGCCACCTGGGAGGACGAGAAGGCCTGCGTCTGCACCGTGGGCACCCTGGCGGAGACAGCCAGGAGGGAGAATATCACGAAAACAGCCCTGATGATCATCGGGGACGCGGTGACCCACAGCCATTATGACCGCTCCAAGCTGTATCATCCGGAATTCACCACGGAGTTCCGTCAGGGAACAAAGCAAGCGTAGCAGGTAAGGGGGCAGCTGAAATGAAAGTTGCGGGGATATGTTTTACAAATGCGGGCATGGAGCTCTCTGAAAGAATCATAGAGCTTTTTGGGACACTTCCCGGGGAGAAGGCGGAGGTATCCTGGTACTGCAAGGGGAAAAAACTGGATCTTGCGGCGCATCCCGCCTTTCTTCCGGTGACGGAGGGACTTCAGAGCTGGGCGGCAAAACGCTTTCTTGACAGGGATGTGCTGATCTTTGTGGGAGCGGCCGGGATCGCGGTCCGGGCCATTGCTCCCTACGTAAAGGATAAGCGGATGGATCCGGCGGTGCTGGTGCTGGATGAGAGGGGGAAGTTCTGCATTCCCCTGCTTTCCGGCCACATCGGCGGGGCCAACGAGGCGGCTCTGTGGATGGAGCGGGAGCTCGGCTGCCGGGCCGTGCTGACCACAGCCACGGACGTAAACCAGAAATTTGCCGTGGATGTGTACGCAAAGAAAAATAATATGATTATTTCCAATATGACCTACGCCAAGGAAGTGTCGGCGGCGCTGCTGGCCGGAGACCAGGTGGGATTCTATACCCATTTTCCGGTAAAGGGAGAGCTGCCAGAGGGGCTGGTCTGGAGCGCGGAGTTTTACCGGGATCAGGATCAGGAGCGGACGGCGGAGGAGACTTCCCTTGGAATTTACATCAGCCCCTCCTATCAGAGGGCGTATTTTAAGCATACCCTCTGGCTGATACCCAGATGCCTGACGCTGGGGATCGGATGCCGGAGAGGGGTGAGCGCGCGGCAGATTGAGAAGCTGGTGGAGGATACGCTGCGCAGCTACAGTCTCTATCCGGAGGCGCTGCTGCAGGTGGCGACCATTGATCTGAAAAAGGATGAGCCGGGGCTGCTGGAATTCTGCAGGAACCGGGAGCTTCCGCTGCGCACCTATTCAGCGGAGGAGCTCCGGGCGGTACCCGGAACGTTTACCTCTTCCGGCTTCGTGTCGGATGTAACCGGCGTAGACAATGTGTGTGAGCGCAGCGCCGTTCTCTGCGGCAAGGGAGCTCTGATCATAAAAAAAGTAAGCGGCGGCGGCGTGACCTGCGCGGTTGCCCTGGAAAACAGGAGTGTAGAATTTTGAGCAAAATATACGTAGTAGGAATTGGGCCGGGGGCCTATGAAAAGATGACGGTTGAGGCTGCGGAGGCCCTGAAGGACAGTGATACCATTATCGGATATACGGTATATGTGGATCTGGTGAAGGAACATTTTGCGGACAAGCGGTTTCTGACCACTCCCATGACAAAGGAGGTGGACCGCTGTGTTCTTGCCTTTGAGGAGGCGAAGAAGGGCCATGTGGTGTCCATGATCTGCAGCGGAGACGCCGGGGTCTACGGCATGGCAGGGCTTATGTACGAGGTGGGGGAAAAGTACCCGGAGGTGGAGCTTACGATCCTTCCGGGCGTGACGGCCGCCACCGGAGGAGCTGCCGTGCTGGGAGCGCCCCTGATCCATGATTTCTGCCTGATCAGCTTAAGCGATCTTCTGACCCCCTGGGAAAAGATCGAGAAGCGGCTGCTGGCTGCGGCGGAGGCGGATTTTGTGGTCTGCCTGTACAATCCCTCCAGCAAAAAGCGCCATGACTATCTGGCCAGGGCCTGCGACCTGATGATGCGCTATAAGTCCGGGGATACCGTCTGCGGCATTGTGGCCAATATCGGAAGAGAAGGGGAAGCGTGCCGGGTTATGAGCCTGCAGGAGCTTCGGGATACGCAGGTGGATATGTTCACCACGGTGTTTGTGGGCAATTCCCAGACCCGGGAGATCAACGGGAAAATGGTGACCCCCAGAGGATACAGAGATGTATAAGGTACTGCTTTTTGCCGGAACGGCAGAAGGAAGAAAAATAGCGGAATATCTGAAAGAGCTGGGGGTTCCGGCCTTCGCCTCCGCAGCCACGGAATACGGCCAGAGCCTTCTGCGGGAAGGCGGAAGCCTGACCGTTTCCGGGAAGAGAATGGATGAGGGGGAGATGGAGAAATTCTTTGCCGGGGAGGATGCCCTGGTGATTGATGCCACCCACCCCTATGCCGCCGCTGTGACGGAAAATATCCGCGCGGCCTGTGAAAAAACGGGGAGGCGGTATCTTCGGGTACTGCGGGACAGTACCCTGACCGGCCATGAGGAGGCTGTCTACGTGGAAAGCCCCGAGGAAGCCGCGGAGTTCCTTTCCGGGACAGAGGGAAATATTTTTCTGACCACCGGAAGCAAGGAGCTCCCCGCCTTCTGCCGTGTGCCGGATTATCAGGAGAGAATTTTTGCCCGCGTACTTCCCCTTCCCGAGGTGGTGAAAAGCTGCAGCGGGCTGGGCTTTCAGGGAAAACACCTGATCTGCATGCAGGGGCCTTTTTCCCGGGAGATCAATGAAGCAATGCTGCGGCAGACGCAGGCCCGGTATCTGGTGACGAAAGATACGGGAGCGGCGGGGGGATTTCCCGAGAAGGTATCCGCGGCGGAGGCTGCCGGCTGCCGGCTGGTGATTATCGGCCGCCCGCTGCAGGAAGAGGGTATCAGTCTGGAGGAATGTCTTCGGTATCTGGGAGAGACCTTCGGGGAAGGCAGGCCGCCGGCGGAGGCGGTAAGAAAGCCGCGGGAAACCGCCCTGGTGGGCATCGGCATGGGCGGCGGAGACGGCCGCACCATGACGGAGGAGGCCAGGGCCTTCTGCGCTTCCGCGGATCTTCTGATCGGGGCCGGGCGCATGCTGGAGAGCGTGCCCCATGAGGGCCGGACAGTGCTGAAGGAGTACCGTCCGGGAGAGATCGCGGCGTATCTCCGGGAGCATCCGGAATACCGCCGGACGGCTGTTCTGCTGTCGGGAGATGTGGGCTTTTACAGCGGCGCCAAAAAGCTGCTGGAGGTTCTGCCGGGGGATGTGAGGCTGATACCGGGAATCTCTTCCCTGGTGTACTTCTGCAGCAAGCTGGGGATGTCCTGGGAGGATGTGAAAATTACCAGCCGTCACGGGCGGGAGAGCAATCTCATCGGTCTCATCGGCCGGAACCGGAAGGTTTTCGCTCTGCTGGGAAAAGCGGAGGATGTGCGGGAACTGTGCCGGAAACTTACCGGGTACGGCATGACAGAGGTAACCGTTCACGTGGGCGAGTGCTTTACCTACCCGGAAGAGCGGATCGAGAGCGGTCCGCCGGAGCAGTTTCTGGAATATGAAGGGCAGTCCTTAAGCACCGTGCTGGTGGAAAATCCGAAGCCGGAGACGGTGGTTACCCACGGGATTCCGGACGAGGAATTTCTGCGAGATAAGGTGCCTATGACGAAGGAAGAGGTCCGGGAGGTATCTTTAAGCAAGCTCCACCTCCGGGAAGACTCCCGGATCTACGATGTGGGCGCGGGAAGCGGCTCCGTGTCGGTGGAGATGGCACGCATGGCTCTCTGCGGCCATGTCTGGGCCGTGGAGAAGAATCCGGCGGCCGTGGAGCTTCTGAAAAGGAACCGGCAGAAGTTCCGGGCAGACAACCTTACCGTGGTGGAGGGGCTGGCTCCGGAGGCTCTGGAAGAGCTGCCACCACCCACCCACGCCTTTATCGGCGGATCCTCGGGCAACCTGCAGGAGATTGTGGAACTGCTCCTGAAAAAGAACCCCCGCATCCGCCTGGTAATCAACGCCATCACCCTGGAGACGGTGGCGGAAGTCCTGGAGGTTCTGAAGAAGCTGGAGCTGGAAGATACAGATATTGTTTCCGTGACAGCGGCCAGGTCCAAAGAACTGGGCCGTTATCACATGATGATGGGACAGAATCCCGTCTACATTATTTCGGCATCGGGAGGTGGGCGGCATGAAGCTTGACCGTATACTGATCACCGCGCCAAAGAGCGGCAGCGGAAAGACTCTTGTGACCTGCGGCCTTCTCGGTATTCTGAAAAAGAGGGGAATGCGGACGGCTTCCTTTAAATGCGGGCCGGATTTTATTGATCCCATGTTCCACAGCCGCGTGCTGGGCGCAAAGAGCCGGAATCTGGACACGTTCTTTACGGACCGGGAGACCACCCGCATGCTGCTGGCCAAAAACGGAAGAGACTGTGAAATAGCGGTGATGGAGGGCGTCATGGGCTATTATGACGGACTCAGCGAAAGGTCTTCCCGGGCAGGAGCCAGCGATCTGGCCGCCGTGACGGAAACACCGGTGCTTCTGGTGGTGGACGCATCGGCGTCCAGCCGTTCGCTCCTGGCCCTGATCAAGGGCTTTCTGGATTTTCAGCAGGTTCCCCTGATCCGGGGCGTAATCCTCAACCGCATCTCTCCCATGCTGTATCCCAGGATGAAGGCGGTCATCGAGGAGGAGCTTCCGGTAAAGGTGGCCGGATACGTTCCGGTTCTGAAGGACTGTGTGCTGGAAAGCCGTCATCTGGGACTGATGCTCCCGGAGGAGGTGGATTCGCTGAAGGAGAAGATGGAAATCTTAAGCAGCCGCCTTCTGGAGACTCTGGACCTGGATCTGATTTTAAAGATCGCATCGGAGGCCGGGGAGCTGCCCGAGGTGTCCGGGGCACAGGGGAGCGGGGCAGGATGCGGCCTGCGCATCGGCCTGGCCCGGGATGAGGCATTCTGCTTTTTCTATGAGGACAATTTAAACTTCCTGCGGGAACAGGGGGCGGAGCTGGTGGAATTTTCACCCCTTCACGATGCGGAGCTTCCGCAGGGGCTGTCGGGGCTTCTGCTCCACGGCGGTTATCCGGAGCTGCACGTAAAAGAACTCAGCGAAAATGCTTCCATGCGGGAATCCATCCGCAGGTCCCTGGAGGGAGGGCTGCCCTGCATGGCCGAGTGCGGGGGATTTCTGTACCTTCATGAAACCATGACGGATATGGAGGGGAAGGAGTACCCCATGGCGGGAGTCATGAGGGGAAAAGCCTGGAACACCGGGAAGCTGACCCGATTCGGATATATTACGCTGACAGGAGGCCGGGTATTCGGCCGGGATGTGGGGGAGATCCGCTCCCATGAGTTCCACTATTTTGACACAGAGGACCCGGGATCGGATTTTCTGGCGGAAAAGCCCTCCGGAAACAGAAGCTGGCGGTGCATCCACAGCCGGGAAAATCTTTTTGCCGGTTTTCCGCATCTCTATTATTACGCCAACACAAAACTGCCTCTGGCCTTTCTGGATGCCTGCAGGGAAAGGAAGGGCCCATGTTAGATTACATTCTTCCGGCAGTGGTTCTCGGCTTTCTGCTGGACCTGGTCTTCGGCGATCCGGTATGGCTGTACCATCCTGTGCGGATGATCGGAAAGCTCATTACCTTTTTTGAAAAGATTCTGCGGGCTGTTTTTCCGGCCACAAAGGCGGGAGAGCGGACGGCAGGCGTCTTCCTGGTGATCTGCGTCACCGGGATCAGCACGGCGGTGCCGCTGCTTCTGCTGCGCCTGCTGTACGGCCTGCACGTGTGGGCGGGGTTTGCCCTGGAAACCTTCTGGTGCTACCAGCTTCTGGCTACGAAGGCTCTGAAGGTGGAGAGCATGCGGGTCCAGACGGCGGTGCAGTCGGGAGATCTTGAAAAATCCCGCAGGGCCGTTTCCATGATTGTGGGAAGAGACACACAGAATTTAGACTTTGAGGGAGTGACGAAAGCGGCGGTGGAGACCGTGGCGGAGAACGCCTCCGACGGCGTAGTGGCCCCGCTGCTGTTCCTGATGATCGGCGGCGCTGCCGGCGGATTCTTTTATAAATCCATTAACACCATGGATTCCATGGTGGGCTATAAAAATGACAGATACCGTTACTTCGGTACATTTGCCGCGAGACTGGATGATGTGGTGAATTTTATTCCCGCAAGGCTGGCCGGATGGCTGATGATTTTCGCGGCCGGTCTCTGCGGCATGGACAGGAAGAATGCCCTGAAAATTTACCGGAGAGACAGGAAGAAGCATGCCAGCCCCAATTCCGCCCACACGGAGGCGGTTATGGCCGGTGCCCTTGATATTCAGCTGGCCGGGGACGCCTGGTACTTTGGAAAGCTGCATAAAAAGCCAACGCTGGGAGATCCGCTCCGGCCTGTGGAGGCGGAGGATATCCGGAGGGCCAACCGGCTCATGTATGCGGCGGCCCTGGTGACGCTGATCCTGGCGGCTCTGCTGAGGCTTACGTGCCTGGGGCTGTACGGGTATGTCTGGCCGGTTCTGATGTCCGGCCTGTGAAGGACGGGGAGTAAGGAGACAGACAATGAAAGACAAAATACACGGCGGAGATGTCTACCGCCATCGGAATGCGCTGGATTTTTCAGCTAATATGAATCCGCTGGGGACACCGGAGCGTGTGATCCGGGCGGCGGCGGAAAGTCTGAAAGAAATACACAATTATCCGGATATCCGTATGGAGGCTCTGCGGGAGAGCCTGTCCCGGTATGAGCAGGTTCCGGCCGAGTGGCTGATCTGCGGAAACGGAGCGGCGGAGGTGATCTTTATGCTGGCCCTGGCTCTGCGGCCCAGGCGCGCCCTGCTGCCGGCTCCCACCTTCGCGGAATATGAGCAGGCCCTGCGCCTGGCCGGCACGGAAATTTCCTACTGCGTGCTGCGGGAAGAGGAGGGTTTCCGGGTAACCGGGCGTATTCTGCAGGAGATCACGCCGGAGACGGATTTTCTCATGCTCTGTAATCCCAATAATCCCACAGGCACGCTGATCCCGCCGGAACTGACGGCGGAGATCCTGGAACGCTGCCGGGAGACGGGGACTTTTCTGGCCATTGATGAATGCTTTCAGGATTTTATTGATGAGCCGGACCGGTATACGGCCAAGGCAAGACTTGGGGATTGTAAAAATCTGTTTCTGCTGAAGGCTTTCACGAAGCGGTACGCTATGGCCGGGATCCGTCTGGGCTACGGGATCTGTTCCGACCAGGCGCTGCTGGAGGTCATGCGGGACTGCGTGCAGCCCTGGAATGTGTCGATACCGGCTCAGGCTGCCGGCACGGCAGCCCTGAAGGAGGAGGCCTACGTGGCCAGGGCCCGCGAAGTGGTGAAAAAAGAGCGGGAGTTCCTGCGGGAACAGCTGGCTGCCCTGGGCCTTAAGGTCTACGACTCCAGGGCCAATTATCTGTTTTTCCGCGGACCGGAAGGGCTGGATAAAAAAGCACTGGAAAGAGGTGTGCTGATCCGGAACTGCGGAAATTACCGGGGTCTGGAAGAGGGATATTACCGGGCAGCAGTGAAGACGCATGAAGAAAATCTGAAGCTTCTGGAAGCTTTGAAATGACACGGGAGGACGAGACAGATGGCAAAAGCGATTATGGTGCAGGGCACCATGTCCAACGCGGGCAAGAGCCTGCTGGCGGCTGGCCTGTGCCGGATTTTTAAACAGGACGGATACCGGGTGGCGCCTTTTAAGGCCCAGAACATGGCCCTGAATTCTTTCATCACCCGGGAAGGGCTGGAGATGGGAAGAGCGCAGGTCATGCAGGCGGAGGCTGCGGGGATCGCCCCTTCCGTGCTGATGAACCCGATCCTGCTCAAGCCCACCAACGATACGGGCTCCCAGGTGATCGTAAATGGGGAAGTGCTGGGCAATATGGATGCCAGAGAGTATTTCGCCTACAAGAAGAACCTGATCCCCGCCGTGCGGCAGGCGTACGAGACCCTGGCCGCGGAGAACGACATCATTGTGATCGAGGGAGCGGGAAGTCCCGCGGAGATCAACCTGAAGGACGATGATATTTTTGTAAACATGGGTATGGCAAAGATCGCCCGGGCGCCGGTGCTTCTGGTGGGAGACATCGACCGCGGGGGCGTCTTTGCACAGCTTATCGGCACGGTGGATCTTCTGGATCCTGACGAGCGCGCTATGGTGAAGGGGCTGATCATCAACAAATTCCGGGGAGACAAGACGATCCTGGATCCCGGGGTAAAGATGCTGGAGGAAAAAGCCGGCATCCCCGTGGTGGGGATAGCCCCTTATCTGAACATCGAGGTGGAGGATGAGGACAGTCTGACAGAGCGGTTTGAGGGCCGCCAGGAAGTGGGCCTGATCGATATCGCGGTAATCCGTCTGCCCCGGATCTCCAACTTTACGGATTTTAATCCCTTTGAGAGCATGCCCGGCGTATCCCTCCGGTATGTGCAGCGCGTCTCAGAGCTGAAGAACCCGGATATGATCATTCTGCCAGGAACGAAGAATACCATGGAGGATCTGCTGTGGATGCGCCAGAACGGCCTGGAAGCCGAGATTTTAAAGGCGGCGGCGGCCGGAACGGTGATCTTCGGTGTCTGCGGCGGCTACCAGATGCTGGGAAACAGCTTAAGCGATCCCATGGGTGTGGAAAGCGGCGGCAGCATCAAGGGCATGGGACTTCTGCCCATGGACACCGTCTTTGCCGGAAACAAAACCAGAACCCGTGTAGAAGGCTCCTTCGGGCAGATAGGAGGTATTCTTGAAAAACTGTCCGGCACAGCCCTGGAAGGATACGAGATTCATATGGGCGTCAGCACCGCCGCGGAAGGCGCAGAACCTCTGACAAAGATTCAGGACACCAATCAGGATTCCGCGGCTGCCAAGCTGGACGGAAATCAGAAGGGAAATGTCTACGGCTCCTATGTACACAGCATTTTCGATAAGGAGCAGGTGGCGGAAAGAATTGTGGAGGCCCTGGGAGAGGCGAAGGGCATTGATACGTCGGAGATGACCGGCGTGGATTACCAGACCTTCAAGGAGAGCCAGTACGATATTCTGGCGGCTGCTCTCCGGGAACATATGGACATGAAACAGATTTACGCGATTTTAGAGCAGGGGGTATGAGACATGGCGCATATTGAACTGGAAAACGTAAAACCCATGGATATAGAGAAGCGCAGCTTTGAGATCATTACGGAGGAGCTGGGAGACAAAAAGCTGGCTCCCGGCACAGAGCTGATTGTAAAACGCTGTATTCATACCAGCGCGGATTTTGATTATGCAGACAACCTGTACTTTTCCGAGGGCGCGGTGGAGAAGGCGCTGGAAGCCATCAAAAGCGGCGCCTGCATCGTAACGGACACCCAGATGGCCAGAGCGGGCATCAATAAGAAGGCCCTGGCCAGGTACGGCGGGGAAGTGTACTGCTTTATCTCCGATGAAGACGTGGCGGAAAAGGCCAGGGAGCTGGGAACAACCCGGGCCTCCGTGAGCATGGGAAAGGCGGCAAAGATGGACACAAATCTGATTTTTGCCATCGGAAACGCTCCCACCGCTCTGGTGCGGCTCTATGAGCTGATCCAGGACGGCTTCCGCCCGCAGCTGATCATCGGGGCGCCGGTGGGATTTGTAAATGTGGTGCAGTCCAAGGAACTGATTATGGGGACAGACGTTCCCTGCATTGTGGCAAAGGGAAGGAAGGGCGGCAGCAATATTGCGGCCTGCATCGTCAATGCCCTGCTGTATATGATCAACAATGAACGGTAAACAGTACAGGATTTTTATTGTGGAGGATGATCCGGGGATTGCCGGGGAAATCTGCAGGCAGCTGGAAGCCTGGGGATTTGAGGCCCGGTGCGCGGAAGATTTCCGAAGGGTGACAGAGGAATTTTCCGCCTGCAGCCCCCATCTGGTTCTGATGGACATCGGACTGCCTTTCTACAATGGCTATTACTGGTGCGGGGAGATCCGGAAAATTTCCCGGGTTCCGGTGCTTTTTCTCTCCTCCGCTTCCGATAATATGAATGTGATTATGGCGGTAAATCAGGGCGGAGATGATTTTGTGGCCAAGCCCTTCGATATGGGGATTCTCATTGCCAAGATCCAGGCTCTGCTGCGCCGGACCTATGATTACGGGACCCAGACGGAAATGCTGGAACACGACGGCGCGGTATTAAACACCGGGGACGCCACGCTGCGGTACCGGGACAGGGTGGTGGAGCTTACCAAGAATGAATATCGGATCCTGCGGACGCTGCTGGAGAGCAAGGGAAAGGTGGTGAGCCGCGAGCGCCTGATGGAGCGGCTCTGGGAGACGGACAGCTATGTGGATGAGAACACTTTAAGCGTCAATGTGAACCGTCTCCGGAAAAAACTGGACGGCGCGGGGCTGGAGGGATTTATCACCACCAAGATCGGTATGGGCTATCTGATCGAGTAGCAAAGGAGAGATCATGGGTATGCTGACAGCTTATTTGAAACGGCACAGAGGAACTGTCCTGTTGTGGGCGGCGGTCTGTGCTGTTTTCTTGCTGACCTTCCGTCTGTATCATCTGCCTCTGGGGGCGGTGGGATACGGAGCCGCCCTGTCCGGAACGCTGGGCCTTCTGTGTTTTCTGTCCGGTTTCCGAAGATACAGAAAAAAATGCCGGATGCTCCGGCTGGCGGCAGAGCATCCGGAGGCAGAACCGGAATTTCCGGAGCCCTCCGGGGAGCTGGAGGAGAAGTATCAGGAGATCATCCGCGGCCTTCTGGAGAACGGGAAAGATCTGGAAAATCAGATGGAGGAGCGGTATGCGGATCTGGTGGATGCCTATACGGTCTGGGCCCATCAGATCAAGACGCCCATTGCGGCCATGCGGCTGAAACTTTCCGGAGAAGATACCAATTTAAGCAGGGAAATTCTGGAAGAAGTGCTGCGGATTGAACAGTACGTGGAGATGGCTCTGGTGGTGCTGCGGCTGGACGGAAATTCTACAGATTACGTGCTGGCGCGGTATGAACTGGATTCCATCCTCCGGCAGGCCATTCACCGTTTTTCCAGCCAGTTCATCCGCAAAAAGATCCGCCTTTTGTATCAGCCGGTGCAGTATTCGGTGGTGACGGACGAAAAATGGCTGCTGTTCGTGGTGGAACAGATCCTTTCCAATGCCCTGAAATATACGAAACCCGGCGGAACGATCACGATCGCCATGGATCCCCCGGGAATTCTGGCGATCCAGGATACAGGCATCGGCATTGCGGCGGAAGATCTTCCGCGGATCTTTGATAAGGGCTACACCGGCTACAACGGGCGGAAGGATAAAAAGGCCAGCGGCCTGGGCCTGTATCTCTGCCGCAGGATCTGTGAGAACCTGGGCCATTCTGTCCGGGCAAATTCTGATCCGGAAACGGGCACTGTAATCCTGCTGGATCTGAGAAGAAAAGAGCTGGAGGCGGAATGAAAATGAAAAAACTGACATGGAAAGAAACGATATTTGTAGCCAGTATGCTGTTCGGTATGTTTTTCGGCGCGGGCAATCTGATTTTTCCCGCCTCCATGGGGCAGATGTCCGGAAATCATATCTGGATGGCAGCCGCGGGTTTTCTGATTACAGGTGTGGGCCTGCCGCTGCTGGGCGTGGCGGCGCTGGGACTCAGCCGCAAAGAAGGTCTGCTGGAGCTGGCCAGCGGAGCGGGAAGAAAATACGGCCTGTTTTTCACCTGCGCCCTTTATCTGACGATCGGCCCCTTCTTTGCCATACCCAGATGCGCCTCCGTTTCCTATACAGTGGGGGTGGAACGCCTGCTGCCCGGGAGCGGTCAGACCGCAGCCCTGGCAGTGTTCTCCCTGCTGTTTTTTGCGGCAGTGCTGTTCTTTTCCCTGAAGCCGGGACAAATCCTTACCTGGATTGGAAAAGTTCTGAATCCGTTGTTTCTCGTTTTGCTGGCGGTTCTGGTGATCCGCGCGTTGCTTACGCCCATGGGAAGTATTCCGGAGATAGAGCCCTCCGGGACCTATGTGACGGCAGCATTTTCCACAGGACTTCTGGAGGGATATAATACCATGGACGCGCTGGCCGGCCTGGCTTTCGGCATTCTTGTTGTGCGGGCCATCCGCAATCTGGGGGTGAAGGAGCCGGGAGAGGTGGCAAAACAGACGGTGCGTGCCGGAATCTTCAGTTCCATCCTGATGGCCCTGATTTATGTACTGGTAACGGTGATCGGCGCCCAGAGCCGGGGATTGTTTGCAGTCTCCGAAAACGGAGGGGAAGTGCTGGCGAAGATTGCGGAGCACTATTTCGGGCCAGGGGGAGCTGTGATCCTGGCCGTGACCGTAACGGTGGCCTGCCTGAAAACGGCGGTGGGTCTGATTACCAGCTGCGGAGAGACTTTTGTACGGATATTTCCGGGCGGACCCTCCTATCGGATCTGGGCTGCCGGCTTCTGTGTACTGTCCTTTGCCATCGCGAATCTGGGACTGAACACAATCATTGACTTTTCGCTGCCGGTGCTGATGTTCCTGTACCCGCTGGCGATTGTGCTGATCCTTTTGACACTGGCCGGAAAGCTTTTCGGAAATGACAGAACAGTTCTGCAGTGGACCATTGGCTTTACGGCTGCGGCCTCCGTTCTTGATCTGCTTCGGACGCTTCCCCAGGACATCCGGACAGCTCTGCACCTGGATCCGTTTCTTGCCGGCGCAGGACGCGCTGTTCCTCTGCTGCGGCAGGGGTTTGGATGGGCGTTACCGGCTCTTTTGGGACTGGCGGCCGGTCTGCTGGTTCACAGATGGAAGAGCCGCAAAAAGCCGGCAGCTTAGCGGGCTCCCTCATGTTCCAGCAGCTTCTGTTTGATTTCGACACCGGCGGCATAGCCGGTAAGACTGCCGTCAGCGCCCAGTACCCGGTGGCAGGGGATGATGATGGAGATAGGATTGTGTCCCACCGCGTTCCCCACCGCCTGGGCGGACATGGAGGGGCGGTCCAGCTTCCGGGCGATTTTTTCGGCCAGAGCCCCGTAAGTAGTAGTTTCCCCGTAGGGGATATCACACAGAAGCTTCCAAACTTCCCTGCGGAAGGGGCTGCCGGAGGGGCGGAGGGGCAGTTCCCGGATATCGGGGCGCTCTCCCGCGAAATACCGGTCCAGCCATTTTTTCGCTTCCAGAAAAACAGGCAGGTCATCCTTCTGCTGCATTTCTTCTTTTACGGAATCTCCAAAATATTTCTGCCCCTGGATCCACAGGCCGGCCAGATGTTCCCCGTCACTGGCCAGAGTAAGAGGACCCACAGGTGAATGGATCATTGTCTTATAGTACATATACTTACCTCCCCGGCGCCCGGCGCCTTTTTTTCTGCCTTTCAGTATATCATAAAAGCAGGCAGACCGGGCAAAATTCCGAAAGTTAACAAAACAAAAACAGAATAGATACAAAACGGAAATGCAGTCCCGGTATAGTAACAGCAGAAAACGAAAACAGGTCTGAAAAAGACCGGAAAATTGTGGAGGTAAAAAAATGAACGCAGAACAGAGAACATGTCCTGCACCCTGGTCTGGGCAGACACTCTGTTTGTCCCCGGCATTCTCATTGGAGCGGCGGGAATCGCCGGCATGGCCGCGGCGCCCCAGGTCTTTCAGAAAATTACCCGGCGGCAGCGGGAGAAGCTGGCGCCGGAGATTCTGCGCCTGACGGAGGAGCTGCTGGAAAAATAAGCTCTAAAAGGGAATTTCCCGGTTATAAAAAGGTGCGTACTTTACGGCCGGCAGCCGAAGCGGTATGATAACAGCAAAAGGAAAGGAGTGTACGGCTATGACGCACAGTGAACAGAGAATTTATTTAATTAAAGAGTTACTGGCCGAAGATGCAAGATATCAGAGTATTTCCATTCCCTCCGATGAGCAGGAACAGAAGGATTTGCTGCGCAGTTTGATGAACGTGCGGATGCCGCGGCCGATCAGCAGTGACTTTCTCAAAGTACAGGACGAATACCTGCAGTATGAGCGGGACAAACGTGGCATTACGGACGGCGCGAAGCTTCCCTCCATCCCCGGAGATTCCCGGCTGGTATTGTGGCAGGGAGATATTACGACCTTAAAGGCGGACGCAATTGTGAATGCCGCAAACAGCGGAATGTTGGGCTGTTTTCAGCCTCTCCACTCCTGTATTGATAACATCATTGGCACGAGGAGCGGAATCCAGTTGCGGCTCTGCTGTTATGATATTATGAACAGGCAGGGCCATGAAGAACCTACGGGACGAGCAAAGATCACACCTGCTTTCAATTTGCCCAGCAAATATATCCTGCACACCGTAGGGCCGATTATCTATGGGCCGGTGGGAGAACAGGATTGTGAGGCTCTGGCCTCCTGTTACCGTTCCTGCCTGAAACTGGCCGTGGAAAATGACTGCCGGAGCATTGCTTTTTGCTGTATTTCCACCGGAGAATTTCATTTTCCCAATGAAAGGGCCGCTGAGATTGCGGTTCAAACGGTGACATCCTTTTTAAATACACAGAAGCCGGACATCCGGGTTATCTTCAATGTGTTTAAGGATGCGGACCTGCGCATTTATCAAAAGCTCCTGGGGGTATCCAGATGTTAAGAATTGCGGTGCAGCCGGACGAAATAACGGTTTTAAAATAGAATCATTCGTTTACCAGCTCAATATGGATATCACCGTTATTGCACGACACATCCAGAGTTTTTTCGCCGCCATCTTTCTGCTCCGGCAGATTGCTGTCCCCTTTTTTGATGCTGGAGCGAATGGAAAAATCATCATAACCTCCGGCCACCGTACCGGAAATATCCCCATTTTTAGCACGCAGGGTCAGGGCATTCCCCACGTCCAGGGTTCCGAAGGCAATATTTCCTTCAGAGGAAGAAATGCTGATGTCTCCGGTTACAGCCAGATCAGGAAGAGTTACATCTTCATTTGTTGTGGATAATGTAAGGTTCTTCAGCAGTGCGTCCGGCACCTGCAGCGATATTTTCCGATTTTCGGCAGCGGGTTTGAAGCCGATATAATCTGTCCACTCTTTGCTGTCGGCGCTTGTCATAGTCAGCACGTTCCCGGAAACAGAAATATCGTAATATTCTTTGCTGCTTTCAGAATATTGAATATGGACCTGCTCGTCTCTGGATAATGACACTTCAATTGCTCTGTCCTTCACATCAAGATTGATTTCCTTGATTTGCGTATCGGACGTGTAGCTTTTTTCCTCAAAGGCTTCGCTGCTGTCTGCACAGCCCGATAAGGCAAAAACGCTCAACATAAGACACAGTGTAAGTGATATTGTTTTTTTCATTGTGATTCCTCCATTGTTTTTCGCGGTAACCCATGCTAAAATGGAGTATAAACCTTTGTGTTACACAAAAGTCAATGGGGGAAAAATAAAATGAAAAAATATTTTTCCATCGGGGAAGCGGCAAAAGCTGTTCATACAACAAGGGAAACTCTGCGGCATTATGACCGTATCGGATTGGTGAAGCCGGGAAAAAAAGACGAATGGACGAATTACCGCTACTATACCGAGGCGGACATTGTCCGGCTGAATACGGTACGGGCTTTACAGCTTATGGATCTGCCCCTGCAGGAGATAAAAAAGGTCCTGGAATATGACGATCTTGAAAAAATTGTGGATTTCTTGTCCCAGGCAGAAAAAAAGGCAGATGCAAAGATAAAAGCGCTTCAGTACAGCAAAACGAAAATCCGGCTGGCCAAGGCAGACTATGAAAGAAAACTGCAGATGCATCAGACTCCCAAAGGCTCTTCGCTGTCTGCGTCCGTTATACGGATATAGACGGATTAAAGGTACTGCCCGGAGGAAAATACCTGTGCGCGGAATGCACCGAAGAAAACCGTGAACAGGTATTAAGGGGGACAGTGGGCAGGGCCCGGACAGAATACGGTGCTGAACCGGAATTTACAATCCAGATGATTGTCGTATCCGGCATTTTGCACTGGAACTATGAAGTGCAGGTATATGTCGGTGCATAAAACGTATCAGGATCCGCCCTGACCGGAATGGCCAGGGTGTTTTTGCGTTTGCGGAAATTTTTAATAAACAGCATATAACACTTGACAACAGTTTAATACTGTTATATACTGTTTGCAACCTAGGGAGGAAATTTACCATATGAAAATCATCATAAACAATTCCAGTATGGTTCCCATCTATGAGCAGATCGTTGACCAGGTCAAAGCTCTGATCCGCAGGGGGGAGCTGAAGGAAAACGACGTTCTGCCGTCGGTGCGCACACTGTCGAAGGAGCTGAAGATCAGTGCCCTGACAGTCAAGAAGGCGTACGACAGCCTGGAAAGCGAGGGGTTTGCGGTTACCGTGCACGGAAAGGGTACCTACGTGGCGGCGGCCAACCAGGAGCTTCTTCTGGAAGAGCAGAAGAAGGAGCTGGAGGCGGATCTGGAGCTGGCCATCCAGAAGGGGCGGCGGTACGGGATCAGTGATGAGGAAATCAAAAGTCTGTTTGAATTGATTCTG
>ERZ1643246.503-NODE-503-length-50117-cov-15.112261_pt1 | contig 50117 bp, 51 predicted proteins | sample MGYA00579265_ERZ1643246 | MGnify/ENA primary metagenome ERZ1643246 (study PRJEB29033, sample SAMEA4952261) | chicken gut metagenome | biome: Broiler Chicken; feature: Gastrointestinal Tract; material: Caecum | place: Ireland | collected 2018 | study: Broiler... | reverse complement strand
CGGGGACACTGCGGGTATGAACCGCATGCTCTAGCCAACTGAGCTATGCCGCCGTTTCTTGCCCGGTCGAACAGGGCGAGATTTAGTATAGCCGATGTTCCCCCATTTGTCAACTACTTTTTTCGATTTTTTCTCAATCAATTTTATAGCCCACGCCCCACACGGTTTTGATGAACCGGGGATTGCGGGAGGGCTCCCCCATTTTCTCCCTTAGGCGGCGGATGTGGACCATGACGGTGTTGTTCCGGTCCAGGTACTTTTCCTTCCACACCGCCTCAAACAGCCGCTCGGCGGAGATCACCTGCCCCCGGTTCTCGCACAGCATCCACAAAATATCAAACTCAATGGGGGTGAGGGCCAGCTCCCGGTCGTAGAGGAAGCACTCGTGGGTGGCCCGGTTGATAACCAGGCCGTTGAAGTCGATGATGTCCCGGCTGTCTGCGGCCTTGTCCACCTCGTTGTACCGGGTGTACCGCCGCAGCTGGGCCTTCACCCGGGCCATCAGCTCCAGGGGATTGAAGGGCTTGGTGATATAGTCGTCCGCCCCGATGGTCAGGCCAGTGATCTTGTCGATGTCCGCCCCCTTGGCGGTGACCATGAGCACGGGAAAGTGGTGGTTTTTCCGGATCTCCCCGCAGAGGGTGAAGCCGCTGATGTCGGGCAGCATCACGTCCAGAATGGCCAGGTCCAGACTCTGGCTGTTGACCACCTCCAGGGCCTGAGTGCCGGTGCCGCACTTGAACACGGTGCAGCCCTCGCTTTTCAGATAGACCTCCATCAGGTCGGCGATCTCCGGCTCGTCGTCCACCACCAGGATGTTGGCGTCCATGGGCCTCCCCCTCCTTTTCTGTTTTATTATAGCCATATCCCGCCGGACCAGTCAAGCCACCGGAGCGATCGTAAGAAAATCATCACAACTTTCCCCTTATGTGGCAGGTAGTGACTTTTTCGGGGAAAGATGATACAATGCCTGGTATGCAACGCAGGAGGCGCACTATGGAGCAACGCTTTGATTTTTTACTGGCTCAGGCGGTGGAACAGGCCCGGGCGCTGGGCATTCCGGTCTCCCATCGGATCCACCCCCATGTCACCATCAACCGCCGGGCGGTGACCCGGTTCGGCTGCTGCATCCGGCAGAAGGACGGCAGCTTCACCATCGAGCTGACCCACCGGCTGCTGGAGGCTGACGACCGGGCCTGCCTCCAGACTCTGGCCCACGAGGTGCTCCACACCTGCCCCGGCTGCCGGAATCACGGCCCCCAGTGGCAGCGGTACGCCGGGCAGATGAACGCCGCCTACGGCTATGCCATCTCCCGCACCGGCACCTGCGGGGAGCTGGGGGTGCCTGACGAAAGGCCGGTGCGCCATCTGGTGGTGTGTACCCGCTGCGGCCGGGAATTCCCCCGGACCAAGGCCTCCCCGCTGGTGCTCCACCCGGAGCGCTACCGGTGCCGGTGCGGGGGCACGCTGCTGCGGAAGTTTTGACGCAAGGGAGGAATCTCCACGAAAAAGGGGAGCAAAAAGGCCCTGTTCAACCGTATTTTCTCCATTGTGGGTCTGACCATTGGGGGCGGCATCCTGGTGGGACTGGTGGTCTACGTGGGCCGGACCATGGACCTGCGGGAGCTGCTGGCCGGTATGCGGCCGGTGTGGCTGGTGGCCGCCGCCCTGTGCGTGCCCTTCAGCGAGAGCGTGGACGCGCTGATCTTCTTCGGCATGGGCCGTTCCCTGGGCTGCCCGGTGAGCCTGCTGGGCTGCTTTGACGCGGCCTATATCGGGGAATTCTACTACAAGCTGGGCCCCGCCGGAGCGCCGGTGCAGCTCAAGCTGATGTACGACGCGGGGATGCCCGCCACCTATACCGCCTCCATCTACACCTGGAAGGCGGTGGCCAACACCATGGTATACACCTGCTACGCCGTGGCCGCCCTGGCCTACGAGCTGCTCTGGCGGCGGGAGAGCCTGGGCTCCGCCGTGATCGGGGCGGGGGCCCTCATCGACCTGTACCTGTTTCTGTGCGGGCTGGCCCTGTTTACCGCCGTCCGGCCGGAGCCCATCCAGCGGCTGATCCGCCGCATCCTCACCTTCCTCTCCCGGCACTGGAAGGTGATGGCCCGGCCCGGCCTGGTGGACAAGGGCATGGACAAGGTGGAGGAGTTCTGCCAGCAGCTGCGCGCCCTGAAGGGGAACCGCCGGATGTTCGTGGGGCTGTATCTGGGTATGTTTGTGGAGCTCACCGCCCTGTTCGCCGTACCCTTCTTCCTCTACCGGGGCCTGGGGCTCACCGGCTGCTCCTTCTGGGAGCTGGTGATGGTCCAGTGTCTGGTGATGGTGCTCTCCCGCATCATCATGCTCCCCGGCAACGCCGGCGGGGCGGAGGGCAGCTTCTACCTGTTCATGGGCCCCATTTTCGGCCAGCATCTGGCGGTGGGCATGGTGCTGTGGCGGTTTGCCACCTTCCTGGAGGTCATGCTGGTGGGCGGGCTGTGGTCGGTGGGCCGGTTCGCCAAGCGCTCCGCCGCCCGATCCCATCCCCGGAGAGGAGAAACGGCATGACGGAAAAGTATACCCGGCTGAAGCTGAAAATGCTGCTGTGGGTGATTCTGGGCACCCTGATCGCCGGAGCGGTGGGCCTGTTTCTGCTGGAGGTGGTGGTGGACGGGGTGCTGCAGGACCCCATATACCGCCTGTTTATCTGGGGGGCCGGGGCCCTGTTCGGCCAGTCCCAGGAGGCCGCCGACCTGCTCTATCAGGAGTATATCCGGGGCAACAAACAGGAGATCCTCACCCTGGGCACCATGGTGCTCATGCTGATCTCCTTCTATGTGGCCATGGGCCGGTTCACCCGCTGGCTGGACGAGATCCGCACCGCCACCCGGCGGCTGCTGTCCGACGGGGCGGAGCCTGTGGAGCTGCCCCGGGAGCTGAAGCCCATCCAGGAGGACCTGAACGCCATCCGGCGGCAGCTCTCCGCCCGGGAGGCCGCCGCCAGGGAGACCGAGCAGCGGAAGGGGGATCTGGTGGCCTTTCTGGCCCACGACCTGAAAACCCCCCTCACCTCGGTGGTGGGCTACCTCACCCTGCTGCGGGACGACCCGGGACTGACGGCGGAGCAGCGGGCCAAGTTCACCGGCATCGCCCTGGACAAGGCCCAGCGGCTTCAGGAGCTGCTGGGAGAATTTTTTGACATCTCCAAAATGGACCTGGACAGCGAGGCGGGGGAAAAGGGCCCCATCCAGCTGTCCATGCTGCTGGAGCAGCTGGCCGACGAGTTCTATCCCCTGTTCGCCGAAAAGCGTCTGACCTGCTCGCCCCAGATCCAGCCCCATCTGGTGGTGCTGGGGGATCCGGACAAGCTGGCCCGGGTATTTGACAACGTGCTGCGCAACGCGGTAAGCTACTCCACCCCCGGCGGCCAGGTGGACATTCTGGCCCAGGCCCAGGGCCGCAGCGCCGAAATCACCATCCGCAACCAGGGTCTGGAGATCCCCGAGGGGGAGCTGTCCAACATCTTTGAAAAATTCTACCGGCTGGACGCCGCCCGCTCCTCCCGCACCGGCGGGGCGGGGCTGGGTCTGGCCATCGCCAAGGAGATCGTGGAGCTCCACGGGGGCACCATCCGGTGCGAGAGCAACGGCACCCTCACCAGCTTCATCATCTCCCTGCCGCTGCACAAGGAGGGGCGCCATGGTCTGCGGAGAAACCGCGCTGGCCTTTCTGAACCGAAATAGGCTGCTCTACCTGGACATGCTGGAGCCCATCCGGCGGGGCACGGCGGAGCTGCTGTACACAGGAGCCGACGGGGTGCTCCTCTACGACCGGCTGGCGGAGGCCCACATGCTGGGGGCGGACACCCCCCAGGCCCTGGAGCGGATGCTCCCGCTGATGGAGGGCTGCACCATCCTCACCGGCCACCAGCTCTGGTACAAGGACCGGCTGGCCGCCCGGTTCGGGCTGACCTGCGAGCAGATCTGCTATCAGGCGGCCTGGCTGGAGGAGACGTCCCCCGCCCCCCTGCCCTTCGGCGGGGCGCTGCGGCTGCTGGACCGGTCCTGGGCTCCCTGGGTCTACGACCACTACAGCCACGCCTTCGGCGGGGTGGCGTATATGGAGGGGGCCATAGACCGGGGGATGCTGGGTGCCTTTGTGGATGGAAAACCCGCCGGCTTTGCCGGATTCCACATCGAGGGGGCCATCGGCATGCTGGAGGTGCTGCCCCCCTACCGCCGCCGTGGGATCGGGGAGGCCCTGCTCCGTGGGGTGGTGTCTCTGGCCCTGTCCCGGGGGCAGTACGCCTACGGCCAGGTATTCACCGACAACGCTCCCTCCCTGGCCCTCCAGCGCAAGGCGGGCATGGCGGTTTCTCAGGAAATCCTGTTCTGGCTGTTCTAGGGGGGAGCCCTTGACTTTTCCACATTGTCCGGTATAATGGTGCTGTTATACTGGTAAATTCGGGTTATTTTTGGATTTTTGTCAGGAGGTTCACCAATCATGCCGGAAATTTCCGCCGCCGCCAAGCCCACTGTGGTGCTGGTGGCCTTTTATAACAAGAAGGCCCTGGGGGTGCGCTACCTTCAGGCCGCCCTGGAGCGGGCGGGCTACGCCGTGCGCACCGTCTTTTACAAGGACTTCAACTCCGTCCGGCCCAGCCCCACCACCCAGCAGGAGCTGGAGCTCTTCCGCAAGGTGGTGGCCGAGGCCAACCCGGTGCTGGTGGGCCTTTCTGTGATGAGCTCCATGTATCTGGACACGGTGTACCAGGTGCTGGACGCCGCCCTGTCCGCCACCTCCGCCCCGGTGGTGTGCGGCGGAGCCTTCGCCACCATGTTTCCTCAGAAGATGCTGGAGCGGGGGGCCAGATTCGTCCTCCGGGCCGACGGCGAGGAGAACCTGTGCCGGCTGGCCAACGCCCTGCGCAACGGCACCGACTACACCGACATTCCCTCCCTGTGCTGGATGGAGGGAAGCGAGGCCCACTGCAACGACATCGGCGGGCTGGTAAACGAGGTGGACCAGTGCGGCCTGCCGGTGGTGGACAGCAAGAGCGCCTGTTACATCGAGCACGACACCCTGGTGGAGGGGGACCCCCAGCTGTCCACCCGCAGCTATGAGGTTATCGCCTCCCGGGGCTGTCCCTTCACCTGCTCCTACTGCTGCTGCGTCAATCTGCGGCGGCTGCTGCCCAAGGGCATCCACGGGGTACGCACCCGCTCGGTAAAGAGCGTCATCGACGAGCTGGTGGAGGCCAAAAAGAAGTGCAAGAAGCTGGTGTTCATCCACTTCTACGACGAGATCTTCCCCAACCTGCCCGGCTGGGTGGACGAGTTTGTACAGGAGTACGGCAAGCGCATCCACCTGCCCTTCACCATCTGGTCCCACCCCAAGATGGTGGATCTGGAGACCTTGAAGAAGCTGAAATCCGTAGGCCTCACCGAGGTGATCATGGGCATCCAGTCTGGCTCGGAGCGGGTGCGCCGGGACATCTTCCACCGGTATGAGACCCAGGAGGAGATCATTAACGCCATCAAGGCCATCCGGGCGGCGGGGGTATTCTGGGGCAGCTTCGATCTGATGCTCCAGCACCCCTTTGAGACCATCCAGGATTTGAAGGAATCCTACTACCTGGTGAAACAGTTCCCCTCCCCCTATGAGCTTCAGCTCCACGGCCTCAACTTCCTGCCGGGCACCGACATCGTGGACATGGCCATTAACCAGGGCCTGTGTACGGCGGAGGAGATGGAGGGGGTCATGTTCGCCCCCATGGAGGAGCAGTTCGGGGCCTACTGGAAGCAGGACGCCTCCCAGGAGAGCCAGGCCTGGTACCGCATGATCTACTGCTGGCAGTTTGAGAAATTCCGCAAAAAGCTGCTGTCCTGGGAGTCCGACCCCACGGCCCACATGGTGGAGCTGGACCTCTGCTACGCCCAGGCTCAGAAGATGGCCCGCACCCGCTACCTGTACAAGAAGGGCTATGTGGTGTGGCGGCGGATGGTCATGGGTCTGCACCCCACCAAGTAAAAACGCAAAAAACCGTGGACCGGCAGGTCCACGGTTTTTTTGTGTGTTACAGCTGGGGGAATACGGCCTTGACCGCCGCCAGGGTGGCCTCCAGCTCCGCCTGGGTGTGGGCGGCGGAGACAAACATGGCCTCGAACTGGGCGGGGGCCAGGGCAATCCCATGATGGAGCATTCCCTGGAAATACTTGGCGTACCGGCCCACGTCGCTGCCCTTGGCGTCCACGAAGGCACTTACCTCCGTGGGGGTGAAGAAGGGGGAGAGGAGGGAACCAATCTGGTTCACCGCCACCGGGACCCCCGCCTCCGCTGCGGCGGCGCGCATCCCCTCCGCCAGCCACTGGGCCTTGGCGGCGATGTCGGTATAGACCTCCGGATGGTCCCGCAGATAGGTGAGCTGAGCCAGTCCGGCGGCCATGGCCACCGGGTTGCCGCTGAGGGTGCCCGCCTGATACACCGGGCCGCAGGGGGCCACCTGCTCCATCAGGGCCTTGCTGCCGCAGTAGGCCCCCACCGGCATGCCGCCGCCGATGATCTTGCCAAAGGTCACCAGATCGGCCTTCACCCCAAAATACTCCTGGGCGCCTCCCAGGGCCAGCCGGAAGCCGGTGATCACCTCGTCGAAGATCAGCAGGGCGCCGCTCTTGTCGCACAGCTTCCGCAAACCCTCCAGGAACCCGGGGGCGGGGTTCACCACCCCCATGTTGGCGGCCACCGGCTCCACGATGATGCAGGCCACCTGACCGGGCCAGGCCTCCAGCAGGGCCTCCACCGAGGAGAGGTCGTTAAACTGGGCGGTGAGGGTGTGCTTGACGATATCCTCCGGCACGCCGGCGGAGGAGGGGTGGCCCCCCGCTAGGGCGGAGGAGCCGGCGTTCACCAGCAGGCAGTCGGAGTGGCCGTGGTAGCAGCCCTCGAACTTGATGATCTTATTCCGGCCGGTGGCCCCGCGGGCCAGCCGGACGGCGGACATGACGGCCTCGGTGCCGGAGTTGACCATCCGCACCATCTCGATGCCCGGCACCAGGTCCACCATCAGCTGGGCGATCTCCACCTCCCGGCGGGTGGGGGCTCCGAAGGAGAGGCCGTCCTTCACGGCCCGCTCCACCGCCTCCCGGATCACCGGGTGGTTGTGGCCCAGGATCATGGGCCCCCAGGAGCACACATAGTCGATATACTGTTTCCCGTCCTCGTCCCAGAGGAAGGGGCCGTCGGCTTTTGTGATGAAGCGGGGGGCCATGCCCACCGCCCGGTAGGCCCGCACCGGGGAGTTAACTCCGCCGGGCAGCACCTTCACCGCCTGCTCATACAGTTCCTCCGAGCGTCCCATCAGCCGATATCCCCCTTCCGGATGGCCTCCGCCAGCTCCTTGGCGTAGTAGGTAATCAGCATATTGGCCCCCGCCCGGAAGATGGAGACAGCGCTCTCGCACAGGATGCGGTACTCGTCAATGAGCCCGGCGGCGGCGGTGGCCTTGATCATGGCGTACTCGCCGGACACCTGGTAGGCGCACATGGGCACATCGTAGGCCTCGGAGCAGGCCCGGATCACGTCCAGGTAGCTGAGGGCGGGCTTGACCATGATGATGTCGGCCCCCTCCTCAATGTCCAGGGCGCACTCCTTCAGGGCCTCCCGACCGTTGTGGGGGTCCATCTGGTAGCCCTTCCGGTCCCCAAAGGAGGGGGCGGAGCCCGCCGCCGAGCGGAAGGGCCCGTAGAAGGCGGAGGCATACTTGGCGGAGTAGGCCATGATGGGGATGCCGGTGTATCCATGCTCGTCCAGCGCCGCCCGGATGGCGGCCACCCGGCCGTCCATCATGTCGGAGGGGGCCACCATGTCGGCGCCCGCCTGGACGTGGGAGAGGGCGGTTTTGGCCAGCACCTCCAGGGTCTTGTCGTTGTCCACCTCGTGGCCGTGGAGGATGCCGCAGTGGCCGTGGTCGGTGTACTCGCACATGCACACGTCGGTGATCACGTAGAAGTCGGGGTACTTGGCCTTGATGGACCGGATGGCCTGCTGCACCACCTCGTCCTCCGCCCAGGCGGAGGAGCCCACCGGGTCTTTCGTGGCGGGCAGGCCGAAGAGGATGCAGTGATTCACCCCGGCGGCCAGGCACTCCTCCACCGCCAAGTGTACGCTGTCCAGCCCATAGTGGTTCTGTCCCGGCAGGGCCTCAATGGGCCGGACGCCCTTCAGAGTCTCGTCCACGAAAATGGGGTAGATCAGGCTGTCGGGGGACATGCGGGTCTCCCGGCACAGGCGGCGCACCGCGTCGCTGCCCCGCAGGCGGCGGGGCCGTTGGATCAGTTCCATGTCAAACACCTTCTACAATCAATTCCACCAGGGCGTCCATGGTGGCCGCTTTGGCTGTTTTTACGGTCATGCCATGCTTTTGAGCTTTGGTGGCGGTCTGGGCTCCGATGCACATGCCCGCCATCCGGGAGAAGTCTGCGTCCGCCCCTACGGAGGACACAAAGCCCTTCACAGTGGAGGCGGAGGTAAAGGTGACCAGCAGCCCCTCCGTCCCCTCCACCGCCTCCCGCAGCTCCTGGGAGCGGGGATTTTCATACACCGTGCGGTAGGTAGCCACATCGTCATAGGCAATGTTACGCCTGGCCAGCTCCTCTATCAAGGCGGGGGAGCCCTCCTCCGCCCGCAGGATGAGCACGTTTCCCCCGGCGGGCAGCCCCGCCCCCAGGTGAGCGGCATCGTACACCTCCGGCACGTAGTCGGCCCGCAGGCCATATTTGCCCAGCTCCCGGTCGGTGCCGGGGCCGATGGCGGCCAGGCGTACGCTCCCCAGGGCCCGGGCGTCCTTTCCGTGGTCCTTCAGCCACCGCCACAGGGTATCCACCCCGGCGGGGCTGGTGAGGACCAGCCATTCATACTGGGAAAGCCGCTCCATGGCCCCGTCCAGGGCCGGGCAGGGGTCCAGCGGCACGGTGGCGATACAGGGATACTCCCACACCTGGGCCCCCAGTGAGCGCAGCCGGGCGGACAGGGTGCCGATGCGCTCTTTGGGGCGGGTAACCACCACGGTTTTCCCCTTCAGGGGCAGGCTGTCAAACCAGTCAAACTGCTCCGCCAGGGCGCACACGCTCCCCACCACGATGACAGCGGGGCTCTCCACCCGGGCCTGCTCCGCCGCCTGCCCCAGGGTCTCCAGGGTGGCGGAGATCCGCCGCTGGGCGGGGGTGGTGCCCCGCTCCACCACGGCGGCGGGTGTGGCGGGATCCATGCCTGCCGCCAGCAGCCCGGCGCGGATATTGGGCAGGGCGGTCACCCCCATGAGAAAGACCAGGGTGCCTCTGGTGCGCACCAGGGCCTCAAAGTCGATATCCAGCTCCTTCCCCGCCCGCTGATGGCCGGTGATGATGTGCAGGGAGGAGCAGCAGTCCCGGTGGGTCACCGGGATGCCCCCGTAGGCGGGGGCGGCAATGGCGGAGGTGATGCCGGGCACCTCCTCAAAGGGCACGCCGTGCTGGACCAGCAGCTCCAGTTCCTCCCCGCCCCGGCCGAAGAGGAAGGGGTCGCCCCCCTTGAGGCGCACCACGTTTTTCCCCTCCAGGGCTTTGTCCAGCAGGATCCGGTTGATCTGGTCCTGGGGGATGGGGTGGTGGGAGGCCTGCTTGCCCACGTTGATCTGCTCAGCCTGTTCCGGCATCAGGGCCAGGATGGCGGGCCCCACCAGCCGGTCGTACACCACCACCTCCGCGTTCTGAAGGGCCTCCAGCCCCTTTCGGGTCAGCAGGCCGGGGTCTCCCGGTCCCGCCCCCACCAATGTCACTTTTCCGGGCATGGGCAAGCCTCCTTCATTTCATCCGCCAGGGCGACGGCCAGCGCCTCCCCCTGGTCCTTGGGGCCGGTGACCCTCCGGCGAAAGGTGTTTCCCGCCTCGTCCACATATAGCCCCGTCATCAAAATTTTATTCCCCACAATTTGGGCGTGGGCGGCGATGGGAGAGGAACAGCCCCCGTCCAGCCGGCGGACAAAGGCCCGCTCGGCCATGGCGCACCGGGCCCCTTCCTCGTCCACCACCTGGCTGAGATAGCTCAGATCCTCCCCCGCCCGGCTCTGGAGGGCCAGGATGCCCTGACCGGCGGCGGGGATCATCTCCTCCACGGTGAAATACCGGGCAATCCGGTGCTCCAGCCCCAGCCGTTTCAGTCCAGCGGCGGCCAGCACCAGGGCGGAGAACTGTCCCTCGTCCAGCTTGCGCAGCCGGGTGAGCACGTTGCCCCGCACCGGGGCCACCTCCATGCCGGGGAACAGCTCCCGCAGCTGCACCGCCCGCCGGACGGAGGCGCAGCCGATGGGTTTCCTCTCGTCCAGTTCCGTTACCCCCTCGGGCAGCACCAGCGCGTCCCGGGGGTCCTCCCGGCGGGTGAAGCCCGCCAGCGGAATTTGGGGGTCAATATCCATGGGCAGATCCTTGCAGCTATGTACGGTCAAATCCGCCCGGCCCTCCAGCAGGGCGGCGTCCAGCTCCTTGACAAACAGGCCCTTGCCGCCGATCTTGTCCAGGTTGCGGTCCAGGATCTTGTCCCCGGTGGTCTTCATGGTCACCAGCTCCAGGGCAATGTCCGGGTGACTTGCCCGGATGGCCTCCATCACCAGCTCCGACTGGATGACCGCCAGCCTGCTCTCCCGGCTGCCCACCCGTATGGTCCTCATTCCAATCCCTCCAGTACGGCCCGGATGGCCTTGGCGGCCCGGGCGGTGCGGGCGTGGTCGTCCCCCCGCCCGGCCACTCCGGCCACGATGTTGTCCCCGGTGCACACTGCCGGGAAAAAGAAGGTACACTCCTCGGGGGCGTCGGCCACGCTGACGGGGATGCCCAGGCTCCGGGCCTCCTCCCCCACCCCGTGGTTCACCGCCCGGTCGTCGGTGGCGCTCACCGCCAGCTCCGCCCCGGCCAGATCGCCGGGGGCGTAGGGCCGCTGGAGCCACTTGACCCCCTGGGGCAGGCTCTTGCACCGTGGGGCGATGAGAACCACCTCCGCTCCGAAGCGGGAGAGCACCCCCGCCCGGCGGCAGGCCACGGCGCCGCCCCCCACAATGACGGCTTTCTTGCCCGCCAGCTCCACAAACAGGGGGAACCGGAAGGGCTTCTCCTCCGGCTGGCTCCACCGGGGTTTGGCGGCGGTGTGGACCTCGATTTTGCGGGCGGCCCGCTCCAGGTCCTCCGGGGTGAGGCTCTCCTTCAGCCCGCCGGAGAGCAGATCCACCGCCCGGCTCACCGCCAGCTCCACCAGGTCCCGGGCCTCGGGGCCGTCCAGGTCGGTGGACAACACCCGGGCGGTCACCGCCTGCTTCACCCGCTCCAAACCGGGCAGGCAGGCCCGGTAATTCTCCCATTGCTCCAGCTGGGAGAGGTATTTTTGCAAAATCTCCTCCGCCTCCGGGGGGATGTCCCGGCACACCTCCACCCCCAGGTCGTCCACGTTGTAGAGGGTGAAGCCGGGCAGCTGGCCCACCGCCGGCTCAATGTCCCGGGGGATGGCCAGATCGGCCAGCACCTTGGGGGGACGGGCCAGCTCAGCCAGCTCGTAGGCCGCCACGGTGTAGTGGGGGCTGGTGGTGGCGGAGAGCACCAGGTCCATCCCCTCCATGGCGTCGTATCGCTTCTCATAGGGCACCACGGCGCACCCGGCGGGCACCACGGTCTGGCCGTGGTGGTAGCTGCGCAGGGTGATGGTGACGGCGCACCCGGCGGCGTGGAGCAGCTCGGCGGCCAGCCGCCCCATCTCCCCGTTGCCGATGACCAGGCCCTGTTTGCCGGTCAGCCCCCCAAGGGTGTCGGCCAGCTTCTCCACCCCGCTCTGGGCGGCGGAGCGGGGCACCCCCACAAAGCGCACTTTGCTCTTGATCTCCTTGCCGGCGGCGGCGGCGTTGCGGAACAGGGTCTCCAGCACGCTGTCCGCCGTCCCCGCCTCCCGGGCGGTCTGAATGGCCCCCTTTACCTGGGTGACGATCTGATCCTCTCCCCAGATCTGGGAGCGGAGCCCCCCGGCCACCTCCATGAGACGGCGGGCGGCCTCCCGGCCCCTGCAGGCGGTAAAGGCCTGGACAAAGGGGGCGTGCTCCACCCCGGCGGCGGCGCACAGCAGGGCCCCGGCGTCCACCTCCGCCCCGTCGGTGCAGGACAGATAGAGCTCCGTGCGGTTGCAGGTGGACAGCAGGGCGCAGCCCTCCACCCGGAGGTCCTTCCACAGCCTGCGGTCCAGCTCCACCACCTGGCTGCGGGTGAAGGACAGCGCCTCCCGCAGGTCGATGGGGGCCCGATGCCAGTCCAGACCGGCCATGATGAGATTCACGCCTGTTCCCCCTTCTTCACCAGCACCACCGAGAAGTAGCCGCTGCCGTCGGCCATATCGGCGAATTTGGGGCAGACCAGCTCACCCTCCATGCCGCAGTTGGCCACCATGGAGGCCCGGTCCAGCAATCCCCGGTGGGCCAGGGTGTCCTTCAGGGCCCCGATCTCCTTGCCCGCCTTCATGAACACCAGGTTGGCGTCCAGGTCCATGCAGTCGGACATATCCTTGTGGGAGGCGGGGACGATGAGCAGCCGCTCGCTCTTCTCGCACAGGGCCATGCCCAGCCGGGCGGCCACGGCGCAGAAGGAGGGCACGCCGGGGATGATCTCCGCCTCATACCCCCTGGCCACCACCTTCCGGTGGAGGTAGAGGTAGGTGGAGTATACCGTGGGGTCTCCCAGGGTGAGGAAGGCCACGTCCTTCCCCTGGTCCAGCTGGGCGCACACCAGGTCGGCGTTCTGTTCATAGGCGGCGTCCAGCTGGGCCTCGTCCCGGATCATGGGGGCGGCGCAGTACAGCAGCTGCTTGCCCTCCGCCAGCTCCCCGGCGATGGCCAGGGCGGTCTTTTCCCCCCGGCCGGCGTCAGGTACCGCCAGCACCGGCGACTGGCGGATGATCCGCTGGGCCTTGATGGTGAGCAGTTCGGGGTCGCCGGGACCCACCCCCACCCCGTAGAGTTTCCCCTGATTCATACCTTTTCTTCCTCCTTGAGCAGGCGTAAAATCTCCCGCCGGGCCGCGCCGATGGTGGCGGGGGCGCCGTGGGTATCCAGTCCGTCGGCCTGCCGCAGCACCTCCATCAGGTGGGCGATGCGGGGCAGGCGCAGGTGATTGGCCCGAAGGGCCTCCGGGTTTGCAAACAGGTCGTCCGGCGTTCCCTCCAGCAGCACCCTGCCGCCTCCCAGCAGGTAGGCGTAGTCGCAGTAGAGGGGGACGATGTCCATGTCGTGGGTAGCGATCAGAATGGTCATGCCCAGGCTGTCCCGCAGCTGGACCAGCAGGCGCATGATCTCGGTGACCCCCTGGGGATCCAGCCCGGCGGTGGGCTCATCCAGGATCAGCACCTCCGGCTCCATCACCAGCACCCCGGCGATGGCCACCCGCTTTTTCTGGCCGTAGGAGAGGGCGTGGGTGGGCCGGTCCCGCAGCGCGGAGGTGCCGGTGCGCTCCAGGGCCTCCTCCACCCGGCGGCGGACCTCCTCCGGCTCCAGACCCAGGTTCACCCCGCCGAAGGACACGTCCCGGTACACGTCGGCGGAGAAGAGCTGGTCGTCCGGGTCCTGGAACACGATGCCCACCCGCCGCCGCAGGGCGGCCAGCCCCTTCCGGTCGTACTTCACCGGCTGACCGTCCAGCAGCACCTGGCCGCTCTTGGGGGTGAACACCCCGTTGAGGTTGAGAAACAGGGTGGACTTGCCCGCCCCGTTGGCCCCCAGGATGCCGGTAATTCTCCCCCTACCGGCGGACAGGGTGATGTGATCCAGAGCGGTGGTGCCGTCCTCATAGGCGTAGCACAGCTCTTTTGTCTCAATCGCAGGATTCATCCCACCGCCATCCTTTCCAAACAGAACACCAGCAGCTGGCCTCCCGCCACCCCCGCCGTCAGGGGGAGCAGCCACAGGCCGGGGGTATAGTCCCCGGCCAGGGTGGTGAGGCTGCCGGTGTAGCCCCGGGACTCCAGGGCGGTATAGATGCTCTGTCCCTTCCGCCAGGCTCGGAGGAACACCATGGAGGACAGGGTGCCCAGGGAGTTCACCGACCGGCGGAACCCCTGGTAGCCCAGCCGGGACTCCTGGGCCAGGCGGATGTTGGCCGCCGTCTCCGCCAGCACGAAGATAAAGCGGTAGATGAGCTCCATCAGCTCCACCAGCAGTCGGGGCACGTGGAGCTTCTCCAGGGCCATGGTCAGATCAGTGATGGGGGTGTTGAGGGACAGAAAGTACATACACCCCACCGCACCCAGGGCCTTGCAGAACAGCCGGGCCGCCTGGTAGAGGTCATGGGCGGTAAAGCCCCACAGCCGCTCCCCCACCGGAAGGGCGGCCACCACCGTTGTCCCCGCCGGGTAGCTGTGGATCAGAATGGTGATTCCCCCGATGACCAGGAAGGCCAGGGGCACCTTGAGAAAGTGGAGGTAGACCGTGGCGGGCAGGCCGCCCAGGGCGGTGATGAGCACCCCCATCACCAGCACCGTCACCAGGCCCACCCACACGCTGTCGCAGCACAGGCACATCACCAGGGCCACCGCCGCCAGCGCCAGCTTGGGCAGAGGGGACACCCGGCGCAGCCGGGACTGATAGGCGTAGCGGTCGGTACCCATGGTCAGTTCGCTCCTTTGTTTTTATCGGATTTGGTCAACCGGCCCAGCACGAAGCCCACGACCCCCGCCCCGATGGCGGCCTGGAGGGCGAAGAGCAGGGACTCCACCTCGCCGCTGGCGGGCTCCAGAATGGGCTCGAACCAGGGCTCGTAGTCGGGGTTGAGCTCCGTAATGGCCTCCTCGGCCGCGCCGTCCGCCCCGCCGAACTCGGCGTTGGGCAGCAGCCACAGGGGGACGGCGGCGATGACGATGACCAAAAGAATCAAAATCAGGTTTTTCTGCCAAACTTTCATATCCGTTCCCTCCTCACAGCACCCGCAGCTCCTGGAGCTGTGCCCGGCTGTACTTCTCCAGCACGTTGAAGATCACCACGGTGAGCAGCCCCTCGGCAATGGCCAGGGGCACCTGGGTGACGGCGAAGATGGTGAGGAATTTCACCGTGCCGCCGTTGACGATGCCCAGCTGGAGGGAGGTGACCACATAGGTGAACAGGTCGCCCAGGGCGGCGGCGGCAAACACCGCCACCGAGGCGGGGGCGTTGACCTTCCGCAGCAGCTTGTAGACCGCCCAGGACAGGATGGGTCCGGCCACCGCCATGGAGAAGGTGTTGGCCCCCAGGGTGGTGATACCGCCGTGGGCCAGCAGCAGGGCCTGGAACAGTAGCACAATGAGGCCCAGCACCGTCATGGTGAGGGGCCCGAACAGGATGGCCCCCAGGCCCACGCCGGTGGGGTGGGAGCAGGAACCACTGAAGGAGGGAATCTTCAGGGCGGAGAGCACGAAGGCGAAGGCTCCGCACATGGCCAGCAGGATCTTGGCCCTGGGTGCCTGGTCGATGCGCTTCTTGATGGAGAAGAAGCCCGCCACCACAAAGGGGATGCACACCGCCCCCCACAGCAGGCACCAGTTCACCGGCAGATAGCCCTCGGCGATGTGCATGGCTCCGGCGTTGACGGCGAATACCCCCGCCAGCGCCGCCAGCATCCCGACCGTCAGCAGGATTTGGTTCAGCTTGGATTGTCTCATGATTGTCTCATCCTTTCCTATCACTCGTAGGTGGTTGGATTGCCGGACCGGGCAGGTTTTCCGGCTCGAGCCTCACTGCCGCCGCGCGTCTTCCCGGGGTTCCCCAGTGACATGGTGCCCGGCGGCTCTTCTCTTACGGCAGCGGGACTGCGCGGGACTTCCACCCGACTTCCCTCTTCCCGGCCCTCGCTCTATTCCAAACAGGCTTACGCCTGGGCCTTTCTGGCGTGGTCCACGAACAGGGCCCGCACCTGGGGATATTCCCCCAGGCCGGTGAGGACGCAGCTGACCCGGTAGCCCATCCCCTCCAGCCGGCTCTTCCAGGAGTCCTCCTCCTCGCCGGCCAGGTCGTTCTTGGCGTGGTCTCCCGCCACCGTCATCAGGGGGCGCAGCTCCACCTCCCTGACCGCCGGCCGCTCCTTCAGCCGCCGCAGGGCGGCGTCAAAGTTGGGGTAGCCCTCCACCGTGCCCACGATCACGTCGCTCCGCCCCAGGTCGTGGAAGGCGTACTCCATCAGGGCGTAGGCGGAATTGGCCTGATGCTCCGAGCCGTGGCCCATGTAGACCACCGCCCGCTCCTCCGCTTTGGGCGGCAGCACCTCCATCAGGGCGCGGCCCAGGTCCAGATAGTCCTCCGCCGCCGTCAGCAGGGGCGCCCCCACCGCCAGACGGTCAAACCGGTCCCGGAACCGCTCCGTCTGCTGGAGCATCTTGTGGTACTCCTCCCCGTTCATCACGTGGGTGGGCTGGAGCAGAAGGTCGGTATACCCCTCCCCCGCCAGCCGCTCCAGGGCGGCGGGCACGTCGTCGATCTCCACCCCCCGCTCTTTCTTCCACCGCCGGAGGACCATGCCGCTGGTAAAGGCCCGGCGGAGGGTGCGCTCCGGGAAGGCGGCGGCCAGATCCCGCTCGATGGCGGCGATATTTTTCTCTAACGTGTCCTCATGGGTGGTGCCGAAGGACACCGCCAGCAGGGCTTTTCCTTCCATGGTAGTTCCTCCTGTGTTCATTCCCTGGCGTTGTTGCTGGCCTGGTACAGCAGGGCGTTGCAGATGGCGGCGGCCACGTTGCTGCCCCCCTTGCGGCCCCGGGCCACAATGTGGGGCACGTCCATGGTGAGCAGCAGCTCCTTGCTCTCCACCACGTTGACAAAGCCCACCGGCACCCCGATCACCAGGGCGGGGCGGAATTTGCCCTCGTCCATCAGCTGGCAGGCCCGCACCAGGGCGGTGGGGGCGTTGCCCACAGCCAGGATCACGGGGCCCTCCAGCGCCGCCGCCCGCTCCATGGATACGGTGGCCCGGGTCTCTCCCCGCTCCTTGGCCTCGGCCGCCACGTCGGGGTCGGACATGAAGCACACCGCTTTCCCGCCGAACTTCTCCAGCACCCGCTTGTTCACCCCGGAAAAGGCCATCTGGGTGTCGGTGACGATGGTGCAGCCGCCCTTGATGGCGGCGACGCCCTGTTCCACCGCGCCGGCGGAAAACACCAGATTGTCGGCGTAGTCAAAGTCGGCGCTGGTGTGGATGACCCGCTTGATCACCGGCAGCTGGTCAGCGGGAAACGCCCGCTCCCCCAGCTCCTGGCCGATGATCTCCATGCTCCGCTCTTCAATGTCGGCGGGGGCCACCCGCTGTAACTGGATCTTTTTCATGTCATATCTCCCCGTTCAAAATCCGGTAAATCTGTTCCATATCCAGGCTGGCGCGCAGCCCGTCCGCCAGCTTGTCGTACTGGAGCTGGGCGTAGGCCTGCCAGTCCACGCTGGCCGCCTGCCGGTCCAGGCCCTTGGCCTTCAGCAGGCAGTTCACCAGGGCGGCGGCGCTCTCGGCCTTGTCAAAGATGCCGTGGACGTAGCAGCCCCACACGTTCCCGGCGGTGAGGCCGTCGGTGTGCTCCTCCCCGGTCTGGGTGGTGAAGGCCACCAGCGCTTCGGCATCGCTGGCCGTGCGGCCCATGTGGATCTCGTACCCCTCAAAGGGCACGCCCCCCATGTCCGCGAACAGCCCCGTGGGAGCCCGGAAGGCGCCGGTCACCCGGGTACGGGTCTTTTCCCCCTGGAACACGGTGTGGGCGGGCAGCAGGCCCAGGCCCTTGAGGGTGCCGCCGCTCTCCACCCCGTCGGGGTCGGAGACGCTCTGGCCCAGCATCTGGTAGCCGCCGCAGATGCCCACCACCGCCCCGCCTTTGGCGGCGTGCTTGAGGATGGCTCCCTCCAGGCCGCTCTGCCGCAGCCAGCGCAGGTCGTCCATGGTGTTCTTGGTGCCGGGCAGCAGAATGAGGTCGGGATTGCCCAGCTCCTTCACGCTGCCCACGTACCGGAGGGTGACCTCCTCCATCCGCTCCAGAGGGTTGAAGTCGGTAAAATTACTCAGCCGGGGCAGGCGGATGACGGCGATATCCACCAGGCCCACCTTGCCGCTGCCGGACAGGCGGCTGGAGAGGGAGTCCTCGTCGTCCACGTCCACGTCCAGCATGGGCACCACCCCCAGCACCGGCTTGCCGGTGAGCTGTTCCAGCTGGCCCAGGCCGGGGCGGAGAATTTCCACATCACCCCGGAATTTGTTGATAATGAGACCCTTGATCAGCTCCTGCTCGTCGGGGTCCAGCAGCTTCACCGTGCCGTAGAGGGAGGCGAACACACCTCCCCGGTCGATGTCCCCGCACAGCAGCACCGGGGCCTTTGCCCGCTTGGCCATGCCCATGTTGACGATATCATCCTGCTTCAGGTTGATCTCCGCCGGGCTGCCCGCCCCCTCGATGACGATGATATCGTACTCCGCCGCCAGGGACTCGTAGGCGGCCATCACCTCGGGGATCAGGCTCTTGCGGTAGTGGAAATACTCCCCCGCCGGCATGGTGCCCCGGGGCACGCCGTTGACGATCACCTGGGAGCCCACGTTGCTGGTAGGCTTGAGCAAGATGGGATTCATCCGGGCGTCGGGGGCCACCCCAGCGGCCTCGGCCTGCACCACCTGGGCCCGGCCCATCTCCAGCCCGTCGGGGGTGATGGCGGAGTTGAGGGCCATGTTCTGGGACTTGAAGGGGGCCACCTTGTAGCCGTCCTGCCTGAAGATGCGGCACAGGCCCGCCGCGAGCAGGGACTTGCCCGCGTTGGAGGCGGTGCCCTGTAGCATGATTGCCTTAGCCATTACAGCACCTCTTTCAGGGCGGCCAGCAGCCGCCGGTTTTCTTCCCCGCCCTTGACGCACACCCGGTACCAGTCGGGGCCCAGGTTGTGGTAATTGGCGCAGGAGCGGATCAAAATGCCCCGTTGGAGCAGTTTTTCTTTCAAATCAGTGACATGTTCCGCCTGAAACAGCAGATAGTTGGCCTGGGAAGGTACCACCCGGCACCCCAGCCCTTCCAGTCCCGCCGCCAGAACGGGCCGCTCCCGCTCCACCAGGACCCGGGCCTGTTCCGGCCACTGGGGGCAGCGGGTGAAGGCGGCGGTCCCCGCCGCCTGGGCGGGGGCGGACACGCTCCAGGGCTGGGCGAACCGGCCCAGGGTCTCCAGCAGCTCCAAATCCGCCGACAGGCCGTAGCCCAGCCGCAGCCCCGCCATGGCATAGCTCTTGGTGAAAGCCCGCAGCAAGAACAGGTGGGGAAATTCCGTCAGGCTGGAGGCCAGACCCGCCCCGCCCCCAGCCAGGGGGAGGAAGCACTCGTCCACTACCAGCCGGACCCCTACGTCCCCGCACCGCCGGGCGGTCTCCGCCAGCAGCTCAGGGTCCATGAGCCGCCCGGTGGGGTTGTTGGGGGTACACAGAAACACCAGCTCCACCCCGGGGACGATGGCGTTCAGAAATCCCTCGTCCAGGTCAAAGTCCCGGCCGCTGTCCAGGATGTACCGCTCCACCTGACAGCCTACGCAGGTCAGGGCCCCCTCATACTCGGAAAAGGTGGGGGCGGTGAGCAGGGCCTTTCGGGGTTTCAGGGCAAAGGCCAGCCGGAAGATCAGGTCGGCGGCCCCGTTGCCGCAGATCACCTGCCCCTCCTCCACCCCGTCGTGGGCGGCGATGGCCTGCCGCAGATGGCGGCACAGGGGGTCGGGATAGGCGGCGCCGTCGGCTTCGGCGGCGGCCTGTTTTACCTGGGGGGGCATCCCCAGGGGATTCAGGTTGGTGGAAAAATCCAGCACCGCGCCGCCGTACCGGCTCTGGGCGGTGAGCAGGTCCCCGCCGTGGGTGTATTCAGCCATGGTTTGTTCCTCCTTTACGGGAACAGCAGAATCAGCAGCGGCACGCCGCAGAAGACAAGCAGGGCAAAAAAGGCGGTGGCGTACAGGATCCGGCCGGAGCGCAGGATGTCCAGGGGCTCAATGGGCCGCTGGTCGTCCCCGATATAGGGCTTGTCCACCAGCTTGCCGAAGTAATAGTTGGGCCCCGCCAGCCGCAGCTGGAGGGCTCCGGCGCAGGCCGCCTCGGTGTGGGCGGAGTTGGGGGACTTGTGGTTCTTCCGGTCCCGGATAAAAATACGCCAGGCGTTTTTCCCGTCGTAGCCCGCCGCCGCCCCGCCCAGGCACATGAGGACCCCGGCGACCCGGGCGGGAATCAGGTTCAGGATATCGTCAAACTTGGCCGCCGCCCGGCCGAAGTAGAGATATTGGTCGTTCTTGTAGCCCACCATGGAGTCCATGGTGTTGGCCGCCTTGTAGAACATCCCCAGGGGGACCCCGCCGATGGCCAGGAAGATAAGAGGGGCGATCACCCCGTCGGAGGCGTTTTCCGCCACCGTCTCCACCGCCGCCCGGGCCACTCCGGCCTCGTCCAGCGATGCGGTATCCCGGCCCACGATCATGGACACGGCGTACCGGGCTTTGTCCAGATCCCCGGTCTTGAGGGCGTCGTACACCTTGCGGCTTTCCGCCGCCAGGGATTTGGTGGCCAGCAGCTGATAGCTTAGCAGGCTCTCCACCGCCAGGGCCAGCCAGGGGCTCACCAGATAGCACCCCCACAGCAGCAGTACGGTCAGGCCGGTGGGGATGGCCAGCGTCAAAAGCACCAGCGCCACGCCCCCTGTCAGCTCCCCCGCCGGGGACTTGGGCAGCATGTTGCGCAGCAGCTTTTCCAGCCCGGCGATCAACGCCCCGATGGCCCGCACCGGATGGGGGGCCCAGTGGGGGTCCCCCAGCAGCAGGTCTAGGCAGAAGCCGATGAGCAGGGCCAGCAAATGACTGATTCCCCAACTCATCCCTTGTACTCCTCCAGCACCGTCAGCTCCAGGGTGTCTGGGTTCAGGGCCATGCGGAAGCCGCCGCAGTTGGGGCACATCCAGCCGTAGTACTCCCGCACCGGGCGGCCGTACTTGCTCAAAAGGCCCATGAGGGCGCCTCCGTGGGACACCACTCCCACCCGCTCATAGCCGTGGGCGGCAGCGTCCGCCGCCAGCTTGGCAAGGCCGATGGACACCCGCTCCACCACCTGCTCCGCCGTCTCTCCTACCGGCATGGCGGCAAAGTTCAGGCGGTCCCCCGACTGGCCAATCCAGGCCTGATACAGGGGGTCGTCCTTCAGCTCCTCATGGTTCTTCCCCTCAAAGGGCCCGAAATCGCTCTCCCGCAGCTCGTCGATCACAGTGGCCTCCACCCCCGGCCACAGCAGCTCCGCCGTCTGGCGGCAGCGGGTCAGGGGGGAGCGGTAAATGTGCTCCACCCGGGGCAGGGTGGGCCCCACCTTACGGGCCAGCTCCTCCCCCTGAGGGGCCAGGGGGACATCCAGAGTGCCCACGAACCGCTTTTCCAGGTTGCCCTGGGTGGTGCCGTGGCGAATGAGGATCAGTTCCATGATAGAGAATCTCCTTTCAGGGTCATGGGCAGGCCGCAGAAAATGCGCTCCACCCGCTCCGCCCGCTTGGCCAGGCGGCAGCACAGCCGCCCCACCTGCTCCCGCCAGGCCCGCTGGGCCGGGTCCACCGGCACCACGCCGCAGCCCACCTCGTCGCAGATGAGGATCACGCCGGGATTGGCGGAGAGCAGTTCCTCCTCGTCCAGGTCGGGCCACTCCTCCACCCCGTCAAAGACGGGCAGCGTTTTGGCCTCCTCCGGGGTGCGGGCCACCTGGTCCGAAGCGTATCCAGTCTTTTGCAGCACATAGTCCAGCTTGCCCTGGGCCGCGCCGCCGATAATCAAGATCATACTACCGCCACCACCTTCTGCACAATCACCACCGCCAGTACCATAGCCAGCTCGCAGGTCTGGAGGAAAAAGCCGGCCAGGTCGCCGGTGACGCCGCCGAACTGGCGAAAGCTCATCACCCGGTAGTACAGGCAGGCCAGCCCCGCCCCCAGCAGGGCGGCCCCGCCGGCGACAGGGGAAATCCACAGCAGGCCGGCGGCGCACACCACCACCCAGATCACCAGCACACCCCGGGCCCTGGCCGTGTCCATAGGCTCCGTAAAGGTAGCCAGCAGGCCGGTACCCCGGGCGTTGGGCAGGGTGACGGCGAACAGGCCGGACAGGCTGCGGGACAGGGCGGGCCCCAGGGCCAGCGCCAGGGCGGCGCTCCCCGCCGCCTCCACCTCGCACCAGAGGGCGAAGAACACCAGCAGATAGAGCCCGCAGCAGATGATGGCGAAGGCCCCAGTGTGGGAGTCCTTCAAAATTTCCAGCTTCCGCTCCCTGCTCTGGTGGGAGGAGAGGGCGTCGCAGGTGTCGCAGAACCCGTCCAGATGGATGGCGCCGCTGAGGGCAATGGGAATCAGCAGGGCCACGGCCCCGAACAGGGCGGGGCCGATGCGCAGCAGCTCCGCCAGGGCCATCCAGCCGTACAGGGCGGCTCCGATGACCACCCCAATCAGGGGAAACCAGCACAGGGCCCAGGACAGGGCCCGTTTCTCCCAGTCCACCCTGGGCATGGGGATTTTGGAGTACATGGCAAAGGCAATGATGAGGCTTTTCACGCAAAAACTTCCTTCCAGGCCACGGGAATCCCGCACACCACTTCGTATACCCCGTCCGCCTGGGCGGCGATGGCCCGGTTCAGCCGGGCCAGCAGCTCCAGATAGGCGGCGGTCTCCGGGTCGTACCGCACCCCGTCGGAATAGAGCTCGTTGGTAACCACCACCAGCAGTTCCGCCCGGGCGGCGGCCTGCTGGACCCCCGCCAGCACCCGGTCAAAGGCGCCGTCCCGCTGGGGGGAGAAATACTCGTTGGCGGACAGATTGGACAGGTCCTCCAGCAGCACGGCGGAGCCGGCGGGCACCTCCAGCCGCTCCAGGCCGGTGGGACACTCCAGGGTGGCGAAGCCCTTCCCCGCCCGCATGGCCCGGTGCCGCTCCACCCGGCGGACGCTCTCCTGATCCCACACCTGCATGGTGGCCAGATAGACCCGCTCTTCCAGGCCGGAAGAGACCACCAGGCCCTCGGCAAATTCCGACTTGCCGCTGCCCGACCCGCCGGATACCAGAATCAGCATGGCCCTACCTCAGCTCAGGGGCTGGTAGGCCTCGATGTCGGCGGCCTCGAAGGTGGTCATTTCCCGGTACACCGCCAGACCCATGTCCAGCAGAGGCATCACCGCCACCGCGCCGGTGCCCTCTCCCAGCCGCATCCCGGCATACAGGAAGGGTTCCAGGCCCAGCTCCGAGAGCACCAGCTTGCTGGCGGGCTCGTCGGAGGCGTGGGAGCCCAGCATGTAATCCTTGCAGGCGGGGCAGAGCCGGGCGGCAATGAGGGCGGCCACTGAGGAGATGAACCCGTCCACCAGCACCGGCACACGGCACATGGCCCCGCCCAGGAACACCCCGGCCAGCCCGGCCAGATCCAGGCCGCCCACCTTGCTCACCACGTCCAGAGGGTCGGCGGGGTCGGGCTTGTTCACCGCGATGCCGGTCTCAATAGCCTTTATCTTCCGCTGCAGGCCCTCGCTGGACAATCCGGCGCCCCGGCCGGTCATCACCACCGGCTCCTTGTCCAGGAACACCGCCGCCACAGCGGAGGAGGTGGTGGTATTGCCGATGCCCATTTCCCCGGTGCCCAGCAGCTTCACGCCCTTGGCGCACAGGTCGCGGGCGATCTCCACCCCGGTGAGCACCGCCCGCTCCGCCTCCTGGCGGGTCATGGCGGGGCCCTGGGTCAGATCGGCGGTGCCCCGGCGGATATTTTTCTGCAGGATCCGCTCCCCCTTCAGGGGGGTGGCGGTTCCGATATCCACCGGCACCACCTCCGCTCCGGCGGCGCGGGCCATGGCGCACACGCTGGTATCGCCGGAGGACATGTTCTCCGCCACGATGGCGGTGACCTCCTGACCAGTCTGGGTGACCCCCTGGGCCACCACCCCGTTGTCGGCGCACATCACCACCACCGCCCGCTTGGAGATATCCACGTTGGGGCTGCCCGTCATGGCAGCCATGCGGATCACGGCGGTCTCCAGCGCCCCCAGGCTGTCCAGGGGCTTGGCGATTGCGTCCCAGCGGGCCTTGGCCGCCGCCGCCGCCCTCTGGTCGGCGGGGGTGATGGAATGGATCACTTCTGCCAGCGTCATAGCAATGCCTCCTGCATATAGCGGCGGGCCGCCGCCGCGAAATTACGGGCCAGCTCCGGTCTGGCCCAGAAATGGAAGTGGGGAAATCCGGCGTACAGGGTCGGGGTGTGGAACGCACAGTCCCAGCCCCGGTCGCTCTGGGGCTTCTGGGCGTGGAAATCCGCGCCGGGGGTGGTGCTGTCCCAGTAGTGGAACTCATGGGCGGGGAAGGAGTCCCCCGCCTGGCACAGCAGGCCGTCCTTTTGGGCCGTCAGAGTCACGTAGCCGAACCGGCCCAGCTTGCCGGTGTTGTGGGCGTCCCCGGAAAAGGCCCCCGCCATGCGCCAGTCGTACCGGCCGTCGGCGTCTCCCAGGTGGCGGTGGAGGTAGAGAAACCCGCCGCACTCGGCCACCGTGGGCAGGCCGTGGAGGATTTTGTCGTGGATCTCCCGGAGCAGGCTGTGGTTGTCCGCCAGCTCCCTGGCAAATTCCTCCGGATAGCCGCCCCCCAGGTAGAGGCCGCAGGTCCCCTCAGGCAGCGCCTTGTCCGCCAGGGGGGAGAACTCCACCAGCCTTGCCCCCATCCGCTCCAGCAGCTCCAGGCCGTCGGCGTAGTAGAAGCAGAAGGCCTTGTCCTTCGCCACCGCGATCACCGGCGCCCCCTCCACCGGCTCCGGCAGGTCAATGGGCTCGGGGTCCAGCGCCGGGGCGGAGGACGCCAGGGCCAGCAGGCCGTCCAGGTCCAGGCTCTTTTCCGCCTGGGCCGCCAGTTTGTGGAGCTTTTCCTTCAGATTGGCCACCTCTCCGGCGGTGACCAGGCCCAGGTGGCGGCTCTCCAGGGCGCAGTCGGGGAGGCTGGGCAGATAGCCGTACACGGCAAGCCCGGTCTCCGCCTCAATGCACGCCTTCAGCCGGGGGTAGAGCATGGGGGACACCCGGTTGAGGATCACGCCCCTGATGCCGCTGTCTTGCCGGAAGCCCGCCATCCCCTTCACCACCGCCGCGATGGTCAGGGCGCTGCCCCGGCCGTCCAGCACCAGCACCGCCGGGGTCTGGGTCACCCGGGCCAGGTGGTAGGCGCTGGCCTCGTGGCTCATGGCGATGCCGTCGTAGTAGCCCATGACCCCCTCGATGAGGGCCAGACCCGCCCCGGCGCTGTTCTGCTCCAGCAGATACCGGGTTTTGTTCTCCCCCAGGAAAAAGAGGTCCAGATTGCGGCTCTTGGCCCCGATGATCTCGCTGTGGAACATGGGGTCGATGTAGTCCGGGCCGCACTTGAAGGCCACGGGGTTTATCCCCCGGTCCATCAGGGCCTGGAGGACGGCGCAGGTCACGGTGGTCTTGCCTCCTCCGCTGGCGCTGGCGCACAGCAGCAGCCGGGGGGCGCTCATGCCCGTCCCTCCCCGGAGAAAATCCACACCGGATTTTGGGCGTCCATCAGATGATACCGCCCGGCGGAGCGGGTGCGGGTGGCGGACACCTGCACCATGTCGGCCCCCTCCAGGTGGGCAAACAGCTTTGCCGCCTCGGCCACCGTCTCCAGGGTGACGGCGGTACACACCACCCGGGCGGCGGGGTTTTTGTCAAAGATCACGTCCAAAATCTCCCCCAGCTCCCCGGAGGTGCCGCCGATAAACACCCGGTCGGGGGCGGGCAGGTCCTTAAGGGCCTCCGGCGCGGTTCCCCCCACAATGGACAGGTTGGCGGCGTGGAACCGCTCCTTGTTCTCCTCCAGCAGGGCCAGGGCCTCCTCCTTCTTCTCCACAGCGAACACCCGCCCGGCGGGACAGGAGAGGGCGCACTCCACCGACACCGAGCCGGTGCCCGCCCCCACGTCCCACACCACATGGCGCTCGGCCAGCCGCAGCTTGGACAGGGCCAGGGCCCGCACCTCCTCCTTGGTCATGGGCACATTCCCCCGCAGGAAGGCCTCGTCCGGCAGGCCGGAGCCGTTCCAGGGCCGGGTCACCGGGCGGGGATTGACCGCCAGCAGCACGGACAGGTCGGCAAAGGTTTCCTCCGCCAGCTCGGCGGCGGTGCCGGTGACCACCCGCTCGTCGGGGTAGCTCAGCCGCTCCCCCACCGAAACCGTCACGTCCCCCAGCCCCCGGCCGGTCAGCTCCCGGCAGATGTCCTGGGCTTTCGTACTGCCCCCGGTGAGGGCGAAGGTGCGTCCGTTGCGCTGGATCTCCCCCACCACGTTGTGGCTGCGGCCGTGGGCGCTGACGATCTTCACGTCCTGCCAGTCGGTGTGGAGCTTGGCGCAGAAGTAGCTCAGAGAGGAGATACCGGGGAGGGTAACCACCTCATGGTCCTCCAGCAGGGCCCACAGCCGCTTGGCCCCGCTGTAAAAGCCGGTGTCTCCGGACAGGAGCACCCCGATGGGCCCCTCCTGCTGTTTGCCGATATATTCCGCGATATCGGCCCCGGCGATGAGGGGCACGCAGTCGTGGTCCTGGGCCCAGCTTTCCAGCAGCCGGGGGGCCCCCACCAGCACGGGGCAGGCTCGGACCGCCTCCAGGGCCTCCGCTGTCATGGTGCCGGGGTTGCCCATACCCACTCCGATGAGATAGACTTTCATGCCCGTCCCTCCCTCAGGCGCGCCTGGATCTCCTCCAGGGTATCGCCGGTTTCATTCCTGGGCCGCTCCACCACCAGCAGGGCCGCTCCAGCCTCCCGGGCGGCCTCCGCCTTTTCCCGGAACCCGCCGTAGCCGCCGGTGTCCTTGGTCACCAGGGTTTTGATGTCGTATTGCTTCAACAGGGCCACATTCAGCTCCTTGGAGAAGGGGCCCTGCATACAGATGATGTTTTTGGGCGGAAAGCCCAGCTCCAGGCAGCGGCTCAGCGAGTTCATCATGGGGAGCACCCGGGGGTAACACCGCTCCACCAGGCCGGGTTTGGCAAACACGTCCAGCTCCTTGCTGCCGGTGGTGAGCAGCACGTTGCCCGGCAGCCGCTCCAGCATGTACGCCGCCGCCGCCATGTCCCCCGCCTTGTGGCACAGGTCCTCCCCGTCGGAGTGCCGCACCAGCCGGAGGCAGGGCAGGCCCACGGCGGCCGCCGCCGCCTGGATGTTGGCGGTGACCTCCACGGCGTAGGGGTGGGTGGCATCCACCACATGGGTGAAGGGCCGGGAGGCCATCAGGGCCGCCATCCCCGCCTCGTCCAGCCGCCCCACATGGGCCTCGATCCCCGCCGGGAGCAGGGTCTCGCCGTACTCGGTGGCCACGCACACCAGGGCGGGGATATGCTGGGTCAGCAGCCACTGGGCCAGCTCCCGCCCCTCCCCGGTGCCGCCGAAGAGCAACACTTCCATCTTACTCCCCCCGCTGGAGATAGCCCCGGGGGGTGACCATCTTGCCGCCCAGCACCTTGGTCTGGCTGTTGCCCACAAACACGGTGGTGAACATGTCCACCTGGGTGTCCCGCAGCTGGCCCAGGGTAAGGAGCTGTCCTTCCTCCCCCGCCCGGCCGATGTTGCGGACGGTGCCGCACACGGTAGCCGGGTCCTTCTCCCGCAGCAGGATGTCGCAGGCCCGCTGGAGATAGTCGGGCCGGTTCCGGCTGGAGGGGTTGTAGAGGCAGATGACGAAATCCGCCTGGGCGGCGGCGCTCAAACGCTTCTCGATCTTCTCCCAGGGGGTGAGCAGGTCGGACAGGGAGATCACCGCGAAATCGTGGGTCAGAGGGGCCCCCAGCACGGCGGCCCCGCCGCAGGCGGCGGTGATGCCGGGCACCACTTCAATCTCAATGGGGTCGTACTCCTGGGCCACTTCGTAGATGAGCCCCGCCATGCCGTACACCCCGGAGTCCCCGGAGCACACCACCGCCACGTCCTTTCCGGTCAGCGCGGCCTCTACCGCCGCCCGGCAGCGGTCCACCTCCCGGCGCATCCCGGTGGAGAGCACCTCTTTCTCCGGAAAATCGTCCTTTACCAGGTCGATGTAGGCGGTATAACCCACGATCAGCCCGCACTCCTCCAGGGCCGCTCTGGCCCGGCCGGTCAGGTCGGCCCCACCGCCGGGGCCCAGTCCGATGACAGTTACTTTCATAGCATATTCCTTCCCGCCACCGCCACGGTGACGCCGTTTTTTGCCTGTTTGGGCACCAGAATGGTTCCGCCCGCCCGGACTGCCGCCCGCTCGCACACGTTGTCCACTCCGGTAACCCCTTTTACAAAGTCGGAGGGGGTGAAGTCCCCCTCCACCGCCGCCAGCTCCGCCGCCGGGTAAACCGCCAGGGGCAGGCTATGGGCGGCGCAGAACTCCAGCAGCCCGGGCTCGTCCTGTTTCAGGTCGATGGTGGCCGCCTGGCAGACCGCCCGGGGCTCATATCCCGCCAGGGCCGTCTCCGCCGCCGCCTGGATCGCCGCCGCCGGCGTCCCTCTCCGGCAGCCGATGCCCAAAATCAGCCCTCTGGGGGCCAGCCGCAGAGTGTGGACAAAGGGGCCGCTCCCGGTCTCCCAGGTGACCCACACCCCCAGCTCCGCCGGGCCCTCGGTAAGCCCCGCCGGGCAGGGGTGGCCAAATTCGCTGGCAAAGCCCACCGGCTTGCCCTCCAGCAGGGCCGCGGACACCGCCTTGGCCAAGGCCCGGTCCGTAATGACCATATCCCGCTCCCTGGCCCACACGTCCACGGCAAACAGGCCGTTGACGTCGGTGGCGGTGGAGAGGGCGGCCTGGCCGCCGGTGAGGGCGGCCACCTTCAGGGCCAGCTCATTGGCGCCCCCCACGTGGCCGGAGAGCAGGGGGAGCACGAACCGCCCCGCCTCGTCCACATTCACCACGGCGGGGTCGGTAAATTTGTCTTTCACATGGGGGGCGATGGCCCGGACGGCAATGCCGCAGGCCCCTATGAAAATCAGGGCCTCCCTGCCCCTCCACATCTCCTCCGTCCAGCCCTCCAGGCTGTCGTAGGCCTCCGCCCCCACCTCAGGGGCAAACCGGGCGGGCACATGGAGGGACGCCCCCAGGCTGTCCGCCAGCGTTCGCCCCAGCTCCGCCCCCCGGCGGGTGAAGGCGATCACCGCCGCTGTCACCGGCTGGCCTCCCGGAATTCATGGGTGAAGGCGGGGTCATAGAGCTTGGACCGCTCGTATTTTTTTCCAAGGAAATTACCTATCGTAATCAGCGCCGTCTTGGTCACATGGTTCTCCCGGGCGGTCTGAGCCAGGGTGGACACGGTGCAGCGGTATACCTTCTCCTCCGGCCAGGTGGCTTTATACACGATGGCCGCCGGGGTGTCGAGGGCGTAGCCCCCCGCCGCCAGCTCCTTTTCCACATCCTCCAGCAGGCCGGTGGACAAAAACAGCACCATGGTGCAGCCGTGGGAGGCCATTTTGCGCAGCTGCTCCCCCTCGGGCACCGGGGTACGGCCCGCCATGCGGGTGATGATCACCGACTGGGACACGTCGGGCAGGGTGTACTCCGCGCAGAGGGCGGCGGCGGCTCCGGAGAAGGAGGACACGCCGGGGGTCACGTCGTAGGAAATGCCCAGCTTGTCCAGCTCGTCCATCTGCTCCCGGTGGGCGCCGTAGAGGGAGGGGTCGCCGGTGTGGAGCCGGGCGGTGGTGCCGCCCTTTTCCTCGGTGGCTTTCATCACTTCAATGACCTCTTCCAGGGTCATTTTGGCGCTGTCGTACACCTGACAGCCCTCTTTTTTATAGTCCAGCAGGGCGGGGTTCACCAGGGACCCGGCGTAGATGATCACGTCGGCCTCCCCCAGCAGCTTGGCCCCCCGGACGGTAATCAGGTCGGCCCCGCCGGGGCCCGCGCCGATAAAATGTACCATAAGCTCCTCCTATACCCGGTGGAGGACCAGCAGCCGGTCCGCCCCCGATGTTTTTCCCAAAATACCATATTGATTGGAGAAAAAAACCGCCTCAATCTCCAGCTCCGGACCCGCCCGGCGCTTCAGCTGCTCCTCCAGGGCCTGGGCGATGGAGGCCATCACCGGCTCCAGCAGGCCCGCCTCCTGCAGCAGGGTCACGCCCGCGTCGGTGGTGGGGCTGTCAAACAGGGCCCGGAGCAGCTCCGGCCCTCCCCCCGCCAGGGCGGCGTGGGCGGTGAGGGTCTCCCGCCGCCCGTCGGCCACCCGGGAGTGGGTGTTCATGCTCCCCGCCGCCGCCTTGATCAGCTTGCCCAGGTGGCCCACCAGCAGCAGGGAGGCAAAGCCCAGCCCGGCGGCGTGGTCGATGGCCGTTCCCAAGTAGTTGCTGCAGGTGCAGCGGTGGGTCAGGTCCAGGCCCAGCGTCTGCCGGGCGAAGGAATCCCCGTAGTTGCCGGGGGTCATCAGCAGATCTTTCACCCCGGCGGCTTTGGCCATATCCTGCTCCAAATACAGAGAGTCGATCAGGGCGGCCTCGCTCATGGGCCGGACGATGCCGCTGGTGCCCAGGATGGAGATGCCCCCCTCAATGCCCAGCCGGGGGTTGAAGGTGCGCCCGGCCAGTTCCTCCCCCTGGGGCGCCGAGATGGTCACCGCCAGCCCGCCGGTATAGCCCGCCGCCGCCATGACGGCCTCCACCATGGCCGTGATCATCCGCCTGGGGGTGGAATTGATGGCGGCCGCCCCCACCGGCTGGTCCAGGCCGGGCCGGGTAACCCGGCCCACGCCCGCGCCGCCGTCGATGGTGACGCCGGGGGCATCCGTCCGCTCCACTCTGGCGCAGATCAGCGTCCCGTCGGTCACGTCCGGGTCGTCGCCCCCGTCCTTGCGGACGGCGCAGACGGCCCAGTCCGGCCCGGCGGCGTGCTCCAGCAGCTCGGCCTCCACGGTGATGCCGGCGGGGGTATCCACCCGCACGGCGGGCAGGCTCTCGCCGGTGAGCAGCAACCGGGCCGCTCCGGCGGCCGCCGCTGCCGCGCAGGTGCCGGTGGTATAGCCGCAGCGCAGCCGCTCTCTCCCCACCGGGAGGTAGACCTCCAGTTTCGCCATACCGCCCTCCTTACCAAAAAGAAAGCCCTCCCGTTATGAGGGAGGGCCATTGTGCCTGTGTCCTGCCGCACTCTCCACCTCAGAGTTACGCAAACGACATTGCAGTGGGTCTCCTGGCTTGCGCTTCCTTCTCCGGCGCGCCTTCTCAGCCCTTGGGAGGGCCAATGGCTCGTGCGCCTTTGTCCACGCTTACAGTAGAGGTAAGACTGCGCCGGATTTTCACCGGCTTCCCCTGATGCGGTTCTCCGCGGCTGCAAGTGCTTTCAGTTGTTTCCTGGTTATTATAGCAACCTGCTGATAAAAAGTAAAGGCAAATCAGATGGATTCTCTTTTTTTCACACAAGTTGGACAAAATTTTCCCATTTTTGCAGGCCTATTCATACCGTTTCCCGGCGATGATCATGGGCACGAACAGTCCCAGAGCGGCCGCCAGCGTCAGCCACAGCCGCCCCGCCGTCCACAGTCCGGGGACGAAGCACTGGATGGCCAGGTAGAGCAGGGGGAATACCACCGGCGTCACCAGCAGCCACCACCGGGCCGCCCCCATCAGATGGGGCCAGTTCCGGTTGCTGATGCGGACGCCGGCCAGATTCAGCCGGACAGGTCCGCTGCTGAAGGAGCTGATGTGGTTCTGGTCGTAGTAGGCGGGCAGCACGTCGGGGGCCAGCAGGCAGACCCAGGCGCCAAAGCCCAGGCACAGTCCCTCCACTACCCCCAGCTCATTCCACAGCACCGGCCAGGAGAAGCCCGCCCACCGCAGGGCCAGCAGCTCCACCAGCGTCAGGGCCGCGGACAGGGCCAGCAGCAGCCCCCGCCGTTTCCGGTTCTGCCGTTTCTGTTTTCGCTGGGCGCCGGACAGCTCCAGGGAGCCGGTCACCAGCTCCTCCACCTGCTCCACCGGCAGGGCCTGCTCCTCCAGCCGCTCTCCCCGGAGCAGCTCGGTCACCGTCACCCCCAGAATTTCCGCCAGGGGGGTGAGCAGGGAGATGTCGGGCAGGCTCAGCCCCCGCTCCCACTTGCTCACCGCCTTGTCGGACACATAGAGCTGCTGGGCCAGCTCCTTCTGGGTCAGGCCCTTTTCCTTCCGCAGCCCCGCCAGGAAGGCCCCAAAGGCCTCCCGGTCAATCTCATACATCGTACCGGCCTCCTTCCTGCCGCCATGGTAACGCCGCCGGGTCGTTTTGGCAACCGACCAGCGGTAGAGCCGGGCAAAAAGTGCTGTGGAACCCGTTCCACGGCACTTTTTCAGCACTCCATGACAAAATTAGTCAGCAGCACGCCATGGCGTTCCACCTGCTGCTCCCGCACCACACGCCAGCCTCTCCGCTCAAAAAAAGGCCGGGCGATAAGGGAGGCGTGGGTCACCCTGGCCCCGGGCAGGGCGTCGCACAGGGCGGAGGCCACCCCCCGCCGCTGCCAGTCCCTATGGACATACAGCCGGTCCAGGTAGCCGTCCGCCGCCAGGTCGGCAAAGCCCACAATAGTCTCCCCCTCCACCGCCACCAGAGTGGTGTGCTCCAGGAAGGAGGCATTCCAGGCCGCCAGCTCCACCCGGCCATCGGCCCAGGCGTCCAGCTGGGGCTGGGTGTAGTCCCGGGCGCAGACGGTGTGGACAGTGTGACAAAACAGCTCCGCCAGGGCGGGGCAGTCCTCCGGGCGGTAGGGCCGCAGGGTCATGCCTTCCGCCTCCTTCCCCGCAGGCTTTTTCCCCGTTTGAGCAGGGCGCTGCCCAGCTCAAAGAGGTTGAGCATCAGCTTGAATACCGAGTAGGACAGGCCCAGGAACACCAACAGCACCAGGAAGGGCTGCAGCTTCAGGGGACTGAGGCCGAAGTTCTGGCCGAAGAACAGGATCGTCACCGCCGAGGAGCCCGCCATGGCCCCCCACAGCACCCGCCGCTTCCAGTCGAAGGGCTTGCACACCTGATAGAGCACCAGAATACCCATGACGATGAGCAGGATGGCGGAGATGGTGGACAGCTCGTCGGTGGTAAAACCGAAGGCCAGGTAGAAAGCCTCCGCTCCCAGCACCACGATCAGGTCGGCCAGCCCGCCGGGCAGGGCCGAGCGGAACACGTTGGCCAGGAAATTCCCCTTCACCAGGCTGTGGTTGGGCTCCAGGGCCAGGAAAAAGGAGGGCACGCCGATGGTGACGGCGCTGAGCAGGGAGAGCTGCAGCGGGGTCACCGGGTAGGGCACGGTGGCAAACAGGGAGATGATCGCCAGGCAGAAGGAGAAGATATTTTTGACCAGATAGAGGGCGGCGGCCCGCTGGATGTTGTTGATCACCCGCCGCCCCTCGGCCACCACACGGGGCATGGCGGAGAAGTCGGAGTTGAGGAGCACCAGCTGGGCGGCGTGGCAGGCGGCGTCGGCGCCGGAGGCCATGGCGATGCCGCAGTCGGCGTCCTTCAGAGCCAGCACGTCGTTGACGCCGTCGCCGGTCATGGCCACGGTGTGGCCCTGATTCTGGAGGGCCCGCACCAGCTTGCGCTTCTGGTTGGGGGTCACCCGGCCGAACACGGTGTAGTGCCGCACCGCCCGCTCGATGTCGCTGTCGCTGCGGAGGGTGGCGGCGTCCACATACTTGTCCGCCCCCTCGATGCCCGCCTGACGGGCCACCTCGGCCACCGTCACCGGATTATCCCCCGAGATCACCTTCACCGCCACCCCCTGCTCGGCAAAGTAGCGGAAGGTCTTGGGGGCCGCCGGGCGCACCCGGTTGGCCAGCATGGCCAGGGCCATGGGGGACACCCGCCGGGGGTCCAGCCCCCGCTGCTGGTCTGGCACCCCGTCGTATTCCGCCACCAGCAGCACCCGGTAGCCCTTGGCGGACCAGGGCTCCACCTGCTCCTTCAGGTCGGCGTACCGCTGGCCCATGATGAACTCGGGGGCTCCCACCACAAAGGAGCCGTGGCCGGGGAACACGGCGGCGCTCCACTTGGCCGCCGAGGTGAAGGGGATGGTCTGGGCGGCGTGCCAGGTGGAAGTGCCGTGGAACTTCTTCTGCATGGCCCGGCCGGTGTCGTTGTCCGCCTCCATTACCTTGTAGAAGGCGTTGAGGGTCTCGGTGACCACCGTCTCGGCGTACTTTTCCTGATCCAGGTACACCACCTCCCCCACCTCCATGTGGGGCTCGGTGATGGTGCCCGTCTTGTCCACGCAGAGCACGTCCACCCGGGCCAGGGTCTCGATACAGTTCATGTCCTGAGCCAGCACCTTGCCCTGGGCCAGGCGGATCATGCTCACCGCCAGGGCCACGCTGGTCAGCAGGTAAAGCCCCTCGGGGATCATGCCGATGAGGGCGGCCACCATAGACACCACCGCCTCCTGGGCGGTGCGCTCCAGGAAAAAGTACTCCTTGACGAAGAGTGCCACCCCGATGGGCACCAGCAGGATGCCGATGATGCGGATAAGCTTGTCCAGGGAGGACATCATCTCGCTCTTGCCTACGGTGACGTCCTTTTTGGCCTCCAGGGTGAGCTTGGCGGCGTAGGAATCCGCCCCCACCCGGTCCAGCCGGGCCCGGCACCGCCCGGCCACCACGAAGGAACCGGAGAGCAGATGGTCCCCGGGATTTTTCACAATGGCGTCGGCCTCGCCGGTGATGAGGGCCTCGTTGACCTGTACCTGGCCGGAGAGAACGGTGGCGTCGGCGGGGATCTGCTCCCCGGAGGAGAGCTCCGCCACGTCGTCCCGCACCAGCTGAGCCGCCGGGATGGACATTACGTTCCCCTCCCGCACCACGTTGGCCCGGGGCGCGGACAGCAGGTTCAGCTTGTCCACCGTCTGCTTGGAGCGCAGCTGCTGGATGATGCCGATGCCGGTATTGGCCAGGGCGATGAGCAGAAACAGCAGATCGTCAAGGGACCCCACCGCGATAAGCAGGGCGGCCAGCACGATGAAGATGAAGTTGAAGAAGGTGCAGCAGTTCTCCCGCACGATCTGCCCCACCGTCTTGGTGGGGGATTCCACCGGGTCGTTGGCCCAGCCGTGGTGCTGCCGCTCCTTCACCTGGGAGAGGTTCAGTCCCTGTTCCGGGTCCGCCGTCACCTGGGGGACCTCCCGCCGGGTACGCTGGGCCGGTTGAGCCGGTTCTGTCCGGCGCAGTTGTTTCTTTGCCATGCTTCCGCCTCTGTCTTTTCGTGGTCTTTTGTAGGCATTATACTGGATTTGCCGCTTGTGGACAAGGGCGGCAGGAAAATCTTAACGGTTTCCTCACAATTTTTTCGTATTTTAACAAATTTCTTTCGTTATTCGCAGACATATCCGGTCTGCCCGGTCCTGTCCCCCGCTATACATGGGTACAAAGGAGGTTCGCCTATGGAATGGAAACCGGACCAGAAAAAGACCGTTACCCGGCTGCTGCTGTGCGCCGGAGCGTCGGCGGCCCTGCTGGGGGCGGCGGGCAGGCTGTCTGCCCTGGAGCCTTACCGCCCCTGGCTGGAGGAGCACAAGCTGGAGGCGGGGGCGGCCCTGGCGGGGGCCCTGTTCGGGCTGTCCCTGCTGTTTCTCCCCCTGCCGGGAGAGGACGGCGGGGAGGCTGATCCCGACCCCTGCGAGGGCTACGTACCGGTGGATTAGCGCAAAAAGGACCCGCCAGAAGGCGGGTCCTTTTGCATCAGCGGAACAGGGGCAGCAGGGCCGCGCCGATGATGCCGGCATCGTTGCCCAGGGCGGCCCGCACCAGCCGGGTGCGGCGGACGCTGTTGCGGGCGTAGTCCTCCCGGTTGAGGATGTAGCGCACCGGAGCCATCAGGGTCTCCCCCTGGGCGGAGGGCCCGCCGCCGATGCAGAACACCTCCGGCTGGAAGATGTTCACCAGGCTGGCCACCCCGCAGCCCAGGTAGTTCACATACTCGTCAATGACCTTCCCGGCGGCGGCGTCCCCCTGGGCGGCGGCGTCAAAGGGGGTACGGCCGTCAACCCCCTCCAGGCTCCCCGCCAGCTGCCACAGCAGGGAGTCGGGATGCTCCTCCATCACCTCACGGGCACGCTTGATGAGGGCGGTGGCGGAGCAGTAGGCCTCAAAGCAGCCCTTCCGGCCGCAGGTACACAGCCGGCCGCCGTACTCGATGACGAAGTGGCCCACCTCCATACCGGCGTAGTTGAAGCCGGTGTACAGCTTACCGTTGAGCACCGCGCCGCCGCCCACGCCGGTGCCCAGGGTAATGGCCACCATGGACTGGCTGCCCTTGCCCGCCCCGGCGGCATACTCGCCCAGGGCGGCGGCGTTGGCATCGTTCTCCAGATAAATTTTCTTGTGCAGGCGCGCCTCCATCAACCCGCCCAGGGGCACGTCCACAAAATTCAGGTTGGACCAGAACCTGATCAGTCCCTGCTCCGGCTCGATGGTACCGGGGGAACCAATTCCCACCGACTCCACCTGCTCCAGCGGCACCCCGGCCTTTTCCGCCGCAGCCCGGGCGGCGGCGGCCATCTGGTCGGCCACGGCCTCGGCGCCCGTCCGTGGTGTGGGCAGGCTGACTTTACCCAGGATGGTTCCCTCCCTGTCCACAACGGCGGCCGCCACGTTGGTGCCGCCCAGATCAATGCCAAGATAGTGCATACTCCCAGCCTCCTCCGTTTCTTCTGCTGACATTATAAAACACCTCCGCCCCCGGCACAAGCACAAAAACGCCCCGGCGGGAGAGATTCCCCGCCGGGGCGTAAACTGAGGGTGCTTATGTGGTTACCGTTCCCCGGGCGGGCCGGGGCAGTCTAGGAGAGCACTCCACCTGCCTTTTCCGGCGGGAGCGCAGGTGGACCGCCAGGGTGATGACGCCGCTGACCAGCAGGAAGGCGTAGAAGCTGATCCCCCGGGACACCAGCACCGCCGGGGTCACCAGGGCGGGGCCGAAGAACAGGGCCATGGCGGTGACAAAGCCCCCCTCGGAGGCCCCCACCGCCCCGGGCAGGGGCAGGTTGGACACCGCCAGGGTCACCAGCGCCTGGGTGCAGATGATGCTCACCGCGCTGCTGCCGGTGAGGCCGAAGGCGTAGTACACCATCACGGGCACGGCAAACAGGGCGGTCAGCTGGAGGAAGCTCAGCCCCAGCAGCACGGGCACCAGGCCGGGGTTGGCCTTGACGCACTCCGCTCCCCGGCGGTACTCGGCCAGCTGCCGCTCCAGCTTTTCCCGGGCGGCGGTCTCGTTGCGTACCAGGCGCAGCCGCACCAGCAGCCGCAGCACCCCGCCGGTGAGCTTGCGGGCGGCGTTGGGCAGGAACATGAGGCAGAGCATCCCCGCCGTCAGCACTCCGTTGACCAGGGCGCCGTAGAGCAGCAGGAGCATCAGTCCACCCCCCAGGTTGGACACCAGAGAGAAATGGGAGAGCACCACCGCCAGGGCATAGCCCACCACCGTCACCTGATAGCACACGGCAATGAGCATCATGTTCAGGGCCCCGTGGGCGGCGGGGATGTTGTCCTTGGACATATAGTAGACCTGGGCGGGCTGTCCGCCGGTGGAGGAGGGGGTGATGGCGCTGACGTAAAAGCCCACAAAGGAGTAGCCCAGGCAGCGGCGGTAACAGGTCTTGTGGCCCAGCCGGCCCAGGACCAGCCGGGAGCACATGGCCTCGCACCCCACGAAGGCCAGCATCAGCCCCAGGCCCAGCACCAGCCAGCCCGGCCGCACCTGCGCCAGAGCGCCGGCCAGCTTGCCGGGGGACAGGTCCTTCAGCAGCAGATAGCCGGTGAGGGCCATCAGCGCCAGGATCATGCCGATGCCCAGCAGACTTTTCCGCTTGCTCATCCTACCCGCGCTCCCTTCTCTGCCGCCAGGCCGGAGAGCACCCGGTTCAGGCTCTCCTCCTCCAGGCGGGATTTCATGGCCCGCATCCGGGCCGACATGGCCGCCAGGGCCACGTCGTTATAGATCAGATTCCGAATGGCCTCCAGACAGGCCTCCGGCTCCTTGGACGCCACCCGGCCCATCCCCCGCTTCACCAGGAAGCGGGCGTTGTTCTTCTCCTGCTCCAGGAAGGGCTCCCAGGCCAGGATGGGCAGCTCGGAAAAAATACTCTCAAACATGGTGATGCCGCCGGGCTTGGTGAGCACCAGGTCGGAGGCGGCCATATACTCGTACACCCGGTCGGTGAAGCCCAGCACCTCGATGTTGGGATACTTGCCCGCCAGGCGGTCGTACAGCTTCTGGTTGCTGCCGGTGATGATGGTGGTGCGCACATTGGGCAGGGCGTTAAGGGCCTCGTAGAAGGGGTCCTTCCGGGGCATCAGCCCCAGGCCGCCCCCCATGATGAGCAGCCGCCGCTGTCCGTCCGCCCGCCGCCGGCCGGGCCGCTTGAACTCCAGGCGCACCGGGATGCCGGTGACGCAGATGATCTCCCGGTCCACCCCCTTGGCGGCCAGCTTCTCCTTGATCTCCTCCGAGCCCACCAGGTAGCAGTCGGTGCCCTTGTGGATCCACTCGGAATGGCTGGACAGATCGGTGACGCAGGTGATGAGTGGCAGGGCGCTGCCGGTCTCCTTCTTCCAGCGGGACATCATCCGGGCGCAAATGGGGTGGGTGGCGATGACCGCGTCGGGCTGCCGGTCGGCCAGCAGCTCCTCCAGCCGGTCCATCTCCTGCTCCTCAAACAGCCGCCAGTCCCCGGCGGGCAGATCCTCGGTGAGTTTATAATAGAGGTTAAACAGTCCGCTGCCCTGGGTCACCAGTAGGTTGAACCAGCGGTACATGGCCTCGGAGCTGTTGGGTCTGGTGTAGGCGATCAGATCCAGCACCTCCGCCTCCGCGCCGGGGAACGCCCGCAGCAGCTGCTGGCGCAGAGACATGGATGCGGACCAGTGGCCCATGCCGAATTTTCCGGTCAGAATCAGGATTTTCACGGTGTTCCCCTCCCTTTCCTAGTTTACAGCTCTAGTATAAAGGAGCTTTCTTTAGAAAACCAGAGCCAGTTTCTTAAAAAGAAATTAAGAAAAAGAAACATTTTATGGATGGTGTTCCAATATGCGCTCCGGCGGCTCCTCCGGGGGAACGCAGCAGACCGCTCCCCGCCAGCCGTTCCCGGCGTAAGAGCGGAAGATAAGCCCTTCCAGCTCCCCCGTCTGGCCGGGGCCAAGCCGGGGCACGGCGATGGTCTCGGGGCGCTGCCGCAGGCCCTCTCCGGTACATTTCACCCGGGCCTCCTTCAGGGTCCAGATGGTGTACAGGCTCTCCCAGTCTCCCCCCAATTCCTCATACCAGGCGTACTCCTCCGGGGAGCAGATATACCGGGCCAGACCGGCCCGCCGGGGACGGATCACTTCAATGTCCACCCCCAGATGGGCGGCCCCCACTCCGCACAGGGCCAGGTCTCCGCTGTGGCTCAGGTTGAAGTGGAGGTCCGGCCGGTGGGGAAAGAAGGGCTTGCCCCCCGCCTGCCGCTCCAGCTCCGGCAGCCCGGGCAGGCCGTATTCCGCCGCCAGCAGCTCCGCTAGTAGCCCGTATGCCTCTCCTGTTCCCAGCCAGAGCACCATGGCCCTCCCCCCCTTTCTCCTCAAGATACCACAAATATTCCCGTTATTCCACCGTTTCAAACGTGCCCAGGAACAGGGGCACCCCCCGCTCCAGGTCCACCACGGCGTAGCAGAAGGGCCGGTCCAGGCACAGCTCCACCGGGTCCACCGGCTCCGCAGGCGCTCCCGCCGGCACGGCCACCACCGTGGCCGCGGCGGCCTCGGTGCCTTTCTCGTTCACCTCGATCTTCGCCCGGTGGTCCACGGAACTGACAAACAGGGGCAGGCCTCCTTCCACGCTCCCCAGGGCGGAGAAGTCGGCCTGGCTGGGGTCGAAAGCGGACTCCAGCCCCAGCTCCTTCAAGGCGCGGGAGAGACTACCGCCCCACTCCGCCTCAAACTTGGGCATACGCAGGTACACCAGGGTGTCCTCCGCCGACTCCAGCAGATGGGAAAAGGTCTCCCCGTCCAGCTCCTCCAGCCAGCTATCCAGCTCCCCGTCCGGCAGGACCGCCACAAAGGCCAGCCGCCCGTCGTCATAGGGCAGTACCACCCCGGCGGCGGTTTCCGTGCGAAAATACCCCTCGGTCCGCACGCCGTTGGAGAGAAAGTCGGTGTCGGTCACCGTACCGTCGGCGGCGGTAAAGGGGTGGGTATTGGTGTCGTTGGGGTCAAACTCCTCCGCCCAAGTATTTTTCAAATAGAGGGCGTTGACCAGCAGCAGGGCGGTATCCTCCGCCAGGGGCTTTTGCAGCATCTGGGGAATCATGCCCCGGGTGACCTGGTCGATCCAGTCGTTCACCGCGTTTCGGGTCCGCTCCGCCCCCAGGTCGGCCTGGTAGACCCCCGCCTCATAAAAAGCGGCGCACCGCTCCAGAAACAGGTCGTTGGCCGTCAGCATCTCGTCTACCCACAGGGAGTTGGCGATGGCGGATTGGGTGCTCCCCTCCAGGGCCAGGTAATCGGCCAGGAGAGAGGCGGCGTTTTCGTTGAGGGCGTCCACATCCGCCCCCAGCAGGGCCTCAAACTCCGCCCGGGTGTCCCCGGCGGCGCCGTTGGCCGTCATGGACAGGGCCAGGGTCACCGACAGGGGGGAGAGCAGGGTATTTCCCCCCGGCCGCCGCACCGCCCGCAGCAGGTTGGCCCCCAGATTCCCGATGGCGGCATCGGCCTGGGGCTGAGTCTGAAAATCCCCTTTGTCCCCCGCCTCGTGTTCGGGGATCAGACTGACCGCCCCCGCCACCCGGGGAGCGGATGGGTTGGCGCCGCACCCGGCCAGCAGGGCCAGGGGCAGCAGCAGAGCCAGCAGCTTGCGTTTCATGAAAGACCCTCCTTTTCTTCGGTTGCTTTTTAGACGGGAAGTGGGGTAAAATGTTCCTGGTCTTAAAGCACTCTTAAAACATTTCCCCGCCAGAACTTAATTTCTTTCCGCTAAACTGTGACCACGGTATGAGGTGAGGCTATGAATACCATTCTGATCTGCGACGACGACAAGGACATTGTATCCGCCCTGGACATCTACCTGTCCAGCGAGGGCTTTGCCACGTTGAAGGCCTATGACGGGCTGGAATGTCTCCAGCTGGCCCAGGCCAATCCGGTGGACCTGATCCTGCTGGACGTGATGATGCCCGGCCTGGACGGCATCCGCACCACCGCCAAGCTGCGGGAGAGCTGCAACGTACCCATCATCCTGCTCACCGCCAAGAGCGAGGACGCGGACAAGGTGCTGGGCCTGAACATCGGGGCGGACGACTATATCACCAAGCCCTTCAACCCCATCGAGGTGATCGCCCGGGTGAAGAGCCAGCTGCGGCGGTACACCAGCCTGGGAGGCAAGGGAGGCGGCGGACCGGCGGGAGACCTGGGGGTACTCACCAACGGGGGCATCGCCCTGGACGACGGAGCCAAGTCGGTGACGGTGGACGGGGAGCCGGTGAGCCTCACTCCCCTGGAGTACAACATCCTCCTGCTGCTGATCAAAAACCCCGGCCGGGTGTTCTCCACCAGCCAAATCTACGAGCTGGTGTGGAACGACCCCTCCCTGGGTTCGGAGAACACGGTGGCGGTCCACATCCGCCACCTGCGGGAGAAAATTGAGATCGACCCGGCCAACCCCCGGTATATCAAGGTGGTGTGGGGGCTGGGCTATAAGATGGAAAAGGTGTGAGGGGGCCACCGCCCCTCCGCCCGGAGGGACGCAGCGCCATGAAAACCCTGAAAACCAACCTGGCCGTCAAGCTGGCGGCGTTCTTTCTGGCCATAGCCACCGGCGCGGGGGGCTTCTGGGCCTCCCTGTTCATTCTGTCCCAGTGGGATACCCTGTGGACGGGGACAGGCTACTACACCAGCAACTCCTATTATCAGGATGTGAGCAACCGGTTCTATCAGGCCAATGAGCTGGCCTGGCTGCTCCAGCAAAAGGAGTGGAGCGACGGTTCCCTGCCCTACCTGGATCAGCAGCGGATGGAGGAGCTGCAGGAGCTGCTCTCCCCGGAGCAGACCAACTTCCGCTTCGCCATCCGCCGCAACGATACCGGCACCCTGCTCTATACCAACGGGGACGCCAACCTGCCCCTGAATGAGCAGGTTCACACGGTGGAGCGGCAGGCGGTGACCATTACCATGGGCCGGGAGGCCTTCTACCCCACAGGTCAGCAGCCGAAGGTGGCTGTAGATACCAGGGAGGAGCTCCAGTTTCTCACCTCAGAGCTGGCTCTGGAGTATGGCGTTACCGACCCCCTTACCGTGGAGGATGAGTTCTACATCGGCCAGCAGGAGTACAGCGAGTATGCCAGCTATCTGCCCGCCCTGGCCCTGCTGGCTCTGGCGCTGGATGCCCTGTTCGCCATGCTGCTGGTGTTCCTCCTCCGCTCCGCCGGTTGGCGGAAGGGATCTGAGCAGCCGGTGCGGGGCGGCTTTGACCGCATCCCTCTGGACGGCCTTCTCTTCTGCGTCTTTTGGCTGGTGATGCTGATGCTGGCCGGGGGCGACTCCATGACCTACGCCGCCAACCTCAACGGCCTGACCAACGATCTGGTGGTGGGGCTGGCCTTCATGTCCTGCGGGGTGGCTCTGTGCCTGCTGTCCTGCCTGGTTACCATCGCGGTGCGGGTCAAAACCCACACCGTCCTGTCCTGCACCCTGGTGGCTGCCTGCTGCCGGCTGGTGGTCCGGGCCGCCCGGGCCATGGCCCGGAGCTGGCCCCTCACCTGGCGCCTGGTGCTGGTGTTTCTGCTGTATCTGCTGGGCTCGGTGCTGACCGGGCTCACCGTCTTTCTCTTTCCCATCTACCAGGGGGCGGTGCTCTACGCCCTGTGCCGCTGGACCATCCAGTGGAAGCGGCTGCGCACGGGGGCGGAGCACATTCTGGGCGGCGAGCCCGACTATCAGATCGACACCGCCCACATGTACTACGACCTGGCCTCCCACGCCCGGCAGCTCAACGACCTGGGCCAGGCCATCGGCGCGGCGGTGGAGGAGCGCATCCAGAGCGAGCGGTTCAAGGCCGAGCTCATCACCAACGTGTCCCACGACCTGAAAACCCCCCTCACCTCCATCATCAACTACGTGGACCTGCTGAAAAAGCATGGGCTGGACAGTCCCGACGCCCCCGCCTATCTGGATGTGCTGGACCGGAAGAGCCAGCGGCTGAAAAAGCTGACGGAGGACCTGGTGGAGGCCTCCAAAGCCTCCACCGGCAGCCTGAGCGTCCACCTGGAGCGGCTGGGCATGGTGCAGCTGTTCCAGCAGGCCCTGGGGGAATTTGAGGAAAAATTTGCCCAGAGCGGCCTGACGGTGGTGCCCCGGTTTCCCCCGGAGGAGCTGTGGATCATGGCTGACGGCCGCCATCTGTGGCGGATCATCGACAACCTGCTCTCCAACTGCAACAAGTACGCCCAGAGCGGCACCCGGATCTACGTGGATATCCTCCAGCAGGAGGGCCGGGCGGTGCTCACCATCAAGAACGTCTCCCGCCAGCAGCTGAACATCCCCGCCCAGCAGCTGATGGAGCGGTTTGTCCGGGGAGACGAGTCCCGCACCACTGAGGGCTCCGGCCTGGGTCTGTCCATCGCCCGCAGCCTTACCGAGCTCCAGGGCGGCCAGTTTGACATTGCCATTGACGGAGACCTGTTCAAGGCCACCCTCTCCTTCCCGGAGGCTCCGCCCCAGACGGAGGAGGCCCTTTCTCTTCCCTCTGACCCATAAACCGCAAGACGCCCCCCGGCTCAGCCTGAGCTGGGGGGCGTTTTTGTGGTCTGTCACTTGTGATAGAGCTTGTTGGTCTCGTACTGGGGCTCGCAGGTGAGCCGGAGGCCCAGGCGGCTGTAGGTGCCCGAGTCCACCGGGGACAGGATCACGGTGGAGTGGGCCTCGCACCCCCGCAGGGCGGAGAGCTGGTCCAGGGCCTGCTTGGCCAGGGGGTTGGTGGTGGCCGAGATGGCCAAGGCGATGAGGATCTCGTCGGAGTGGAGCCGGGGGTTCACCGAACCCAGGTGGTGGACCTTCACCTGCTGGATGGGCTCCAGGGCCTCCCGGGAGATCAGATGGTGCTCATGGTCGATGCCCGCCAGGGCCTTCAGGGCATTGAGGAGGGTGGAGGAGGAGGGTCCCATCAGGTCGGTGGTCTTGCCGGTGACCACCTCGCCGTTGGGCAGCTCGATGGCCCCGGCGGGCTTGCCGGTCTCCTCGGCCACCTGGGCGGCGGCGGTCACCACCGGCCGGATGGACACGTCCACATGGGCCTGCTGCATGATGGTCTCCAGCTTGAACACCAGCTCGTCCCCGGCGGTGCCGATGCGGCGGTCGCACAGGGCGGTGTAGTACCGGCGGACGATCTCCTGCCGGGCGGCGGCGCACACCGCCTCGTCGTCCACAATGCACTTGCCCGCCATGTTCACCCCCATGTCGGTGGGGGATTTGTAGGGGCACTCCCCCATGATCTTCTCGAACATGGCCGAGAGGACGGGGAAGATCTCCACATCCCGGTTGTAGTTCACCGTGGTCACACCGTAGGCGGCCAGGTGGAAGGGATCGATCATATTTACGTCCCCCAGGTCGGCGGTGGCCGCCTCGTAGGCCAGGTTCACCGGATGCTGGAGGGGCAGGTTCCAGATGGGGAAGGTCTCAAACTTGGCGTACCCCGCCTTCACCCCCCGCTTGTACTCGTGGTAGAGCTGGGACAGGCACACCGCCATCTTGCCGCTGCCCGGGCCGGGGGCGGTGACCACCACCAGGGGCCGGTTGGTCTCGATATAGTCGTTTTTGCCGTACCCCTCGTCGCTGACAATGAGGCCGGTGTTGTGGGGATAGCCGGCAATGGGATAGTGGAGGTAGGTCTTGACGCCCAGGTGCTCCATCCGCCGCTGGAAGGCGTCGGCGGCGGGCTGTCCGGCGTACTGGGTGATGACCACGCTGCCCACCAGCAGGCCCTGGCCCCGGAAGGCGTCGATGAGCCGCAGCACGTCCACGTCGTAGGTGATGCCCAGGTCTCCCCGCACCTTGTTCTTCTCGATGTCGCTGGCGCAGATGGCGATGACCACCTCCACCGAGTCCCGCAGCTCCTTGAGCATCCGGATCTTGCTGTCCGGCTCGAAGCCGGGCAGCACCCGGGATGCGTGGTAGTCGTCAAAGAGCTTGCCGCCGAACTCCAGATAGAGCTTGTTGTCAAACTGTCCGATGCGCTCCCTGATGTGGGCCGACTGGAGCTCCAGATACTTCTGATTGTCAAAACCGATCCTGTCCATGTTCCGGTTTCCCGTCCCTTCTCGCAAAATTCACTCACCCGGTATTGTACCACAATTCCGGCCTGGTCTGTAGGCTTTTTTCTCGATTCGGCAAAATTTCCGGCCGGGGTTGACAAAACCCTCCTACAGATGTAGTATGCTTATAGATACTACAGCTGTAGGAGGGATGGCAATGCGTCTGAGCGACAAGGAGTGGCAGGTGCTGGAGGTTCTGTGGAGGGCGCCGGAGGGGCTGACCCTGGGGCAGGTGGTGGAGGCCCTCCGTCCTGCCACCGGCTGGAGCCGGAACACGGTGCTCACCTATCTCACCCGGATGGAGGCCAAGGCTCTGGTGGTCATCCACAAGGAGGACGCCCCCCACCGCTACCGGGCGGGGGTGGACCGGGAGGCCTGCGCCGCCCAGGAGCGGCGGGGTCTGTTGGAGCGGGTGTACCAGGGCTCGGCAGGCAGACTGGTGGCCGCCTTTCTGAAGGAGGAGAAGCTCTCCCCCCAGGAGCGGGAGGAGCTGCGCAGGCTGCTGGACGACATGGAGGTATGACCCATGGAAAACATCTGGGCCTTTTTGCTGCAAACGCTGACGGCTTCGGTGGCGGCGGCGGTGCTGCTCCTGGCCAAGCGGCTCTTTCTGGATAAGCTCTCCCCCCGGTGGCAGTACGGGGTGTGGGCCATTCTGGCCGTCCGGCTGCTGCTGCCGGCGGGGCTCTGGGGCCGGACGCCCCTGCCCGGCCTGAGCGTGGCGGTGGAGGCGGTGAAAACCGGGGCGGAATCCCATCTGTCCTCCGCCCTCTCCTCCCCCTATGCTATCACGGAGGTGCTCTCCCCCATTCCCCTGGTGCGGCTGATCCGGCCGGGCAGCGTCACTGATCTGCTGTTTTACCTCTACGCCGCCGGGGTGGTTCTCTCCCTGCTGTGGTTTTTCCTGTCCTATCTGGCCCTCCGGCGGCGGGTGGCGGGGGGCCGGACCCCCTCCCCCGCCGCGCTGGAGCAGGTGAAGGCGGTGGCCGCCCGCTACCGCCTGGCCCGTCCCCGGCGGGTGGTGGTGCTTCCGGGGGTGGAGAGCGCCTTTGTGTGCGGCCCTCTGGCCCGGGTGCTGGTGCTGCCGGAGCGGGAGGTGGACGACAAGGTCCTCCTCCATGAGCTGCTCCACCTGGAGTACGGCGACCTGTGGGCAGGGGTGGTCCTGTGCGCCCTGCGGTGCCTTCACTGGTGCAACCCCGTTCTGTGGTTCTGCTGGGACAGGGCCCAGAACGACTGCGAGGCCCTGTGCGACCAGCGGGTGCTGGAGCGGCTGGAGGGGGAGGAGCGCCGTCAGTACGGCGTGATCCTCCTGTCCATGGCGGACGACCGGTACGCCCGGGCTCCGGGCACCACCTCCATGGCCAACGGCGGGAAAAACATCAAGGCCCGCATCTCCTCCATCGCCCGGTTCAAGCGGTATCCCCGGGGGATGGGCTTCGGCTCCGGGTGCGTGGCGGCGGTGCTGGCCATCGCCTGCCTGGCGGGCACCAGCGGGGCGGTGGACATCCCCGACTTTGATCAGCGGGGCCCCCTGGCCCTGGCCCGGGCCCAGGTCAACCGGCCCACCACCGTGGCCGGGGCTCTGGACACCTACGCCAAGGCCCTGCTGTGCGACAGCCCCCTGTATTACGCCATGGTGGCCCCCGAAGCGTCCCGGCAGGCCGCCGTGGAGGCGGCCTCCGCCCCCTACCGGGAGTCGGAGCTGGAGGACTATCTGTACAGCGCTCCCTTCCACGACCTGGGGTTTCGCTGGTCCCGCCCGTCCTGGCAGGCGGAGTGGTCGGTGATGAATCTGCTGCCCGACGGGGCGGGGGGCTACACCGGGGTGCTGCTTTTCACTCCCATGAGGGGTGACGAGGCCCAGGGCCTGGCCTGGCAGCCGGTGGCCGTCCGGCCCCTGGGGGAATTCTGGACAGTGGAACCCACTGGGGAGCTGACCGCCCAGCTGCGGGAGGACTGGTGGCTCTGCCCCAGCACCAGCACCCCCTACGCCACCTACACGGCAGAGGGAGAAGGGCTCTATCTGGAGGTGGACTTCCAGTGCCAGCTGTGGATGGACAACACCGTTCAGACTGGCTCCTCCGACTTCTTCTCCTCCTTCTCCACCTCCGGCTATCTGGACCCCAAGCCCCGGCCCCACGCCTCCTTTACCCAGCTGCAGACGGGTGTGGGGGCCCGGCTGGTGTCCACCGAGACCGGGGAGGCCATCTCCCTGCCCATCACCGTGGCCCCTATGGAGCCGGGTGACGACCCTGTCCGGGCCCTGGCGGAGAGCCATTACACCTTCACCCTGAGCCCCGGCAGCCTGGACGAGGATCCGGTCCAATCCAGCAGCGGGATCACCGGAGGAGAAAACCTCACCCTCACCGAAATGCCCGCCGCCCTGGCGGTGTCCATCCGGGACGGGGCGGACACCTACACCTGGACGGCCACACTGGAGAGAGGAGGCCAGTCATGAATCAGGAACAGATTTACCGAGGCCTGAGCAAGGTAGCCTGGGGCTATGTGTTTCTCACCTTCAATCTGAACCTGGGCACCCTGAACGTGCTGCCCAACTGGGCGGGCTACCTGTTCTTCCTGGCGGCCATCGGCCTGCTGGGGGAGGAACTGCGGGATCTGCCCCTGTTGAAACCCTTCTGCATCCTGCTGGCGGCGGTGGATGTGGTGGACTGGCTGGCCATTCTGGTCACCGGGGAGAGCCTGGTGGGGCGGTTTTTCCTGGTCTACCTCCTGGTGGTGTGCGTGTCCATCTACTTCCAGTTCCAGCTGATCACCGACCTGGCTCTGCTGGCGGAGGAGCACGGCCTGCCCTCGGCGGTGCTGCGGGGGTGCCGCAATGTGGACGCGGCCATCAGCGTCCTCATCCTCCTTCCCCTGCCCTGGGAGGACAACGAGCTTCTGACCGTGCTCACTGTCCTCCTGCTGCTGACCGGCATTATCGTGCGTCTCATCCTGGTGTGGCAGCTCTTCACCCTGCGAAAGTCCTTCCGCCCGGAGGCGCCCGAGGCGTAAAAAAACCGCCTGTCCAAACGGACAGGCGGTTTTCTTCTGCTCAATTAGTCGGTGACGAAGGGCAGCAGCGCGATCTGACGGGCGCGCTTGATGGCCTCGGTCAGCTGACGCTGATGCATGGCGCAGGTGCCGGTGGTGCGGCGGGGCAGGATCTTGCTCCGCTCGGACAGGAACCGGCGCAGCTTGGCGGCATCCTTGTAGTCGATGTGCTCCACCTTATCCACGCAGAAGGTGCAGACCTTGCGGCGCTTCCGGCCGCGGGGACGCTCTCTATCCATAGCCATAACAGGAAAACCTCCTTTTGACGGGCCTGCAGCCCGTTTGTTTGATCAGGGCGGTGTCACCGCCGCAAAAAGTTCAATCAGAAGGGCAGCTCCCCGTCGTCTTCGGAGAGCTCGGCGAACTGATCCCCCGCCGCGGGAGGCGCGTAAGCGCCGCTGGCCGGGGCCGGAGGCGGCGCGTAGCCGCCGGGGGCTCCGTAACCGCCGGAGGGCGCGGCGTAAGCGCCGCCCTCGGCGTCCCGCTTGGAGTCGCCAAAGTATACGTTTTCGGCCACCACTTCGGCAGAGCGGCGCTTGTTGCCGTCCCGGTCGGTCCAGTCACGCAGCTGGAGCCGGCCCTCCACCACGGCCAGCCGGCCCTTGGTGAAGTAGCGGGAGACAAATTCCGCCGTCTGGCGCCAGGCAACGATGTCGATGAAATCGGTGCTCTTTTCGCCGGTGGTCTTGTCTTTGAAGTCCCGGTCCACCGCCAGAGAGAAGGACGCCACAGGCGTGCCGGTCTGGGTGTGGCGGAGCTCGGGGTCACGGGTCAGACGGCCCATGAGAATAATCCGGTTCAGCATAGCTGCCTCCCCCTCTCTCTTACTCGTCGGTGCAGACGATCAGGGAACGCATCACACCGTCGGTGATCCGCAGGATACGGTCCAGCTCCCGGGGGAACTCGGGCTTGGAGCTGAAGGTCATCAGCACATAGTAGCCCTCGGTCATGTCGTTGATGGGATAGGCCAGGCGGCGCTTGCCCCACTCGTTGACCTCGGCCAGGGTGCCGTTCTGCTCCACCAGAGTCTGGAACTTGGACACCATGGCAGCGGTGGCCTCCTCGTTCAGGTTGGGATCGAGGATGTAAACCACCTCATAATTTCCGCTGAGTTTTGCCATTTTGTTTGCACCTCCTTATGGACGTATGGCCCCCGCCCGTTGTCGGGGGCAAGGATAGTGCCTGTTTTTCAAACAAGCCCTATTATTATATAATAATTCCGCGAAATGTCAAGGGTTTTTTCAAAGTTCGCCTGCAGATTTTCTCAGGAAAGGGCCTCCTGCCACCGCATGAGCAGGACGGCGGCCTGGGCCCGGGTGGCCTGTCCCTGGGGGGTGAGGGTGGAGCCGTCGCCGGTGCCGGTGATCAGGCCCGCTTCCACCGCCCAGCCCATGGCCTCCGCCGCCCAATCGCTGACGGCCGTTCCGTCCCGGAAGGTGCTCAGCGTGCCGGAGGCGGGCTGGGCGCCTGCGTAGCGGTAGAGCATGACGGCAAACTGCTCCCGGGTGATGGAATCGTTGGTGCCGAAGGCGCCGTCGCCGTAGCCGGTGACGATCCCCTCAGAAGCCGCCCAGCGGATGGCCTCGGTATACCACTGGCCCTCCTCCACATCGGCAAAATCCATGGCGTAGTTGACCACCGGGCTGCCCTCCAGCCGCCACAGGATGGCGGCCAGCATGGCCCGGGAGGTGGCCCCGTCGGGGTTGAAGGTGGTTTCGCCGGTGCCGGTCATCAGACCCTTTTCATACACATAGGCCACCCCGTCGTAGT
>ERZ1643246.502-NODE-502-length-50220-cov-10.090621_pt1 | contig 50220 bp, 42 predicted proteins | sample MGYA00579265_ERZ1643246 | MGnify/ENA primary metagenome ERZ1643246 (study PRJEB29033, sample SAMEA4952261) | chicken gut metagenome | biome: Broiler Chicken; feature: Gastrointestinal Tract; material: Caecum | place: Ireland | collected 2018 | study: Broiler... | reverse complement strand
GCAGAGTTTATAGATGGAGTGCGAGTGAATGGCTGACCTTTCCCCTATGATGAAACAGTATTTCCAGATAAAAGAGCAGAACCCGGATACCCTGCTGTTCTTCCGTCTGGGAGACTTTTACGAGATGTTTTTTGAAGATGCGAAGATTGCGTCCCGGGAGCTGGATTTGACCCTTACCGGCCGGGACTGCGGCCTGGAAGAGCGGGCGCCCATGTGCGGCGTGCCCTTCCACAGCTATGAAAATTACCTGGCCCGGCTGGTGGCCAAGGGCTATAAAGTGGCCATTTGCGAGCAGATGGAGGACCCGGCCACCGCCAAGGGCCTGGTAAAGCGGGATGTCATCCGGGTGGTGACCCCGGGGACCATCCTGGAAAACAGTATGCTGGACGAGGGGAAGAACAACTATCTGGCCTCCGTTTACCTGCAAAACGGCCAGGCGGGCATCTGCTTTGCCGACGTTTCCACCGGCAGCTTGCAGGCCACCCTCCTCACCGACGCCGACCGGGAGCTGGAACAGCTCATTGAGGAGGAGTTTTCCCGGTTCTCTCCCCGGGAGATTCTGCTGAATCCCCCGGCCCTGGACTGCAAAGACCTGCCGAACTTTATCCGGGAGCGGCTTTCCGCTTCATTGGAGTGCCTTTCCCAGCAGGAGTGTGACTGGGACGCCTGCCGCAGCCGGGTGTTGGGGCAGTTCCATGTGAGCAGCGAAAAGGCCCTGGGCAAGGCGGGAGACGCCCTGGTGCTGGGGGCTGTGGGACAGCTTTTGTATTACCTGCAAAGGACCCAGCGGGGCGGCCTGGAACGGCTGGAAAAAATCGAATACTATGAGAAGGGGAAATTCCTGCGTCTGGATTTAAACGCCCGGCGGAACCTGGAATTGACGGAGACCATGCGCACCAAGGAAAAGAGGGGCTCCCTTTTGTGGGTGCTGGACAAGACCCGCACCGCCATGGGCAAGCGGCAGCTCCGCTCCTGGCTGGAACGGCCCCTTTTGAGCCCGGGGCTCATCAGCCGCCGGCTCAACGCCGTAGAGGAGCTGACCCAGGCTCCCATGCTTCTGGACGACATCGGGGAGCAGCTCAGCGGGATGCAGGACTTGGAGCGGATTATGAGCCGCATTGTCTACGGCTCCGCCAATGGCCGGGAGCTCCGGGCCCTGTGGTCTGCCCTGTGCCGGCTGCCGGCGCTGAAGGAGCAGGTGGGCCAGGCCCAGTCGGAATTTTTGCAGAAGGTGTTCCGCCAGATAGACCCCATGGAGGACGTGTGCAGCCTCATTGACCGGGCCGTGGTGGAGGAACCGCCCTTTTCCATCCGGGAAGGGGGCATTATCCGGCCGGGGTATTCCCAAGAGCTGGACCAGATTCGCAACGATATGACCGGCGGCAAGGACTTGCTGGCCTCGGTGGAATCCCGGGAGCGGGAGCGCACCGGCATCCCTAAGCTGAAGGTGGGCTATAACCGGGTGTTCGGCTATTATATCGAGGTGACCAACTCCTACAAGGACCAGGTGCCCGAGGAATACATACGCAAGCAGACCCTGGCCAACTGCGAGCGCTATATCACCCCGGAGCTCAAAGAGCTGGAAAGCCGCATTTTAGGGGCCAGCGACCGGGCGGTGCAGATGGAAAGCCGGCTCTTTGAAGAGCTGCGCCGGAAAATTTCCGGCGAGACCGGCCGCATCCAGCAGACGGCCCGGGCGGTGGCGGCTCTGGACGTCATCGTCTCCTTTGCCCAGGTGTCCATCCAGCGGGACTATGTGCGGCCCACGGTGAACGTCAGCGGCCGGATTTATCTCAAGGATAGCCGCCATCCCGTGGTGGAGGCGCTGCTCAACGGCGCGCCCTTTGTGCCCAACGACGTGGAAATGGACATGAACCAGAACCGGGTGGCCATTATCACCGGCCCCAACATGGCGGGCAAATCCACCTATATGCGCCAGATTGCCCTGATTGTCCTCATGGCCCAGATTGGCTGCTTTGTGCCGGCGGCCTCGGCGGAAATCGGCATTGTAGACGGCATCTACACCCGGGTGGGGGCCTCCGACGACCTGGCGGCAGGCCAGTCCACCTTTATGGTGGAGATGACAGAGGTAGCGGAGATTCTCCGCCACGCCACCGCCAACAGCTTGCTGGTGTTGGATGAAATCGGCCGGGGCACCTCCACCTTTGACGGCATGAGCATTGCCCGGGCCGTGCTGGAATATGTGGCCGACCCCAAGCAGCTGGGGGCCAAGACCCTGTTCGCCACCCATTACCACGAGCTGACGGAGCTGGAAGACCAGCTCACCGGGGTGAAGAACTTCAGCATCGCCGTGAAAAAGCGGGGAGACGACATCACCTTCCTGCGGCGCATTGTCCGGGGCGGGGCGGACGACAGCTTCGGCGTGGAAGTGGCCAAGCTGGCCGGGGTGCCCGATAAGATTATCCGCCGGGCCCGGCAGATTTTAAAAGAGCTGGAATCCGGCGCTGCGGTATCTCCGGCTGGGAAAAAGGGGAAGCAGGAGATGGCAGAGGAATCCCCGGCCCAGATGGTCATGCTGGAAACCGCTCCCCAGGGGGAGGTGCTCCGGCGGCTGCGGCAGCTGGATGTGAACACCCTGACCCCCATTGAGTGTATGAATGAATTGTTTGCGCTGGCCAAGCTGGCCCGGGAGGAATCCACATGAACCGAGAATTTGTAAAAGCAGACACCGAGAAGGATAAGGCCCGGTTTTTGCAGGTGCTGGAAAGCGCCAACCAGCGCACCGCGGAGAAAGGGGAAGCCCAGTGGCTGCCCTGCCATTTGACGGCGGAGGCCGTGTTCGGTGAGGGCGTGGAGCCCTGGATGCTCCTGGAAGAGGGCGTTCCGGCGGCAGTGGTGCTCCTGGTGCAGGAGGACCCCACCTTCTGGCCGGACAAGGCCGGGGAAAAGGCCCTGTACATTCACCGGCTGGCGGTGGCAAAGGGTTTTGAGGGCCGGGGCCTGGCCCATGGGGTGCTGGATTTCGCCGCATCCTACGCCCGAAAGCTGGGAATCCCCCTTTTGCGGCTGGACTGCAAGGCCGACCGGCAAAAGCTGCGCCAGGTGTACGAAGCCTGGGGGTTCCGGTTTGTGGATTTGGCGGAAGCGGACGTGCCGGGAGAGCACCTGTGCAACGCCCGGTATGAATTTACGCTGTAAGAAGCCCGAAAACTGCGGGAAAGGAGTGAAAACCATGGGAAAAATCAACGTGCTGGACGCCCATGTGGCGGAACTCATCGCCGCCGGCGAGGTGGTGGAGCGGCCGGCCTCCGTCATCAAAGAGATGGTGGAGAACGCCATTGACGCCGGGGCCACGGCGGTGACGGTGGAAATCAAAAACGGCGGCGTTTCTTATATGCGGGTGGCGGACAACGGCTCGGGCATTGCCCGGGAGGATGTGCCGGTGGCCTTTCTGCGCCACGCTACCAGCAAGGTGTCCGGCCAGTCGGATTTGGAGGCCATCGGCACCCTGGGCTTCCGGGGAGAGGCGCTGGCCTCCATTGCGGCGGTGGCCCGGGTGGAGCTGCTGACCCGCACCCAGGAGGAAGCCGTCGGCACCCGGTATGTGGTGGAGGGGGGCGAGGAAAAGCTCCTGGACGACGCCGGCTGCCCTCAGGGAAGCACCTTCCTCATCCGGGACCTGTTTTACAACACCCCGGCCCGGATGAAGTTCCTGAAAAAGGACGTCACCGAGGCCAATGCCGTGGCCGGAGTGCTGGACAAAATCGCCCTGTCCCACCCGGAAATCTCCCTGCGGTTTATCCGGGAGGGCAAGGAGCAGCTCCACACCCCCGGGGACGGGAAGCTCCAATCGGCCATCTATGCGGTGTATGGCCGGGAGTTCACCCGGGGCCTCATGCCCGTGGACTACACCCTGAACCATGTGCGGGTGTGGGGCTTTGTCAGCCGCCCGGCCAACAGCCGGCCCAACCGGAGTATGCAGCAGTTCTTTATCAACGGCCGGTATGTAAAGAGCCGCACCGCTATGGCGGCCTTGGAGGAGGCCTTTAAGGGCAGCGTCATGGTGGGGAAGTTCCCCGCCTGTGTCCTGCATCTGGAAATGTCCTTCCAGGCGGTGGACGTCAACGTCCATCCGGCCAAGCTGGAAGTGCGCTTTGTCAATGAACGCCCGGTGTTTGACGCGGTGTATCACGGGGTGAAATCCGCCCTGCAAAAGGAGGACCGGCCCAAGGAAGTGACCCTGAAAGGGCAGAGGGAGCTGCTCCGGCCTGCGTCGCCGGAGATTCGGGGGGAGCAGCTCTCTCTGGGGGAAAAGCCCCAGCAGGAAGCCCCTGCCCCTGCCCATCCCGTGGCCGCCAAAGAGGCCCTGCGGCCCATGACTATGCCCTCCCTGACCCCTCCGGCCCCCAAGCCGGAAATCAAGGCAAAGCCGGTGTTTTCCTCGGAGATGCTCCAGGACTGTGGACGCTCCCCTTATCGGGCGGTACCGCCCGCCGCACCGGTTTCCCCGGAAACCGCCTCTGCTCCGGAATACTTCCCGGCAGAGAAGCCAGCGGCCCCTTCCCGGGAGGAACCCCCGGAGAGGCCCCAGCTGGCAGAAGCCGCCGCTCCGCCGGTTCCGGAAGAAGCACCAGTTGCTCCGGAGCCGGAAAAGGCCCCTTCGGCCCCGACAGCCCGGCTCATTGGGGAGGCCTTTGGCACCTATCTTCTCCTGCAGCAGGGAGACGATCAGCTGGTGGTCATCGACAAACACGCCGCCCACGAGCGGCTGCTCTATGAAAAGCTCCGGAAAGAGGGCGGCGGCGCAGAGGCCCAGATGCTCCTGGAGCCGGCGGCGGTGACCTTGGACAAAAACGAATACGCCGCGGTGCTGGGAGCCAAGGAGCTCTTTGCCCAGGCGGGCTTTGAGGTGGAGGACTTTGGCGGCGGCACGGTGCTGGTGCGCAGCGCGCCCCTCTCCCTGGACCGGGAGGACGCAGCCTCGGCGGTGATGGAAATGGCGGGGTATCTGCTTTCTTCCCGCCGGGACCTGACCACCGAGCATCTGGATTGGCTCTATCACAACATTGCCTGCCGGGCGGCGGTGAAAGCCGGGGATTTCAGCTCTCCCCAAGAGTTGGAGGCTCTGGCCCGGCAGCTTCGGGAAAACCCCGATGTGCGGTACTGCCCCCACGGCAGGCCGGTTTCGGTGGTCATCACCCGCCGGGAACTTGAAAAGCAGTTTGGCCGGGTGTAAACCGGCAGGGTTCGGCCTTTTTCCCGGGCAGAATCTGCTATCATGGCCCGGAAAAGGGCGAGGAAAGGAGGAGCGGGATGGAACAGGAAGAGAAGAAAATTCCCGTGGCAGTGGTGGCAGGCCCCACCGCCTCGGGAAAGACCGCTTTGGCGGCAGCCTTTGCCAAGGCCCACAACGGCGAGGTGGTGTCGGCGGATTCCATGCAGGTGTATGCGGGGATGCCCATCGGCACGGCCCAGCCGGAGGAATCGGAAAAGCTGGGGGTGCCCCACCATCTCATTGGGTTCCTCTCCCCGGAGCGGGCCTTCAGCGTGGCGGACTATGTGGAGGCCGCCGGGGCCTGTATCGCGGACATTCACCGCCGGGGGAAGCTCCCGGTGGTGGCCGGAGGCACGGGGCTGTATATCCGCTCCCTGCTCCACGGCGTCCGGTTTGCCCAAATGCCGGAGGACCCGGCCCTGCGCCAGGAGCTGAGCCGCCGGGCGGAGGAATCGCCCCAGGCCCTGTGGGAAGAGCTCCGGCAGGCGGACCCGGAAGCGGCGGCAGCCATCCACCCCAACAACCGGAAGCGGGTGGTTCGGGCATTGGAGGTCTACCGCCTCACCGGCGTCCCCTTTTCCGTCCAGTCCCGGCAGGCGGTGCCGGAGGACTCCCCTTACCGCTGGGCCATCGTGGGCCTGGGCTTTCACGACCGGGAAGCCCTGTATGGCCGCATTAACCGGCGGGTGGATGTGATGCTGGAAAAGGGCCTGCTGGAAGAAGCTCGGGGCTTTTTCCAAAAGGGCCCCGGGGCCACGGCGGTCCAGGCCATCGGCTATAAAGAGCTGGCCCCCTATTTCCGGGGGGAGATTCCCCTGGAAGCGGCGGCGGAGAATATCCGCCGGGAAACCCGCCGGTACGCCAAGCGGCAGCTCACCTGGTTCCGCCGGGAGGAGGGGCTGCACTGGCTCTATGTGGACGAGCCTGGGGGAATGGAGCGATTGCTGGCCCAGGCAGAAGCAATTTTCCGGCAGGAGGGAATCCTGCCCTGGGTAAAGGAGGATGGAACATGGCCCGAAAACAGGTAGAAGTGGGGAGAAAAGCCCCGTTAATCCGCAGGATTGCTTCCGCGGTTGTCGCGTTTCTGATTCTGTTTTACATCGGCTACCAGATCTGGTCGGCCAATTATCAGAGCATCCGCTTTGAAACTGCCAACTGGGCCACGGTGTCGGATTCCTTCCAGACCACCGGCTATGCCATCCGGCAGGAGACCCTGATTACCCAGGACAACACCCAGGGCGTGGTGGGATACCGGCTGGAAGACGGGGAAAAGGTCTCCCAGGGCGGCGCGGTGGCGGATATTTTTTCCAATGAGGACGCCGCAGCAGCTGTGCAGCAGTCGGAGCAGTTGGAAGCGGAGATTCAGCGCTTGGAGAGCCTGGACGACCGGGGCAACACCTACGCCCAGGATATTCAGCAGATTGACGAGCGGCTGGACCAGGCTCTTCAGGAGCTCATGGAGGCCGTGCAGAGCCGTGACACCGGGGCCATCGCCCAGGCCCGGGAAGAGGCCGCCTATCAGATCAGCCAGCGCCAGATTGCCACCGGGGAGAATGTGGATTACACGTCCCGATTGGAATCCCTGAAGGCCCAAAAGCAGGAGCTGGACCAGCAGGCCTCGGCGGTTTCCGGACAGATTACCGCCCCTACCTCCGGCTATTTTTCCAGCACTACAGACGGCTGGGAGCAGGTGTTTGATTATGACAGCGCCCTGGAACTGACGCCGGAGGACCTGCAAAAGGAGTATGAACCCCAGGAGACGCCGGAAAATGTGGTGGGGAAAATCACCGGGGAATTCAACTGGTACTTTGCCTGCGTGGTGGATGCCGGCACGGCCCTGAAGCTCCAGGAGTCCCAGGAGGTGGAACTCTCCCTGCCCTTTGCCACTACGGAAAAAATCAGCGCCACCATTGCGGCCATTAACCAGCCGGATCTGGAAGGGGACGCCGCCGTAATCCTGGAATGCCGCACCATGAATTCCATGCTGGCCAACATCCGGCAGGAAACCGTGCAGGTGGATATCCGCTCCTATTCCGGGGTTTTGGTGAGCCAGCAGGCCATTCACTTTGAGACGGTGGAGGAAACCGTTACCGACGCCAACGGCAAAGAGCGCACCGTGACCCACGAAAATGTCATGGGAGTCTATGTGCGCAGCGGGGGCCAGCTCCATTTTGTCCAGGTGTTCTCTGATATTTCGGTAAACGGCTATGCGGTGTGCTATACCAATCTGCAGGAACCGGGGAAAGAATACCTTTTGGAGCAGCTGGTGACAGACGAGACCATCCAGCTGAATGACGAAGTTGCCGTAGAAGGGAAGGATCTATATGACGGAAAAGTTGTCTGAGGAACGCATGGCCCGGTGCCGGGCGGTGGAGGAAAACCTGGCGGACATCCGCGCCCGGATTGCCCGGGCGGCGGAGGCTTCCGGCCGGAAAGGGGAGGACGTCATCCTGCTGGCGGCCACCAAGACTGTGCCGGTGGAGGTCGTTAACCACGCCATCCGCCTGGGGGTGGATTTTATCGGGGAAAACCGGGTCCAGGAGCTGGAAGAGAAATACGACCGTTTGGAGCGGGACAAGTGCCGGGTTCACTTTATCGGCCATTTGCAGACCAACAAGGTGAAAAACCTGGTGGGCCGGGTGGATATGATTCAGTCAGTGGACAGCGTCCGGCTGGCCAAGGAAATTTCCCGCCTTTCCGTGCAGCGGGGGGTCAATACCCGGGTTTTGCTGGAAGTGAACATCGGCCGGGAGGAAAATAAATCCGGGGTTCTGCCGGAAGCGCTGGAGGACCTGCTGGGGGAAATCACCGGGATGCCGGCAATTTCCGTGTGCGGGTTGATGGCGATTCCGCCAATTTGCGAGGAAACCGAGCGTTTGCGGAATTATTTTTCTTTGATGGCTGAATATTTTGTTGACATAAAGCGTAAAAAAAGTGATAATGTAGCCATGGAGTATTTATCCATGGGGATGTCCGGGGACTTTGAGGAGGCCATTCTGTGCGGCGCCAATATGGTCCGGGTCGGTTCGTCCCTGTTTGGCCGGCGGCAATATCCCGCCCGCTGAACGATGCATAACGATCTATCATTAAGGAGGAATTTGTAATGTCTGGTTTTGTCGATAAGTTTCATAAGATGTGGAATCCCCCCGATGACGAGGTGGATTACGTGTATGACGAAGAGGCGGAGATGGAGGAAGAGACGGTTCGGGAAGAGCCTGCTCCCCGCCGTGGAAGAGCTGCCCAGGGGGGCAATGTAGTTCCCATGCCCTCGGCTTCCCGGGATTTGCAGGTGGTGCTCTTTAAGCCCGAGAACTTTGGCGAAGAAACCCGGGCCATCGCCGATGAACTGCTGAAACGGCATACGGCGGTGCTGAATCTGGAAGATACCCAGAAGGATGTTTCCCGCCGGATTATCGATTTCCTCAGCGGCGTGGCCTACTCCCAGGGAGGAAAAATCAAGCGGGTTTCCAGCTGCACCTACATCATCACCCCCGACAATGTGGACCTTTCCGGTGACGAAGTGATGGACGAGCTGGAAAACAACGGCCTCTATGTATAATCAGCCGGAAGACCAATGGCTGGAAGCCCGCCTGCGGGACGCCATGCGCCAGAGTGCCCACAGGCCCTGCTTTGTGGGCTTTCTGGATGAACGGGAGGCTGCCCTGGCCAGACGGCTGGTGCGCAGCGAAGGCTTTGTGAACGGCTGTTTTTGGGGCGGCTATGAAGACAGTGAACGGGTCATGTTCGGTGCCTTTCCCGATGATTTGGAGCCGGACCCGGCCCTGTTTCCCCTGCAAGCCATTACCCTGCGGTTTCGCCCCTGTGATTCCCTGAACCATCGGGATTTCCTGGGGGCGTTTCTGGGGGCGGGCCTTCAGCGGAACACCTTGGGCGACATCCTGCCGGAGGAAGGGCGCTGCGTGTGCTTTGCCCGGGAGGAAGCCGCCGCTTTCCTGCTGTCCCAGATCACCCGGATTGGACGGGTTGGGGTGAAGCTCCAGCCCGGGTTTGCAGAACCCCTTCCCCAGGGAAAGGGGTTTGCGCCGTTCCAAGGGGTCATCGCCTCGCCCCGGCTGGACTGCGTGGTGGCCGTCGCTACCGGCCAGAGCCGGGAAAAGGCTTCCCGCATGATTGCGGCGGGGTTGGTGATGAAAAACCACGAGCCGTTGGAGTCACCATCGGCATCGGTGGAAGAGGGGGACGTCCTCTCTATCCGGGGCAAGGGCCGGTATCTCATTGACCGGCTGGGCCCTGTGACCAAAAAGGGCCGCCTGTCCATTGCCGGGCGTAAGTGTTTATAAATATCGTGCCGCAGAAAACAAGTAAGGGGGTTTTTGGATGCTCACGTTAAACGATATTATTAATGCGAATTTTAGAAAATCCAACTTTTCCGGCTACAAGTCGGAAGACGTGGATGCGTTTTTGGATTTGGTGAAGGATTCCTACGAGCAGCTCATTAAGAAGAATATTGAGCAGAAGGAGCGCCTGACAGCGCTTCAGGCTGAGAATGAGGAGCTGCAGAAGAAAATCGAGGTGTTGGCCGAGCGGGTGGAGACCTACCGCAGCGAAGAGGACGACATCAAGAATGCCCTGATCAGCGCCCAGAAGCTGGGAGACGCTTCCGTGCGGGAGGCCCGGCACAAGGCTGAGATCATCATCAAGGACGCCAACATCAAGGCGGACCGGATTATCGGCACAGCCCAGAGCCAGATTGGGGAGTATGAGCAGCAGCTGGAGGAAATGAAGCGCCAGGTGTCGGATTTCCGCGCCCAGCTTATGGAAATCTACCGCCAGCACTTGACTCTCATCAGTGCCCTGCCCACGGTCAAGCAGAAGCCGGCTCCCGAGCCGGAGGCCAGCCAGGAGGAGACGGCAGAGGCCGCTGCTCCGGCAGAAGAGGCGGCTGCGGCTCCGGAAGAGGCTCCGGCCCAGACGGAAGAAGCGCCGGTGGAGGCGCCCCAGGAGGCCGCTCCGGCAGAGGAAGAGCCCTTCACCCTGGACGTCACCAGCTTTGAGCCCCCGGCCGAGGAGGCCCTTCCCACCCGGGACGTCCGGTATGAGGCCATGGACTTCGGCGAGGGCAATGCCCCTTCCCAGAACCCGGAATCCCCCATTGATATTTTTGACAAGCACCAGCCCCAGTGACCTCTGGAAAGGAGGAATTCTATTGCTTATTCTTTCGTTGATCCTGATACTCCTGTTTGTGGCGGGGGATCAAGCCGTCAAATATTTGGCGGTGACCTATTTGCAGCCGGACGGCCCCATGACGGTGATTCCCGGCCTGCTGGAATTCCGGTATGTGGAAAATACCGGGGCGGCTTTCGGCTTGCTCGGGGACTATACCCTGATCCTCTCCATTATCACAGCGGTTTGCGTGGTGGTGGTGCTGACCGCCATGATTTTCTATCAGGAGCACAGCTTCTTTTCCCGGGCTGCGGCCATCCTCATTGTGGGCGGCGGCATCGGCAACCTCATCGACCGTTTCTGGCACGGGTATGTCATTGATTATATCAGCGTATCCTTTTTCCCGCCGGTGTTCAATTTGGCAGACTGCTTTGTGGTCATTGGCGTGATTCTCTTCCTGATCCATTTCTTCTTCTTTACCAACAAGGACAAGGGACGGGAAAAGATTATCCGCAGCCGGCGGTGAGGAGCATGGAAGAGAACACCTTCTGCCTGGAAGTGCCGGCAGAGGCCGCTGGCAAGCGCCTGGACGGCTTTTTAGCCGGGGAGCAGGGTTTGACCCGGTCGGCGGCGCAAAAGCTCATAGAGAGCGGCCTGGTGCTGGTAGAGGGGAGGCCCGCCGCCAAAAGCCTGAAGCTCCAGGCCGGCTGGCGGGTGGAAGGGGAACTGCCCCAGCCGGAAGAGCTGGCGGTGGAGCCGGAGGACATCCCCCTGGATATCGTCTATGAGGACGCGGACTTGCTGGTAGTGAATAAGCCCAAGGGCATGGTGGTGCATCCCGCCCCGGGGAACCCCTGTGGGACCCTGGTGAACGCCCTGCTGGCCCATTGCGGCGATTCCCTTTCCGGCATTAACGGGGTGATCCGTCCCGGCATCGTCCACCGCATTGACAAGGATACCAGCGGTTTGCTCATTGTGGCCAAAAATGATTTTGCCCATCAGGGCCTGGCGGAGCAGATTCAAGCCCACAGCTTCACCCGGGAGTATGAGGCGGTGGTTTACGGCAGCTTCCGGGAGGATTCCGGCACCGTAGACGCCCCCATTGGCCGCCATCCGGTGGAGCGCAAGCGCATGGCGGTTACGGAGAAGGCTTCCCGCCGGGCAGTGACCCACTTTTGGGTGCTGGCCCGCTATGGAGGTTTCACCCATCTCCGCCTGCGGCTGGAAACCGGCCGCACCCATCAGATTCGGGTACACATGGCCTATCTGGGCCACCCCGTGGCCGGCGACCCGGTGTATGGGCCCCGGAAAGTCATCACTTCCCTGGAGGGCCAGTGCCTCCACGCCCGGAAAATCGGGTTTATCCATCCCCGGACCGGGGAATACCTGGAATTCACCAGCGAGCTGCCCCCGTATTTCCAGCGCTTTTTGCGAAGCCTGGGGCAGCCGGTAGAGAGCCTCCTACCCGTGGAATAGCTTTCGAAAAAAAGTCTGTCACACTTTTTGTCACACCTTGTATGCAGGCATTGCTTGGAGTATACTGTAATGGGTGGGGAAGGCTTCCTTTCCCGCTGCGTGATTTCTTCCGCTGTGACGTTTGGGACAGACAGCAATCCGGCTATTCTCTTGGGAATGGCAGCGGCTTTATCGGAGCGCAAGAGGGGTTCAGAGGTTCGGCGGAGGACAGAGAGGAAAGAGAAATGCAATTTTTGCATTTTCCCTTTCCTTTTTTTATGCAAATGTGGTATACTGGGAAACAGAATATGACAGCGGAGAAATTCCGCCAGGAAAGGAGAAGTTTCCATGATTTTGACGATTCGCAACGAATACGGCAGCGCCTGTGTGGATACCCAGGGAGCCCAGTGGGTGTCTTTTAAGGACGCTCAGGGCCTGGAGCACCTGTGGCAGGGGGACGCCGCTTATTGGAGCGGACAGGCCCCGGTGCTGTTCCCCATTGTAGGCGCTCTGCGTAACAGCCGCGCCCATATCAAAGACGGGGAATACGAGATGAAGCAGCACGGCATTGCCCGGCACCTGGCCTTTGAGGTGACCGAGCAGAAGGAGGATTCTGTCACCCTGACCCTGCGCTCCACCGAGGAGACCAAAAAGCAGTATCCCTATGATTTTGCCCTGCACATGACCTACCGCTTTGAAGGCCCCCGCATGGTGACGGAATTCAAGGTGGAGAACACCGGCAACGAAGTGATGCCCTTCGCTCTGGGCGGCCATCCGGCCTTCAACTGCCCCATGGTAGAGGGGGAGACCTTCGAGGATTATGTGGTGGAGTTCGAGAAGCCGGAAACCGCCCGCTGCCCGGCCATTGAGGGCGCCCTCATCAACTTCAACCACCGCACCACGGTGCTGGAGTATGAGACCACCATCCCCATGCGCCACGAGCTGTTCCACACCGACGCCTTGATTTTCGATACCCCCCGTTCCCGGGTGGTGCGCCTGAAGAGCCTGAAAACCGGCCACGGCGTGGAAATGGACTTTGACGACTTCTGCTATCTGGGCGTCTGGTCCGCCAAGAACGACGCGCCCTTTGTGGCCCTGGAGCCTTGGGCTGGCTGTGCCACCGGCACCGACGAGGACGATGAATTCCTCCACAAGCGCGCCCTGACCCTTTTGAAGCCCGGCAAGGCTGCAACCTTCGCCTTTGGCGTAAAGGCCCTCTGAGAAGAATATAGAGCTGCTATAAAGGCTCTTTGGTAAATAAAACACGCAGGCAATGCCGAAAGCCCAAAGGCTCGGCTTATGCCTGCGTGTTTTTCCGAAAAAATAGAAACGGGGCTCGTTTAAACGCCCGGTTTTAATGGAGGAAAAGGGAAATGGATTATCAGGAAATCATCAAGAACGCCCGGGAGAAAATGGCTCCTCAATGCAGAGTGTGCCGCAACTGCAACGGGCAGGCTTGCAGAGGTGAAATTCCCGGCACCGGCGGCAAGGGCAGCGGAAGTGCGTTTATCCGCAGTCGAGAGCGGGTGGAAGCGGTTCGGCTGAACTTGGACGTGCTGTGCGAATACCGGGGAGAGGACCCTTCCTGCCAGATTTTCGGCATGGAGATGGCCGCGCCGGTGTTTGCCGCCCCCATCAGCGGTATGGCCACCAACTATAACGGCTATTTCACGGAAAAAACCTATGCAGCGGAACTGGTGCCCGGTTGTGCGGCAGCGGGAACGGTGGCTTTTACCGGAGATGGCGCGGCAGATTTCTTTTTCACGGACCCATTGGAAGCTGTCCGGAAGGCCGGTGGCAGAGGAATCCCCACCATCAAGCCCTGGGATTTTGATACCGTACTGCAAAAAATCCGCCTGGCCGAAGAGGCTGGGGCAAAGGCCCTATGCATGGATATTGATTCAGCGGGGCTGCCCCTGCTGGCCGCTGCCGGTAAGCCGGTGACGGGGAAAAGCCGTCAGGAGCTGGAAAAGATTATCGCCAGCACGGAGAAACCCTTTATTGTCAAAGGAATCATGACCGTGCGGGCCGCAAAGCTGGCCGAAGAAGCCGGCGCTGCTGGCATTGTGGTTTCCAACCACGGAGGCCGGGTGCTGGACGATGCTGCCGCTCCCTTTGACGTATTGGAAGAGATCGCCCAGTCTGTCCACTGTACGGTGTTGGTGGACAGCGGTATTCGCACCGGCTACGATGTGTTCAAGGCCCTGGCCCTGGGGGCTGACGGTGTTCTCATTGGCCGTCCCTATGTGACAGCCGCTTATGGCGGTATGGCAGAGGGCGTGGAAATTTATACCCGTCACATTATTAATGAGCTGAAAGACGCCATGAAGATGACGGGATGCTCCACACTGGCAGAGATTACCCGGGAAAAAGTGCGGTTTTGAGGCCCTTTATTGTTGAAAAACGGTCCCCTTCTCAGAAAAATTCTCTGGGAAGGGGACCGTTTTATTATTAAGAGATGGATGAACTCAGCGGATCACGCGCACCCGGATAATGGGCTCCATGGCCTCCAGGCTGGTGACGGCGGAATCGGCAAACTCGCCGGAAACGTCGAAGAGGGTGTAGGCGTATTCGCCCCGGGACATGCTCTGCATGTTCTCGATGTTCACGCCGGCAGCGCCCACAGCACCGGCAAACAGGCTGATGGTGTTGGGCATATTCCGGTGGAGGATGCAGATGCGGGTGAGGCCGGGCTGCCGGGCCATGCTCACAGCGGGCATATTCACGGAATTGCGGATGTTGCCGTTTTCCAGATAATCCTTCAGCTCGTCAGCGGCCATGCTGGCGCAGTTGTCCTCGGATTCCGGCGTGGAAGCGCCCAGGTGGGGGATCGCCGTGACGCCTTCGGTGCACAGCAGGGCGTCGTCGGGGAAGTCTGTCACATAGGCGGCGGCTTTGCCGCTTTCCAGGGCTGCAATCATGTCGGCGGAATTCACCAGGCCGCCCCGGGCAAAGTTCAGGATGCGCACGCCGTCCTTCATTTTGGCAAGGCTCTCGGCGCAGATCATGCCCTTGGTTTCGTTATTCTGGGGCAGATGCAGGGTGATGTAGTCGCAGTTGGCGTAAATTTCGTCCAGGGAACGGGCGTGGCAGATGTGGCTGGAAAGGCCCCAGGCCGCGTCAACGGACAGGAAGGGGTCATAGCCGTAAACGGTCATGCCCAGCTTTTGGGCGGCGTTGGCCACCAGCACGCCGATGGCGCCCAGGCCCACAACGCCCAGGGATTTGCCCAGGATCTCGGGGCCCACAAAAGCGGATTTGCCTTTCTCCACCAGCTTGCCCACTTGATCGCCCTGGCCCTTGAGGGTCTTGGCCCAGTCCATGCCGGCGGCCACCTTCCGGGAAGCCAGCAGCAGGCCGCAGAGCACCAGCTCTTTCACGGCGTTGGCGTTGGCGCCGGGGGTGTTGAACACCACGATACCCTGTTCGCTGCACTTCTCCAGGGGGATGTTGTTGACGCCTGCGCCGGCCCGGGCAATGGCCAGCAGCTGCTGGGGCAGCTCCATGTCGTGCATGGCGGCGGAGCGCACCAGTACAGCGTCCGCCTGGGCCAGGTCGGCCCCGATGGTATAGTTTTCACCCAGCCGGTCGGTGCCGGCAGGGCTGATTTTATTCAGGCAATGGATTTGATACATGATTACAGATTCTCCTTTTCAAATTGCTCCATGAAGGCTACCAGCTTCTCCACGCCCTCCATAGGCATGGCGTTGTAGATGGAGGCGCGCATACCGCCCACGCTCCGATGGCCCTTCAGGTTCACAAAGTCGGCAGCGGCGGCTTCCTTGACAAACTTGGCGTCCAGTTCCTCGTTGCCGGTGACAAAGGGCACGTTCATAATGGAGCGGTCTTCCGGCACCACGGTGCCCTTGAACAGCTTGGAGCGGTCCAGGAAGTCATAGAGCAGGCCGGCCTTTTTCTCGTTGATCTTCTTCATCTCTTCCAGGCCGCCGATCTCATTTTTCAGCCAATCCAGCACCAGCATGGTGATGTAGATGGCATAGCAGGGCGGGGTGTTGAACATGGAGCCGTTGTCGGCGTGGGTCTGATAGTTGAACATGGTGGGGGTTTTCTCCATGGCGTGACCAATGAGGTCCTCCCGGATAATCACCACCGTCAGGCCGGCGGGGCCCATGTTCTTCTGGGCGCCGGCATAGAGCACGCCGAACTTGGAGACGTCGATGGGCTCGCTGAGGATGCAGGAGGAGACGTCAGCCACCAGAGGCACGCTGCCGGTATCGGGCAGGGTGTGGTACTTGGTGCCGTAGATGGTGTTGTTCATGCAAATATGGAAATAATCCGCATCCGGGGTAAAGGCAGCGGGGTCCAGCTTGGGGATGTAGGAGAAGGTCTTATCCTTGGAAGAAGCCACTACATTGACGTCGCCGTAGCGGGCCGCTTCCTTATAGGCCTTGGTGGCCCACTGGCCGGTGAGCACATAGTCGGCCTTGCCGGAACCAGTCATCAGGTTCAGAGGCACCATGGCAAACTGGGAAGAAGCGCCGCCCTGGAGAAACAGCACCTTATAGTTGTCCGGGATGCCCATCACTTCGCGCAGCAGGCTCTCCGCCGTCTGGATAATGCCGCCATACACTTTAGAGCGGTGGGACATTTCCATCACGGACTGGCCGGAGCCCTGGTAATCCAGCATTTCATCGGCGGCGCGGCGAAGCACCGGCTCCGGCAGGATGGAGGGGCCGGCAGAGAAATTGTATACACGTTTCATGGTAAGATACCTCCTGTGCAGCAGATTGCAAAAATGCAGTCGAGTGCGGTTTTCTCTCATTATACCGCTTTAGCTTGATGAAGTCAATCAATTTTCAATCCTTACTGTAGAAAATTTATGACGAAATTCGGAGGATATGCATAATAAATGGGACAAGCCCGTTTTATATGTTGAAAATTTAAGGCAAAACCACCAATAAGGATCAGGGGTTTCCAAGTCTGAGGCAAAAAGCTTTGAAGAGTTTCCAGAGGGCGTCTGGACTATTTTCATAAGAAATGGTATACTTAGTGCAAAAAGTTTCAGTTGTGTTTGCCAGGGAGGCGGCCGGCTGAAAAAGGCGTCTGACCGAAATAACATAAGGAGGATTTCTCAATGAAGATCAGAGATGTGGCGGCAGTCCTGGAGGCGCAGGTGCTGGTGGAGGGAAACATGGACACCGAAGTAAAAACCGCCTGCGGCAGCGACATGATGAGCGATGTGCTGGCCTTTGTCAAAGACCAGTCGGTCCTGCTCACCGGCCTGATGAATCCCCAGGTGGTGCGCACCGCCGAGATGATGGATATGCACTGCATTGTGTTTGTCCGGGGAAAAGAAGCAGATCCCACGGTGCTGCATCTGGCTGACCAAAGGGACATGACAATTTTGCAGACCCGCTACCGGATGTTTACCGCCTGCGGGAAGCTCTATGAAGCGGGGCTGCGGGGAGGATGTGAGCAGGAATGAGCGGGCTTTCGTTGCATTATGTGGTCCCGGGGGACGATTTTACCCGGGCCGGCGAGGCTTCCGGAAACGTGAAGCAGAAGCTGAAAAAGCTGGGCTATAATCCCGACGCCATCCGCCGGGTGGCCATCGCCATGTATGAGGGGGAAATCAATATGGTCATCCACGCCGGGGGCGGGGAGGCCTTTGTGGATATTTCCCCCGAGCGGGTGGACATTGTGCTGGAAGATCACGGCCCCGGCATTGCCGACGTGGAGAAGGCCATGCAGGCCGGCTATTCCACCGCCCCGGACCAGGTGCGTTCTCTGGGCTTTGGCGCGGGCATGGGCCTGCCCAATATGAAAAAATATACCGATGAAATGACCATTGACACCGAGGTAGGGAAGGGCACCACCCTGAAAATGACGGTGCTGGTAAACCATCAAAAGTGAATGGGGGCGAGGGCTTGGACTTGTTTTTCCATTCCGTCACACTGGAAAAGGATCAGTGTGTCGGCTGTACCAACTGCATCAAGCGATGTCCCACGGAAGCCATCCGGGTCCGGGACGGGAAAGCGCAGATTATCTCCGAGCGTTGCATTGACTGCGGGGAGTGTATCCGCGTGTGCCCCCATCACGCCAAAAAGACCCGATTCGACCACCTGGACAAATTGCAGGATTTTGAATACACCATCGCCCTGCCGGCGCCGTCCCTCTATGGCCAGTTCAACAATCTGGACGACATTGATTTTGTCCTCACCGGCCTGAAGGCCCTGGGCTTTGACCATGTGTTTGAGGTCTCCCGGGCCGCGGAGCTGGTGTCCGAGGCCACCCGGCGGCTCATGGCCCAGGGTTCCCTGCCCCGGCCCCTTATCAGCTCTGCCTGCCCGGCGGTGGTGCGGCTCATCCGGGTGCGCTTCCCGGATTTGTGCCCCCATGTGCTGCCCCTGCGCTCTCCCATGGAGACGGCGGCAGGCATGGCCAAGGCAGAGGCCGCAGCCCGCACAGGCTTACCCAAGGAGAAAATCGGCTGTTTCTTCATTACGCCCTGCCCCGCCAAGGTGACGGATATCCAGTGCCCCATCGGCATTGAAAAATCCATGGTGGACGGGGCTTTGGCCATCAGTGAAATTTTCCCCATCCTCTCCTCCAAAATGGATAAGCTGGAGACGGTGGAGCCTTTGGCCAAGTCGGGGATTATCGGCGTGAGCTGGGCTTCCAGCGGCGGGGAGTCCGCCGCCCTCCTCAACGACAAATACCTGGCGGCGGACGGCATTGAAAATGTCATCCGTGTATTGGAGGAGCTGGAAGATGAGCGCATCCGGGAGCTGGACTTTATCGAGCTCAACGCCTGCTCCGGCGGCTGCGTGGGAGGCGTGCTCTGTGTGGAAAACGCCTATGTGGCCAAGGCGCGGCTGCAAAGGCTGCGCAAATACCTGCCGGTTTCCCAAAACCATCTTCGGGCGGACATCCCCCAGGGCATGAACTGGCAGGAGCCTCTGGAGTTTGCGCCGGTGCTCACCCTGTCCGATGATTTGAGCGAGGCCATGGAGATGATGATGGAAATCGACAATATTTGCGAAAAATTCCCGGGGCTGGACTGCGGCGCCTGCGGGGCGCCCTCCTGCCGCTCGTTGGCGGAGGATGTAGTCAAGGGCCAGGCAAAGGAAAGCGACTGCGTGTTCGTCCTCCGAGAAGAGATTCGGCAGATGGCGGACATTTTCAAGAATATTTCCGGCGAAGACCGAAAATGAGAAGAGAAATCCAACGAGAGGAGTGAGAGCGTATGACCGTACAGGAAATGGCCGAAAAGTGCGCCTGGAAGGTGTTGGCCGGGGAGGACGGCCTGGACCGGGAAGTGGAAGGCTGCTATGCCGGCGACCTGCTGAGCTGGGTCATGGCCCGGGCACAGAGCGGAGATGTGTGGCTCACGGTCATGGGGAATATCAACGCCATTGCCGTGGCCTCCCTGACAGACTGCGCCTGTATCCTGCTGACGGAATCCGCCGCCCTGGATGAAAACGCCAAGGCCCGGGCAGAGCAGCAGGGGATCCCGGTGCTCACCACCGAGAAGAATACCTATGAAACGGCGGTGCAGGTGGCGCAGCTCCTGCAATCCGGGGCGTTGTCATGAAGCTGCGGTATGATTTGCACCTACATTCCTGCCTTTCCCCCTGCGGCGATATGGATATGACCCCCAACAATATAGTGGGCATGGCAAAGCTCCTGGGATACAACATCATCGCCCTGACCGACCACAATACCTGCCGCAATACCCCGGCAGCAGTACAGGCGGGGGAGCGTCAGGGGCTGGTGGTGGTGCCGGGCATGGAGCTGTGTACCCGGGAGGAGGCCCACATTGTGTGCCTGTTTCCCACAGCGGAAGCCGCCCTGGCCTTTGGGGAGTGGGTGGAGGCCCATTCTCCCCCAATCCCCAACCGTCCGGATATTTTCGGGGAGCAGCTCATTCTGGACGCGGACGACCAGCCCATTGGCACCCAGGAAAACCTTCTGATTGCGGCAGCGGATGTGGGCGTTTATCAGGTGCCGAAATTGGTGCGCCAGTATGGCGGCACGGCGTTTCCGGCCCATGTGGACAAGGAGGCCTACAGCATCACTGCCAGCCTGGGCGGTATCCCGGAGGAAATCGGCTTTACCACAGCGGAACTGAGCCCCCGGGCCCACCGGGAAAAGGTGCTGGCCCTGTATCCGGAGCTCTGCTCTATGCGGCTGCTTCAGGACAGCGATTCCCACTATCTGGAGAATATGCCGGACCCAGGGCCGGTGTTGGAGCTGGAAGAAAACACCCCGGCCTGCCTCATTGCCCTGCTGGAATCCCGCCTTTGAAAAGAATAGAGCCCTCTTGGTTCGGAGTCCCGGGCCAAGAGGGCTTTTGCTGTGCTGCTGATAATATAAGAAACAGCGTCTTCCTTCGATACGCTTGCCAAAGGAAGACGCTGATTTTACTTAGGGAAAATGAATCCAGTTAGGAGTGCTGCTTGCGGCGCTTCCCTGCACGGCCTGCAGCCAGCGCAAAGCTCACAGTGAGGGCCAGCGCAGCGGGAAGGATCGCGGTGCTGTCTCCGGTCTGGGGGTTCTCGCCCGGCTGGGTGTCATCGTCCGGAGAAAGGGGGGTGTCCCCGTTGCCGCCGTTGTTGCCGCCCAGCAGGGCAAAGGCTTCTTCTGCGGTCAGCAGGACGTCATAGTTGGAAACCAATTCCTTCTGGGCGTCGGTGAGGCTGTCATAGGCCTTCCGGGCCGACTGAATGGCCTCGCCGCTGTCAGCGGTGACCGTGCCGATGGCGTCAATTAAATCCATGACCTCCTGGGCGGCGGCCTGGTCGATTTCCTCCTGGCTCTTTTCGCCTACATCCGTCAGGTCATAGATGCCGTTTTCCCCATTGGCAAAGCGCCGGTAGGCTTCCAGAGCATAGGCGATCTGGGAAGTGGCCATGCCATCGGGGGTATTGCTGCCGCCGAAGGTGGTAAAGCCATTTTCCAGCCGGAAGTCGTCCAGCTTGGCTACCAGGTTGTTGCTGCCGCGGGTGAAGCCGCTGTCCGGATCCAGAGGGTCAATGCCCAGAGAAACCAGGGCGGTGAGCACCTGGGCGGCGGAACAGCCGTTGTCAGCGCCCTCGGCCCAGTAGCCGCAATCATTGCGCATCTGGTCCTGCAGGTAAGTCAGGGCCTTTTCCACAGCCGCCTGCACCTGGGGGTACTGGCTGTTGTTGTAGGGGGCCAGGGCCTGAAGGGTCATGGCGGTGATGTCAATGCTGACGGTTCCGCTGTCAGAAAGGCCGAAGCCGCCGTTGTCGGGGTTCTGGTAGGTAAGGAGTCTTTCAATCAGCGTCTCCCGGTTCCACAGAGCGTCATCGGGAATTTCATATCCCTTGCTGTCCAGGGCCAGCAGGGTAAAGGCCGTCATGTTGGAGGAGAGACGGTCCAGATTGGAGTAGTTGTACATCCGCTCGATAATGTTGATGCCCTCGAGATCGGTGGGGTCCAGCCCCATGACTTCCAGGGTAGTGACAATGCGGAAATAGTCTGTGGGCAGGATGCGGGAGCCGCTTTTCAGCTCTTCCACCACGCTGCTGACATAATCGTTCAGGTCTGTCTGGCGCAGGGTGCCGCCGGAGCGGAGAATAGCGAAGATGCTCCACTCTGCCCCATAGATATAGTTGCCTTCCAGGGTGCCCTCCAGATATTCCTGGGCGTGCTGGATGTTCTGGGTCACATAGCGGTCAAAGTCCAAATCCACAGATTCCTGGGATTCGGTGACGGTGACCGTGAAGGTGATGGGTTCCAGGGAGTTGGTTTCATCCAGAGGAGTGCCGCTCACAGTGACAGTACCGGGCTGCAAAGCGGAAAGGGTGTGGGTGGTCTTTGTTACATAACCGCCGGAAGAGGAGGGTTCGTTGCTGACCTGGTCTTCGATAGAGACGATCCCTTCTTTATCATAGATCCAGGTAAAACGCTGCTCGGTGGCGTTTGCGGGGGTGGCCACGATGTCCAAATCGATGGAATCGTACTGCTTCATAGTGTAGGAGGTCTGCTCCAGGCTGACGCCCTCCAAGGGGGTTTGATATTGGAAGGTGATGGTCAGGTCCTGGCTGACGGAAGGGTTGTCCACGCTGGTGACGGTGAACCGGGCCGTGCCGGACTTTTTGGGAACAATGCCATTTCCATAGGTTTCCTGATACTCGGCAATTTCCGGATCGTGGGAGGTCCAGATCACATCTTTGACCGTAGCGTTAGAGGGTTCAATGGTTACGGTATAGCGGCTGTCCGGCGTCAGGCTGGTAGAGGTGATACCGGTATACTGATCCCCCAGGCCGTTCCAGCCACTGATAGAAAAGGTTTCCGGGTATTCCACCGAGATCCCCGTGACTTCTACTCGCTGGGAAGTGGCGGTAAAGGAGGCCGTTACATCGGGCGTATCGCTGACGGATACGGTAAAGGAGTGCTGGCCGGTGGTCTCCCCATAGAAAGCAATGGTATTGTTGCTGGAATCCAGCCAGATGTATGCGCCGTCGTCAGCGTGCACTTCCAGGGCCTGCACCGGGATGGGCACATACTGGGAGGAACCGGGGATTTTCCCCATAGCAGTGACGGTTTGAGTTTCGGTGCCGCTGAGATAAACAGGGCTGGAAGCGCTCACTTCCCGGCCGTCCTGATACAGCTTCAGGTCGGTAATACCGCTCTCCACTACCTTTAAGGTAAAAGAGGTGATTTCCTCTGCATCGCCGAACAGGGGATTAGAGGAATACACGGTAGCTTCCCGCTCTCCCAAATGGGGGTAGAAAATGCCGCCGGAAGAAATATGAATGGTGGAGTTTCCGTTCTGGTCATATTCAATGCAGGACCAGTAAGGGGAAATCCCTTGGGCGCCTTCCAGCTCAAAAGAGCCGGTATCCAAAGCAGAGAGCGTAATGGTGTTGTTCTCGTCCAATTCCGTAATGTGTCCGTCGTCATGGCGGAAAATCACCTTGGGAGAAGCGGCTTCCTCTCTGGGGGTGACCGTAATGGTGCAGGAAGCCTGCAATGCCCCAACCGAGGCGGTAATAACGGCAGAGCCAGCGCTTTTGGCCACGACCATGCCGTAAGCATCCACAGAAGCGACCTCCGGGTCACTGCTGGAGAAAGTGACAGAGTCCGTAGAGCCGGCAGGGGAAACGGTGGCGTTCAGGCGCAGCCCTTCCCCTTCTTCCAGCTGGGCGGAAGTGCGGTCCAGGGTAATGCCCTCTGCGGAAACAGAGTTTACCGTTACCGGGATGGAGGTCTGGACCTGCTCGTTGGCCTGGGCGGTGATGGTGGCCTGGCCGGCGCCCACTGCATAGAGCGTTCCGTCCGGCGTCACCTGCACCACGCTGGTGTCGTCGGAAGACCAGGTAACGGTGTCGGTAGCGTCTTCGGGAACCAGTGCGGCGGTCAGCTGTTGGGATTCCCCTACATCCAGGGTGACGGATTCAGGGGTAACCGTAATATCCGTGGCGCTCTTTTCCGGGAAAGCAACAGACTCCAGTTCCTCAGCAACGCTGTTGACATCCCTTTGGGAGGTTCCCTGGGTCAGGGCGATTTCCAGGGCCCTGTCATACAGCTCCTGATTTTCCTGGATAGCTTCTTCACTCATGGCGGCCAGGGTCTGGATCAGAGCATTTTTGTCAACAGACAGCGTTCCGGTTTCCTGGGAGCTGGAAGAATCCGTGTAGTCCTTCAGATTGCTGCCGTAATCATAATTGTAGATTAAACGGACAACATCGCCGTCCTGCAAATCCTTTTTAATACCCCGCTGGGTGGAGTTTACAAAAGTCCACCAGGCGTTGTCGCCTAAAAGGCTGTCCTCCACCGGGTCCCCGTCGCTGGGAGCAACGGTAACGGACCACCACAAGGAGTCGTAAGTAACGGTGCCCCGGCCTTCATAGCCGGCGTTCAGGGCGTCCAGAGCGGTCATGCCGTCGGTGAGTTCCACCTGGGTGGGCGGCAGATAGTAGCTGGCCTGTCCGTCCTCGTCCACATATTCAATGGTGACGGAAACGGTCCCGGCACTCTTCGCGGTGCTTTGGGCGGCGGCAGGCAGGATGGCGCACACCGTCATCACCACAACCAGCAGCAGGCTGGTCCAGCGCCGGAGCGCTTTGCTTGTTCGGTTCATAGTGCTGATTCCTTTCTAAAAAAACAGTTTGATAAAATGTGCAGTTGGGCTTCTTGGCCGGCCTCCCCCTTCCGAATTTTGCGGTTTTCACTCTGCACAGACATGCAAAAAACGGCTTACAGACAGAACTGCTGTAAGCCGTTTTTACGCAACACAAATATGCGGCGCTGTTGATTACCGTCAACGCACCGCGCATAATATGCAGGTCTTCTGGCTCCGGCGTCCTCGTCCATGCAGCCTTCCCGGTTCCCCAGTGGCGTTGTTTGCATCGACTCTTCCGTTACAGCGGCGGCCCCGCGCAGGATTTGCACCTGCTTCCCTTTTCATCCGTCCCCTCCAGGGGAGAGGTTGGAACATACTATGCAGAATGATTCAATTTACGCCTCTATCCTATCACCTGGATTCCCGTTTGTAAAGACTCCTTTCCCGGGAAATTTTCACGAATTTTTCCGGGCGGTTTTACACCATTTTTACAGATTCTTTCGTAAGGGAATCACCATATTCCAGGTGTGATCAAAGGAATAGAGCTCGTTTCCATCGCCGGTTGCCAGATAAAGATGGGTGGGTTTCCCGTCCTGCAGCAGCAGGAAGGGGCGTTCCAGATTGCACTGGGTGGTCACGCTGCCGTCATCCCATTGCACCGTGCGGCTGTAGGCTTTTGGTTCATCGGCAAACTGCCAGTGAATGCAGTCGTCGCTCTCCCCATAGAGGCCCGCGCCCCATTCGCCGCAGATGCCGCCGCTGCCGTTTTTGAAGTCATCTTTAATCAGCAGCCGGAATTTCCCGTCCTCATACCAGAGATAGGGGTCCTCCAAATGGAAGTCCGGATTGGAAAAAGAGAAGATTGGTTGGTCCGAAATCCGCTGGAAGGGCCCTTCGGGCCGGGGCGCCATGGCTGCCCCGATTTGCAGGGTGGCGTTGGCATAGCTGCGGGATTTATAGAGCAGATAGGTAGTGCCGTCCGGCAAGATGGCCACCGCCGGGTTGCTGGTGATGGTGCAGTCCCAGTGGGAGCAGTCCCGGGGTTCCAGCAGGGGGGTGTCCCGCCGCTGCCATGGGCCAAAAACCGAGTCGGAAACCGCCAGGCCAATGCGCTTTTTGTTCCACACCTCAATAAACCGCTGGTCAGAAATCTGGCTGGCATGGGTGGGGATCGGGCCGCCATAGGTGGTGCCGATGTAGTAAAGATAATATTTCCCGTCCCAAAAGCGGATATAGGGGTTGTGGGTGTTCATCCCGTCAAAATATTCCCGGCCCCGGCGGGGCAGGACAGTTTCTTCCAGACGGAAAGGCCCCTCTGGGGTATCGCTGGCCGCCCGCACCACCCGGCTGTGAAAGAGCCAGTTGGCTCCAAAGCCCAGTTCCCGCTCCCAGCAGGAGGCGAACATATGAAAGCGGCCGTCCTCTCCCTTGATGACGCTGCCGCACCAGACCATCAGGTCGTCCCGGCAAAAGCCTCCCCCTTTGACAGCGGGGAGAAGCCGTTCTTTGATTGGATTCCTCATACGGTTCTCTCCTTTTCAAAAGACAGGGTGGTTTCCGATTCAGGAGCGGTCAGTTGTTTTTTCCACTTGCGGAAAAAGACGATAAAGCACACCAGATGCGCCGCGAAGGTAATTCCCCAGCTGACGGGATACGAAAGATACAGGTTGAAGAGAGTGCGGTCCATGGGGAAAATGGTAAAAATCCAGAGAATCCGCAGGCCGCAGGCCCCGGCCAGGGAAACAATGGTGGGGGTGACGGAATAGCCCATGCCCCGGATAGAACCGCAGGTCACGTCCATCATGCCGCAGAGATAATAGGTGAGGAAAACTACGCCCATGCGCCCCAGGCCGTACTGGATGACCTCCGGGTCGGAGGAATAAATCCCAAGCAGCTGGCTGCCCAGGCTGTAGGCCAGCAGGCTCAGCCCCGCGCCGATGACAAACACACAGCCCAGGCACCGTACCAGCACCGGGATAATGCGGTCTACTTTGCGGGCGCCCACATTCTGGCTGGTAAAGCTCAGGGAAGCCTGATACAGGGAGTTCATAGAGGTATAGACAAAGCCCTCGATGTTAGAGGCCGCTGTATTACCTGCCACTGCAATGGAGCCAAAGGAATTGATAGAGGATTGAATCAGTACATTGGAAACCGAGAATACCGCGCCCTGGATGCCGGCAGGCAGCCCAATCCGCACAATCTGCAATAGATGCTCTTTGGAAATATGCAGTTTTTTCAGGAATAGGCGGTAGCTTTCGGGGCTGCGCATCAGGCAGATGACCACCAGAACTGCGGAAATACACTGGGAAATAATCGTTGCCAAAGCCACGCCGGCCACGCCCATGTGAAAGACAATGACAAAGAACAGGTTCAAAAACACATTGACAATACCGGCAATCAGCAGGAATACCAGGGGCCGGCGTGTATCCCCCACTGCGCGCAGGATGGCCGCGCCAAAATTATACACCATCATAGCGGGCATCCCCACAAAGATAATGCGCATATACAGCACGGCCTGGTCCAGCACATTTTCCGGGGTCCCCATAATTTCCAGCAGAGGGGGAGACAGAAAGATTCCCAAAAAGATCAGGAAACCCCCAGTAACAGCGCTGAGGAGCATGGAGGTGTGAACCACTTCCTGCATATTGCTCCAATCCCGCGCGCCGTAATACCGGGCCGCCAACACGCTGCTTCCAATGGAAAGCCCCAGGAACACATTGACAATCAGGTTGTTCAGGGAGCTGGTAGAGCCCACAGCCGCCAGGGCGTCGCTGCCGGTAAACTGCCCCACGACAATAATGTCCGCCGCATTGAAGAGAAGCTGCAAAATCCCCGAAAACATCAGCGGGATGGAGAAGCGCAGAATCTTCCCCAGAAGAGGCCCGCTGCACATGTCGATTTCATAGCTTTTTTTCATGCCATCACCCATTCCTTCTCTTTCATTTACCGTATTTGCAGAATCATTGTAGACCTTTTCTACATGAATTGCAAGACAAAAAACGACGCTTTCTTAGGCAGAATGAAAAGATTCTGCTTTCTTTCCAGAAGGGATACAGGCGGCATAAAAAATCCCCCTGACACAGAAACCTGTATCAGAGGGAAAAAGAAAATCATCCATATCAAATGATTAAAGGGCTTCTTCAGGCCGCTTTTCCAAAAGCAAATGCCGGAGCTCTTCTTTGACCTGTTCCAGTTCCGGGCTGCACAGCAGGGGAACCAGCTGGGTGACCTCCTCGGGAGGCAAGTCCCACCAGCGCAGCTTTAAGAGAAGCCCGATGAGCTCGTCGTCAAAGCGCTTTTTGATGAGCCGGGCCGGGTTGCCGCCGATGACGCTGTAGGGTTCAAAGCTCTTGGTTACCACCGATTGCGCCGCTACAATGCAGCCGTCCCCCAGGTGGACGCCGGGCATCACGGTGCTTTCCCGGCCAATCCACACATCATTGCCGATGACGATGTCCCCTTTAAAGGGGAGCTGTGAGAGGTGGGGCGGGGCGTTTTCTGTCCAGGCGCCGCCCATGACGGCAAAGGGATAAGCCGTTACGCTGCTGATGCGGTGGTTGACCGGCCCCATGATGAATTTGACGCCGCTGGCAATGGAGCAGAACTTTCCGATGATCAAGCGGTCGCCGAATTCCGGCCAGTTGAACAGGACGTTGTTCTTTTCAAAGGCGGTGGGGTCTATGGGGTCGTCGTAATAGGTGTAGTCGCCAACCGAGATATTGGGGGCGGTGACTACGTTTTTGAGGAAGCAGGAAGTCCCGTATTCGTTTGGGAAAACCTGATTGGGATCTGGGATGGTCGGCATGAAACCTCTCCTTTCCGCAGTTGCCCGGCGGTTATTCCCCGTCGGCCTGGGATTCCTCGTTTTCCTGCTTGGCTTGGACGCGGTCCATCCATACAGCCACCAGGAATCCTGCGGCAAAGCACACAATGCTCAGGAGAAGCTGCCAAATATCCGTAAAGGAGGTGGGGAGGATCATCAGCACGGAAGCAATCATAAAGCCCATGATGACCCGGGAGGTGACCACATAGTGGTTCTTCAGCAGCCGGACCATAATCCGGGAGCAGAGGAGCAGCACCGCCAAAAAGCCCAGCAGCAGGGGAATAATCACCATGGGATCCAGATTGCCGATGCCGCCGGCCATAGGCTCATAGAGGCCCATGAAGATCAGCAGGGAGGAGGAGCTCAGGCCGGGCACCACCAGGCTCAGGCCCCAAATGGCCCCGCAGAAAATATACCAGCCAAAGTTGGGGGTTACGGTGCCGCCCATGCTGCTCTCCAATACATTAAAGAGAACAAAGGCAGCCGCCAGGGTGATAATAAAGGGGCCCCAGCCTTTTTTGCCTTCTTCCCCACCGGTAGTTTTCTGCATCATTCCCGGCACCGTGCCGCAAATCAGGCCGGCAAACAGGGCAATGGCCGCCGCAGCCGCCGCGGCAAAGAAGAGCTCCACCACCTTTGCCAGCAGGACAAATCCCACAGCGCCGCCTGCCAGCAGGGGCAGGAACAGGCGGTAGTGCTTCCGGAAGGTGCGGATGGGGTGGGAGAACAACTCCATTAAGGTTTCATAAAATCCAAAGGCCACGCAGAGCACGCCGCCGCTGATTCCCGGGAGAATAGCTCCGGTGCCCACCAAAGCGCCCTGGACAAAGTGCAGGATGGGCTGCAGGAACTTACGGTTTTTCTTCATGGTATCACCTGTCTCATTAAAATTTCGTAGGGCCCCGGCTGTCCCGGAGAGGGGAATTTAAAAAACATTGTATCCTGTTTTCTGCAAACTTGCAAGACTCTCTTCCACTGTTTCGGGCGGGGAGGAATTTTTTGGAGGGTCTCTGTTTGGGAAAGTAAAATCGAAAAGGTTTCTTTGTGCAGATATTGCGACAAAATGGGGAGGTATTTATTGAATACCCAATATTTCAAAAAAATATTTGCTCCGGTGTTGATGTAAAAAAACTGTGAAAGTTTTATCAAGAGTATTTTTACGCCTGAAAAACAAGGGGTTCAAGTGGGTTGTTGCAAGAAAAAACATGATTCGTCATAAAAAAGATACAAATTCGATGCATTTTAACGTTATACTACAAGGAGTATCAAAAAAAAGGAGACGGTTCCTAATTCCCGGAGGGAGCCGGGATTTTGGCAGGCCGCGGGTTCTTAGGAAGCGGCTGAAAGACGGTCACCGCCCCCGTATGATTCAGAATGAGAGTGTAAAGAAAGGACGTGAACTCCATGGCTAACCAGGAGTATGTGGATATTTACAGTTATTCGACCCCTCCCTCTCAGCGGGGAGGCGGAAGAAGGAAGCCCCCTAAAAAGAAAAAATCCCGGTGGAAGAAAGTTTTGATTTCCGTTTTTTCCATTGTGCTGATTTTGGCGGGGGCATTGTTTTGCGCTGCCTGGTATTTTGTAGGAGACCTGAACATTGACCTGAATTTCCCCAAGTCCGATGAAGAATTGGGCATTGAAGGCGCCGCAGAGGTGGATGACGTCACCAATATCGCCCTCTATGGCATTGATTCCCGCACCCATGACGATCAAGGCCACGCCGACGCCACCATGATTCTCTCGGTGGACCGGGTACACAATAAGCTCAAGCTCATCTCGATCCTCCGGGATACCCAGGTGCAGGTAGAGGGCTATGGCAAGGCCAAGATTACCACTTCCTATTGGTGGGGCGGCGCGCCTTTGGCCATTAAGACCATGAATCAGAATTTTAACCTGAATGTCCGGGATTATGTCAGCGTAAACTTTGACCAGATGGCGGATGTGGTCAATGCGGTAGGCGGCGTGGAGATCGACGTCACAGCAGAAGAGGCGGCAGAGCTCAATAAGCATATGCAGGGCCTGGGCATTTACGGCAACGATGTGACGGAAACGGGCCTGATTACCCTCAACGGAGACCAGGCAGTGTCCTATGCCCGTATCCGGAATATTGGCACCGATACCGCCCGGGCCGGCCGGCAGCAGGAAGTGCTCATGGCGATTTTCGATAAAGTCAAGGGCATGGGCCTGACGGATTACCCGGGCTTTATTAAGCAGATGGCCCCCTTGGTGACCACCTCCCTGGATTATGGGGAGATGATTGCCCTGGCCAGTATCCTCCCCAATGACCCGGAGCTGGAAACCTATGTAATCCCCGGCGAGGAAGAGGACGCTTGGGGCGGCATTGACGACGGCGCTTGGGTCTGGCAGTATGACTTGGAGGCTGCCGGCGAGCACATCCACCGGATTATTTACGAAGACGGTGACACCGGGAGCAGCAGTTCCTCTGCGGAATAAGGAATCCAGAGCGGGGGGCTCCCCGTATATGATGAAAATTGAGAAAGGCAGGAGATTTTCTATGAATCGCGAACCAATTCTGGTGATTATGGCTGCGGGAATGGGCAGCCGGTACGGCGGCATGAAGCAGATCGACCCGGTTGGGAAAAATGGGGAGATCATCATCGACTATTCCCTGTATGACGCCATGCAGGCAGGGTTTCGCCGGGTGATTTTTATTATCCAAAAGAAAAACGAAGAGGATTTCCGGCAAATGGTGGGCGACCGTATTTCCGGGAAGATGGAGGTCCAGTATGCGTTCCAGGAGCTGGAGGACCTGCCACAGGGGTATTCCGTGCCGGAAGGCCGCCAAAAGCCCTGGGGTACTGGCCAAGCGGTTTTGGCCTGCCGGAAGCTCATTGACGCGCCTTTTGCCGTCATCAATGCCGATGATTTTTACGGCCGGGAAGGCTTTGCAAAGATTTACCGGTTCCTGAAAGAGTTGCCCCAGGGGGAGGAAAACCGTTTTGCCATGGTGGGCTATACCCTGAAAAATACCCTGACAGACAACGGGTATGTCTCCCGGGGGGTGTGTTCTCTCAGGGGCAGCAGCTTGCAGGGGATTACCGAGCGCACCCGCATTGAAAAGGCCCCCGAAGGAGGCGCGCGGTTCAGCGAGGACGACGGGGAGACCTGGACGTCGCTGGACCCGGAATCTGTGGTTTCCATGAACCTGTGGGGCTTCCCCGCCTCCATGATCGGGGAAATGGAACAGCGCTTTGCCGCCTTTTTGGAAAAGACCCTGCAGGAAAACCCGTTAAAAGGGGAGTATTACCTGCCCAGCGTTGTGAACCAGCTGCTGGAAGAGGGCAAGGTCCAGGTAGAGGTGCTGCGCTCCCACGATAAGTGGTACGGGGTTACCTATCGGGAGGATAAGCCGGTAGTCCAGGCGGCCCTGGCCCGAATGGCGGAAGAAGAGGTCTATCCCAGCCCGCTGTTCGGCTAAAAATATAGAAAAGAAGTCTCTGTCCCACAGTCAAGCGCGTGGGGCAGAGACTTTTTTGGTTTAGTCCAGTTTTTGAATTTCCCGATAGATTTCCTGCATCCGCACGTCAATGGCAGCGATGGCGTCCGCGCTTTCCAGCATGGCGTCGGAGATAGACTGGGGAATGGTCTTGTCTGATTTATAGCGCAGGTCGTGTTCCAGGCTGGCCCAGAAATCCATGGCGACCGTGCGGATCTGCACCTCTACCGTCACATATTCCGTGCGTTCCGAGAGGAAAACAGGCACAGAGAGGTCCAGATGCAGGCTCCGGTATCCATTATAATTGGGGTGCTGGATATAGTCCTGCCGTTTGACCAGCTGGATGTCCCATTGGCGCAGGAGCATGTCCGCCACATCGTACACATCGTCAATGTAGCAGCACACCACCCGGATGCCGGCAATATCGTTGAGGTTCTTTTTGGCGGAGTCCGCGCTGACGTCCAGACCCTTTCGCTTCAGCTTCCGCAGGATGCTGTGGGAGGATTTAAGCCGGCTCTCAATGTGGTGGATGGGATTGCGGGAAAACCGGACATTAAAATCTTCGTTGAGGATTTCCAGCTTTGTCTGGATTTCTTTCATAGCTGCGTTATAGAGATGCTGCAACTCCAAGAGTTCCTGAAGACTATGAAACAGTTCGCCGTCGGCCTGTTCCGCCGGAAAGAGCGGCGCCGAGGGATGATTTTTCATAAAGAATGGCTCCTTTCCATATGATGAAGCACAGATTTTTCAGGCGATTACCTTTATCTTAGCAGAGACCGGCGCAAATGTACAGCCCAACTGGGACAGCCCCTCACCTTTTGGCGGCCCTGCACATACAATGTACAGGGCGATTCATCGTCCAATTGATAAAGACTGAAAGGAGAGTTTCAGATGAATATTTACAGGCCGTCTGAAACCTGCGGATGCAATTGCCAGCGCTGGCCCAGTAATCCCTCCTGCTCTCCCTGCTGCCCACCGTCTACCTGTTGTGTGCCTGGCCCCAGAGGCCCTATAGGCCCAACCGGCCCACAGGGCGTGCAGGGGATGCAGGGGATTGAAGGCCCCACCGGCCCCACTGGTGCAACTGGTGTCACTGGCGTTACTGGGCCGACTGGCCCCACTGGTGTTACTGGTGTTACCGGCCCGACTGGCCCCACCGGTGTGACTGGCGTTACCGGCCCGACCGGTCCAACCGGTGCAACTGGTGTTACTGGCCCGACCGGCCCCACCGGTGCAACTGGCGTCACCGGCCCGACCGGCCCCACTGGATCCGCAGGAACAACCGGCACAGCGGCTACCGTGCGGGTGGGAACCGTTACTACCGGTGATCCCAATACCCAAGCGGCTGTGACCAACTCCGGAACCGAGCAGAATGCCGTGTTGGATTTCACCATTCCTCGAGGCAGCGATGGCGGCAATGCGTCGGTTCAGCTGCTTTCCGCTTATTCTACGCCGCCGCAGACCGGGGCAACGGGAACGGTATTTCTGTTCGACCGGAATGCCGCGTCATACGGGAATGCCATTACGCATACCAATGGAAGTGGAAGTTTTTCAATCCAGCAGCCGGGGGTTTATTTAGCTTCTTTTAACGGTTCCATCGGCCCTGCATCCGGCGTTACCTTCCCCATGAATGTGGGGGTTTCCCTGACCCAGGGCGGGACTGCCATTCCGGGAGCATCCTCCCAGCACACCTTCCACACTTCTTCGGACACCGCTACGGTGGCGTTTACCGCGCCGGTTACCGTTTCCTCCGCGCCTTCTTCTCTGGAAGTCGTAGGTTCGGCAGGCTCCTATTTCTACAGCACCATTTCCCTGACATTGTACCGCTTAGGGGACATTCCGTCTTAAAAAAGAACCGATAGAAAATCATTAAGGAAGGGAAGCCAAAGGGTCTGCGGCTCCCCTTCCTTTTGTTTTAGGAGGGGTGTACATGGTCACCGTCAGCCTTTGTATGATCGTCAAAAATGAGGAAGCGGTTCTGGCCCGCTGCTTGGATTCTGTCAGGGACCTGGTGGAGGAAATCCTCATTGCCGATACCGGCAGCAGCGACCGGACAGCGGAAATCGCCCGGCAGTATACGCCCTTGGTGTTTTTCTTTCCCTGGCAGGACGACTTTTCCGCAGCGCGGAATGCATCCTTTGCCCGGGCCAGAATGGATTACTGCCTGTGGCTGGATGCGGACGATGTGATGGAAGAGGAGGATAGGGCCCGGTTCCTGGCGCTGAAAGAGTCCCTTTCCCCAGACGTGGATGTGGTGATGCTTCCCTATCACGGGGCGGTGGATGAACAGGGGCGGCCCACCCTCACCTATTACCGGGAGAGGCTGCTCCGGCGGGAAAAAGGGTTCCGGTGGCAGGGAGCGGTCCATGAATCCATTCCCCCTCAGGGAAATATTCTGTACAGCGATGCGGCAATTACCCATCGGAAGCTCCATTCGGGGGATTCCGGGCGGAACCTGCGGATCTATCAGGGGCTTTTGGCCCGGGGGGAGGCCCTTTCTCCACGGGATCAATTCTATTATGGCCGGGAGCTGTTTTATCACCAGCAGTATGGGGAGGCCTGCCGGGTGCTGGAAGGCTTTTTGGATGCCGGGGAGGGCTGGAAGGAAAACTGCCTGGAAGCCTGCCGGGTGCTCTCCCAATGCCGCCGGGCCATGGGGGAGCCGGGAGCCGCTTTGGCAGCCCTGCTCCGGGGCTTGGAATACGGCCCGCCAAGGGGAGAGTTTTGCTGCGACATAGGGGGCGCCTTTTTTGAGAAAAAGGACTATGAGACGGCGCTGTTTTGGTATGATGCCGCTGCCCGGCAGAGCCCCGACATCCAAACCGGCGGGTTTGTCCAGCCGGACTGCTACGGCTATATCCCCTGGCTGCAAATGAGCGTGTGCTGGTACTGGCTGGGAGACTTGGAAAAGGCCGTCCAGTGCAACGAAACAGCGGAAACTTTCCGTCCCGGCGACCTGGCCTGCCGGCAGAACCGGGCCTTTTATCAGGAACAGCAGGGAGGGGCGTCTCCCGGAATTGATGGTTGCCCCTTGGAAGAGAAGCGGGTATAATAGAAAAGATAAAGATTGAAAAGATACAGATTTTGGAGATTGGAAAATGAAAAGAGGATGTGACGGTATGGGGGCAAATCAGGTTTGCGGAATTATTGTGGCAGCGGGGAGTTCCTCCCGGATGGGAGGGGAAACCCCAAAGCAGTTTATAGAGCTGCTGGGGGAGCCGCTGCTCTGCCACACCCTCCGGGCGTTTGAACAGGCCCGGCAGATACAGGAAATAGTCGTGGTGTGCCGCTTGGAGGATCAGGACATGGTGGAGCGGCTGACAGCTCCCTTTGCTAAAGTGCGGGCAGTGGTGCCCGGCGGGGCTACCCGGCAGGAATCCGTGCGGGAGGGAGTAAAAGCGGCGGAGGGCGCCGATCTGGTGGCCATCCATGACGGCGCCCGGCCCCTGGTAACCCCTGAGGAGATTGACCAGGTGGTGGTGGACGCCCGGGCCTGGGGAGCTTCTTCCCTGGCAGTGCCGGTAGTGGATACCATCAAAGAAGTAGGGGAAGGGGAACTGGTTTCCCACACGCCGGACCGAGCCTCCCTGCGGGCGGTGCAGACGCCCCAGGTATTTTTCCGGGAGGAATATTTGACGGTCTTGGCCAAAGCCCAGGCGGCAGGCCGGGATTTTACCGATGACTGCCAGCTCATGGAGTTTTCCGGCCGGCAGGTGCATTTGTGCCCCGGGGAGCGGAGTAATCTGAAGGTCACCACCCCGGAGGACCTGTTGTTTGCCCGGGCGATTTTGGAGGAGCGCCGGAAGACCCCTTCCATGCCTCGTCTGCGGGTGGGCCATGGCTATGACGTGCATCGGCTGGTGCCCGACCGCAGGCTGATTTTGGGCGGCGTGGAGATTCCCTGGGAAAAGGGCCTTTTGGGCCACTCTGACGCCGACGTACTGACCCATGCCGTGGCGGATTCCCTGTTAGGGGCGGCGGCCTTGGGGGACATCGGCAAACTCTTCCCGGATACAGACCCGGCCTATGCCGGCGCCGACAGTCTGGCCCTTTTGGGGCAGGTGTGCCGGGTAGTCCGGGAGCAGGGCCACGAAATCCTGAACCTGGACGCTACGATTCTGGCCCAGGCGCCCAAGCTCCGGCCCCACATTGACGCGATGCGGAAGAACCTGGCCGCCGCCTGCGGCATCTCGTCCCACTGGGTCAGCGTCAAGGCCACCACAGAGGAGGGCTTGGGCTTCACCGGTGCCGGAGAGGGCATTGCCGCCCATTGTGTCTGTTTATTGCTCTAAGGGGGCAGATTTCCACAGGCCTGCATATTCTGAAAAGAGCGGGGGCCTTTTCCTTTTTAGGGCTGCCGGAGCGGAAGACCGTCGGCAGTCCGGAGGGTTCCCCAAATTTCAGAGAGGTGGTCTTTCGGATGGAAAAACCTGTAATACAGGTCAGTTCCGTCACATATGCAATAAAAAGCCGCGACCTGCTGTTCCGTTATGGGATCAGGGCCTATGTGGAGCGAAGCACCCGTTCCAGCAGGGCCGGCTGCGGATACGGCTTATATGTGCCGGAAAATACAGACCGGGCGGAGCAGATCCTCCGCCGGGCGCATATACGGGTGCTGGGCAGGATAGAAAGGTCGGAGATGCGATGATCTATCTGGACAATGGGGCAACAACGTTTCCCAAGCCGCCGGCAGTCCGGGGAGCCGTTGCCCGGGCGCTGCAAAAGCTGGGCGCCAATCCCGGCCGGGGCGGCTATCCCATGAGCATGGCCGCTGCGGAAGAAGTGTATGCCTGCCGCCAGGCGGCCTCGGAGTTCTTTCACAGCGCCGGGCCGGAAACAGTAGTGTTTCCCCTGAACTGCACCCAAGGCATCAATATGGTGCTCAAGGGCTGGCTGCGGCTGGGGGATCATGTGGTGGTTTCGGATTTGGAGCACAACGCCGTCATGCGGCCCCTGGAAGCCCTGCGGGAAAGGGGCGTCTCCTATACGATGGCCCATGTGACCATTGGCGACCACGACGCTACCATGGACGCCTTTCGCCGGGCCCTGACGGCCAAAACCCGGCTGATTTTCTGCACTCATGCCTCCAATGTGTGGGGCGCCCGCCTGCCGGTGGAGCGCATCGCGGCCATGGCCCGGGAATACGAGATTCCTTTTGGTCTGGATTGCGCCCAGAGCGCCGGCATCCTGCCCTTGGACATGGAGGGCATGGGTATCGATTTCCTGTGCGCGGCGGGGCACAAAGGGCTTTATGGGCCTATGGGCACAGGGGTGCTCCTGACGTCCAAACCCCTGGCGACCATTTTGGAAGGCGGGACGGGCACAAACTCCCTGGCCATGCGCCAGCCGGAGGAAATGCCGGAGCGCCTGGAAAGCGGCACTCTCAATGTTCCGGGGATTGCCGGGCTGCGGGCTGGGATTGCATTTGTAAAAGCGCGCCGGGAAAATATTTACCGTCACGAGATGCGGTATGTGCAGATGCTGTACGACCGGCTGAAGCAGATTCCCCAGGTGGTCCTCTATACGCCCCGGCCGGACCCCCGGTATTTTGCCCCGGTGCTTTCCTGCAATATCCGGGAAATGCCCAGCGAAGAGGCGGGCGCACTGCTGGGCCGTCAGGGCATCGCCGTGCGGGCAGGGCTTCACTGTGCCCCGGCAGCCCACCGGGCCATGGGGACCTTGGAGCAGGGGGCGGTGCGGATAGCGCCTTCTGCTTTCAGCAGTTTTGAGGAGATTGAGCAGGTCGCCGCCGGGTTCCGGAATATTGTCCGCAGCCGCCGGTAAGGGGATGCCCTGTTTCCGATTTTTAAAATTCCTGTAAAGAAATTCCGAAAAAAGATTGCATCTGGTTACAGATATGGTAGAATAAATTCAGAGGGAATCATAGGACAGCCGGGGGATTTCGCCTTGGCTGGAAAGAAGAGAAACACAATCCGCACGGCGGGACGGAAGGACGGAAAGCCATGGAAGTAGTGATGAGCTTTATACAGCGGTATTGGGACTTATTTATCAATTTGATCCGCCAATTTACGTTTCGGGATGCCATTGATGTATTGGTGGTTTCCTTTATTATCTACAGCGGCATTAAGCTGGTGCGGGAATCCCGGGCAGAACAGCTGGTCAAAGGCCTGCTGCTGGTAGTGGTGGTCTTTTTCCTGGCCAATACCCTCCAGCTTTATATGCTCCGGGAGATCCTGATGCTGTTTTTCCAGTTTGCCTTTGTGGCGGTGCTCATTGTGTTTCAGCCGGAGCTTCGCCGGGCTTTGGAGCAGATGGGGCGCAACGGCGTCAGTAAGCCGCTTTCCCTGGCCTCAGCGCCAAAGGACGTAGAGGAGGAGATCAAAAGCCAGCGCAAGGGGATCAACGCGGCGGCAGACGCCTGCATCATTCTCCAGCGGCAGAAGATGGGCGCCCTCATCGTCTTTGAGCGGAAAACCAAATTAAAAGAAATCGTAGACACCGGCACGGTGGTGGACGCCGACCCCTCCGCGCCTTTGATTGGCAATATCTTTTTTAACAAGGCCCCTCTCCACGACGGCGCCATGGTGATGCGGGAAGGCCGGGTTCATGCGGCGGGCTGCATCCTCCCCCTGACTAAGAATGACAGCATCAGCGTGGATTTGGGTACCCGCCACCGGGCGGCAATCGGCATGAGTGAAAACTCCGATGCCGTAGTCGTGGTGGTTTCAGAGGAAACCGGGCAGATTTCCATTGCTGTCAACGGAGTGCTCACCCGGAATTATACCCGGGAGACCCTGGCGAATACCCTGGAACGTCTGACGCTTCCGGAAAGCAGCACGGAGAAAAAGAGAAGCGGTATCTTCAGCGTAAGAAGGAGGGGGAAAAAAGAATGAAGTGGAAAAAGTGGGGAAAAAGCAGCGCTCCAAAGGAAACAGAGCAGCAGAGCCCCCGGAAAGAACAGGATGACCAGAAAAAGAAAAGACGCCTGAAAATTTCGGAGCTGTTTTATAACAACCATTTTGTCATGGCGTTTTCCCTGGTATGCGCCCTGATTCTTTGGTTTGTTATGGCCATGACCAATACCACGGAGCGCCCCTGGGAGGTCAACGGCGTGGCGGTGAACGTGGTGCTCTCGGACGCTGCGCAGCAGGCAAACCTCAAGGTGTTTGAACAGTCGGATACCACCGCTACGGTGTCGGTTACCGGCAACGGCGTCATTGTCAACCGCCTGAAAAGCTCCGACCTGACGGTGGAAGCCACCCTGACCCTTTCGGCGGAAGAAATCCCGGACGGGCTGACAGAGTACACCCTCCCGCTGGAGCCCCGCAAAGCTGCGGGCAGTGAGCTCACGGACTATCAGCTGGTGGATGTCAATCCCCAGGAGGTCACCGTGCTGGTGGACCAATATGAGGAAAAGACCTTCACCATTGAAAGCAGCCTGCAATATGGCCGGGACGATCAGTATTTCTATAATGAGCCCAGCCTTTCCTCGGAGTCTGTGACGATTTCGGGCCCAAAAAGCTCTGTGGATAAAGTCAGCCGTGTGGTGGCGGAGTACGAGACCAGCGACGTGCTGACATCTACCCGGGCCTTTACCTGCACCCTGGTGGCCTATGATGAAAACGGCAATCAGATAGAGGATGAATATCTGGAATACAGCATCCAGGAGGTAGACGCTACGGTGTCGGTGCTGCCCCGGGAAGAGTGCGACCTGTCGCCCAACGGCATCAATATGCCGGAGAGCTTCCCTGTGAGCCGGATGTCAGTGAATCCGGCCAGTATTGTCATTGCCGGGCCGGAAGATGCCCTGCAAAATCTGGATTCCATTGCCTTGGAGCCCGTGGACTTTTCCGAAGTGAATTTGGACCACACGACATTTACACGGAGCATATCGCTGCCGGCTGGGTTTAAAAACATCAATAACGCCTGGGAGGCAGAGGTCACCGTCAATCTGGAAGGGTATGCTCAAAAATCCCTGACCATCAACAAACAGAATATCGTGGTGCAGAACGCGGCGGCAGGGCAGTCTGTGGACGTCCTGACGGAGAATCTGGAAATCCAGGTCGTGGGGCCCCAGAGCCAGGTGGAAGCCCTGACAGCGGCTAACGCATATGCCCGGCTGGATATGAGCGGGCAGACAGATTTGACGGGAGCCGCAGAGCTGCCGGTGACCATTAGCTTTACCAATGCTTCCGGATGCTGGGCTTATGGAAAGTATACCGTGAGTGTTCACGTGGAGAAGCAATAAAATCATACAGTAAAAAGGCAAAGCCGGAGAACGCTTTCCAGAAGGATGGCTTCTCCGGCTCTTATATTTTACTGCTTTTTTACAGTGCTTCGGGCTTCCTGATATTTGTGAAAAATCACCGGAAAGGAACCAGGATGGTATTGAATTGAGCGGGGGGAAATGGTACAATATAAAAAATATACGCGTTTGTCACAGTGTAGGAAGAGCGGTGAGCTTGTGCGGATTCAGAATTGGAAAGTACGTCATTTAGATAAGGAAAATGCAGCCAGGATCGCGGAACAAACCGGGGTCCCTCTTTTCTTGGCCATGATGCTGGAGGCCCGGGGGTTCCGGACGCCGGAAGCGGTAAAAGCCATGCTGCAAAGTGACGAGGCCCTCCCCGATCCTTTTTTGCTCCCGGATATGGACAAAGCAGCGGCCAGGCTTCGCCGGGCCATTGATAACTTTGAGAGGATCGCCATTTATGGGGACTATGACGCCGATGGCGTAACGGCTACGGCTCTGCTCTTTTCTTATCTGCAAACCTGCGGCGCAAACGCCATGTACTATATTCCCGACCGGGAAAAGGAAGGCTATGGCATGAATCTGGCTGCTGTGGAGCAGCTGGCAGAGAACGGCGTCAAGCTCATTGTAACGGTGGATAACGGCATTGCCTCTCACCAGGAAATCGCCCGGGCCAAGGAATTGGGGATGGATGTAGTGGTGACGGATCATCACCGGCCCCAGGAGACCCTGCCGGAGGCCCTGGCTGTGGTGGACGCCTGGCGTCAGGATGTTTCCTGCCCCTGCCGGAATTTTTCGGGGGTCGGGGTGGCGTTCCAGCTGGTGGCCGCCCTGGAAATGGAAGACGGGGATCCCCGGAGCCTGTTGGAAAATTATGCGGATTTGGCGGCCATCGGCACCATCGGGGATGTAGTGCCCCTGGTGGGGGAAAACCGGGCGCTGGTAAAAGCGGGCCTGCGGCTTTTGCAGGAGCCGGAGCGGGAAGGCGTCCGGGCCCTGATACGGGAAGCCTCCATGGAGGGGCGCACCATGAATGCGGTGAATGTGGCGTTTACCCTGGTGCCCCGGATTAACGCTACCGGGCGCATGAGCCACGCCGACCGGGCCGTGACCCTGCTTGTCAGCGAGGACCCGGAAGAGGCCCAGAGTTTGGCCCAGGATATTTGCGAATACAACGACCAGCGGAAAAAAGTGGAAATGGAAATCCTCCGGAAAGTGGGCGAGCAGCTCAGCCGGGAACCGGACCGCCTTTTAGACCGGGTGCTGGTGGTAGAAGGCCAGGATTGGCATCACGGGGTCATTGGGATTGTGGCGGCCCGGCTGGTAGAAAAATACGGTAAGCCCTGTATCGTCCTTTCCCTGACGGGAGGGGAGGCCCGGGGTTCCGGCCGGAGCGTGGAGGGCTTCTCCCTGTTTGAAGCGGTGAGCGCCTGTGCGCCTTTGCTCACCCGGTATGGCGGCCACCCCATGGCGGCGGGCATGACTTTGCCCCTGGAAAATGTGGCCCAATTCCGGCACAAGCTCAATGCATTTGCGGCCCAGCAGGGGGAAATGCCCATTCCGGAGCTGACCCTGGACTGCCGGCTGAATCCGGCGACTTTGCAGGTGAAGCTGTGCGATATGCTGGCGCAATTAGAGCCCTTTGGCGAGGGGAACCCGCCCCCGCTTTTCGGCTTGTACAATATGACCTTAATGGAAATCACGCCGGTGGGGGAAGGCAGGCATCTGCGGCTCACCCTGCGCAAAGAAGATGCGGTAGTCCGGTGTATGCGGTTCGGGGTGTCCCCGGAGGAGTTCCCCTATGAGCCCGGCGACGTGATGGATTTGGCTGTCACGCTGGACGTCCGGGAATACCGGGGAGAACCGACCTTGAGCATTGTGGCTCGGGAATGCCGGCCCTCCCATCAGGATTTGCCGGCCCTGCTGCGGCAGCAGCGTGTGTATGAGGCTTTCCGGCGGGGAGAAGAACTGTCCGTCCAGGAGAGACAGGCGCTGCTTCCCACCCGGGCAGATTTTGCCGAAGTCTACCGGTTTTTGCGAGGGAATCAAGGCTGGAAGGGCCCAGAGGAGTTTTTGTGGCTGCGCCTGCAAAAGCAGGAACTTTCTATGGGCAGGCTCCTAGTGATATTGGATGTTTTGGAGGAAAGGGGGCTTTTGCGGAAAGAGGAAAAGGGGGAAGATTTGCTGCTGGAGCTGCTTCCGGTGAAGCAGAAGGCAGATCTGACGGCTTCGCCTGTTTTGAGGAAGTTAGAAGAACAGAGGAAGAAGGAGGGCTTTTAAAATGGCGGTCAGGCATGGACAGACATACGAGGAACTGCTGGAGTTGATCCAGGGAAGCGGCCGGGAATTCGATATGGAAATGATCGGCAAGGCCTATCACCTGGCGGATGGTGCGCACCAGGGACAAAAGCGCCTTTCCGGGGAACCCTATATCATCCATCCCCTGGCGGTAGCCTGTATCCTGGTGGAGCTGGGCATGGATTCCGAATCGGTGGTAGGGGGCCTGCTCCACGACGTAGTGGAGGACACGGATTATACCCTGGAAGATATTCGGAAGCTCTTTAACCCCCAGGTGGCCAATCTCATTGACGGCGTCACCAAGCTGGGCAAGATCCCCTATTCTTCCCGGGAGGAGCAGCAGGCGGAGAATATCCGTAAAATGCTCATCGCCATGTCGGAGGATATCCGGGTCATTATTATCAAGCTGGCGGACCGGCTCCACAATATGCGGACCCTGGAGTTTAAGCCGCCGCAAAAGCAGCGGGATACGGCTTTGGAGAGCATGGAGGTATACGCCCCCATCGCCCACCGGCTGGGTATCCGGGCCGTAAAAGAAGAGCTGGAAGATCTTTCCCTGCAATACCTGGACCCGGTGGCGTATCATGAAATCGAGGACGCTCTGGCCATGCAGAGCAAGGACCGGGCCGCCTTCATTGAGCGCACCAAAAAGGAGATCAAACAGCGGGTCTCTACCATCATTCCCAATGTGTATCTGGAAGGCCGGGTAAAGAGCATCAACGGCATCTACCGCAAGATGTTTATCCAAGGGAAGAATCTGGATGAAATCTATGATGTCTATGCGGTTCGGGTGATTGTGGATACGGTGACGGACTGCTACAATGTGCTGGGCCTGATTCACGATATGTTCCGGCCCATCCCCAACCGGTTTAAGGATTATATCTCCACCCCAAAGCCCAATATGTATCAGTCCCTGCACACTACAGTGCTCAGCGCGGACGGCATCCCTTTTGAAGTGCAGATTCGCACCTGGGAAATGCACTACACCGCGGAATACGGCATTGCCGCCCACTGGAAGTACAAGCTGGGCATGACCCGCAGCAACTCTATGGACGAGCGGCTGGCCTGGATTCGCCAGATGCTGGAAAACCAGAAGGACAACGAGGACGCCACGGATATTGTCCGGGCCATTAAGAGCGACCTGGCCCCGGAAGAAGTCTTTGTGTTCACCCCCAAAGGACAGGTCATCAGCCTGCCCGCCGGCTCCACGGTCATTGACTTTGCCTATGCCATCCACAGCGCCGTGGGCAACCGCATGGTGGGAGCCAAGGTGGATAAGCGCATTGTCCCCATTGACTATAGGGTCAAGACCGGCGAGATTGTGGAAATCCTCACCACCAAGGAAGTGGGCCACGGCCCCAGCCGCGACTGGCTGAAAATTGTCAAGACCAGCGAGGCCCGGAACAAGATTCGCCAGTGGTTCAAAAAAGAGCGCCGGGAAGAAAATATTGTGGAAGGCCGTTCCGAGCTGGAACGGGAATTCCGCCGGAACAATATTGAGCTCACCGACGAGATCCTGCAAAACCTCATGGATACGGTGGGCAAGCGCAACAGCTGCGCCACCCTGGATGACCTCTATGCGGCTATTGGCTACGGCGGCATCCAGCTTTGGAAGATTATGCCCCGGATCCGGGAAGAATACAACAAGGCCCGCAGAGCCGCCGCCCAGGAGGCCGCCGCCCAGCACGCCCACCTGATGCAAAAGCAGGCCCAGCAGACCAAAGCTAAAACAGCCGGCGGCGTGCTGGTGGAAGGGGTGGATAACTGCCTCATTAAGTTCTCCAAATGCTGCAACCCCCTCCCCGGCGACGAGATTATCGGCTTTATTACCCGGGGATTCGGCGTCTCCATCCATAAGCGGAACTGCTCCAACGTGCCCGCCCGCATTGAGGATGCGCCGGAGCCGGAACGCTGGGTGCGGGCCCATTGGGCGGGAGAGGTCAAGGAGGATTTCCAGACGACCCTGGAGATTGTGGCCGAAGACCGCTCCGGCCTGCTGGCCGATGTGACCCAGCAGCTCTTTGCCATGCGGCTGTCCATCCACTCTCTCAATTCCCGGGAGCTGAAGGACGGCTCGGCGGTGATTTACGCCACCTTTACGGTAAACGGGCTGGACCATTTGAAAACCGTCATGGAGCGACTGAAGGGCATTGCCAATGTCCGCTCCGTGGAACGCGCATAAAGATACAGGCAGGAATCGGGCCGCTGCAAAATTTGCGGCGGCCTGTATGCTATGGGGAGATTTGACTCCTATATAGAGACAGAAAGGAACAACAACATGCTTACGGTACAGAGAATTTGCGGCGGGATGCTCCAGACCAACTGCTATCTGGTCACAGATGCGGCCACCGGCCAGACGGCGGTGGTGGATCCCGGCTTTTGGAATTTTCAACTGGAAACGGCTTTGGAGGGAAAAAACGTCCGGGCCATTTGGCTGACCCACGGCCATTTTGACCATATTTCCGGTGCAGCCCAGGTGCAGAAAGCCACAGGGGCGCCGGTGTATCTCCATCAAGACGAGGAATCTTTCCTCACAGACGTCAATCTGAACCTCTCGGCTATGATGGGGATGCGCCTTCCGCCAGTGGAGGCAGGGAAGCTGCTGCAGGACGGGGAGACCATTTTCCTGGGAGAGAGCCAATTTCAGGTGCTCCACACGCCGGGGCACACAGCGGGGGGCTGCTGCTATGTGGGAGAGGAAATCCTTTTTAGCGGGGATACCCTCATGGAGGGCTCCGTAGGCCGCACAGATTTCCCCACGGGAAACTGGGCCCAGCTGTCTGCTTCTCTGGAACGGCTGCGGCAGATTCCCGGGGACCGGGAAGTGTATCCCGGCCATGGCTCCTCCACCACCTTGGCAAGGGAGCGGAAAATCAATCCGTATATGGGGGACACGTATTTATGATTTTATGGATTGAAGGCTATGACCGCCACTACGAAATGGAGAACCTCTGCCGGATCTTTTTCCCTTACCAGAAGATTCAGGTGGTTCTGGGCCGCCCGGAAGAAACCGCTGAGGACGCCATCCAGGCCGGCGTTGGGGTAGAGGAAGGCGCAGAGGAAATCCGCTTTTTTGCCTGGGCCAGTATTCATGGAGAGCGCCGCCAGGACCATGGCAGCGCCCCTGCCGGGGAGTTTTCCGGCTACAGCGATTTTGAACGCCGGCGGGAATACGAGCGCCGGATGGGGGTATTGCTGTTTCCCCTTCTCGCAGAGCTGTGTGACTGCCGCCCCAAGTGGGGTATCCTCACAGGCATCCACCCGGTAAAGCTGTTCCGCCAGCTTTTTGAGCAGAAGGGCATGGAAGCGGCGGAAGCATATTTCCAGGGGGCGCTGCTGGTTTCTCCGGAGAAAACCGCTCTGGCCCGCCGCACCATGGAGACACAGCTGCCCTTTTTGGCCCAGAACCGGCGGGAATCCTGTAGCTTATACTTGTCGGTGCCCTTTTGCCCCACCCGCTGCTCCTATTGCTCCTTTGTTTCCCAGACAGTGGAGCGCTCCGCCCGGCTGATTCCCCAGTATGTGGACCAGCTTTGCCGGGAGGTGGAGTATACCGGGGCCATTGCCCGGGAGCTGGGCTTGCGACTGGAATCCGCCTACATTGGCGGCGGCACCCCCACTACCCTGAACCCGGAGCAGCTCACCCGGCTCATCACCACGGTGCAGCAGACCTGGGATTTAAGCCATTGCCGGGAGTTTACCGTGGAAGCCGGCCGGCCGGACACCATTGACCGTCCCAAGCTGGAAGCCCTGCGGGCCTGCGGCATCAGCCGTATCAGCATCAATCCCCAGACCCTCAACGACCATGTGCTGGAAGTCATTGGCCGCCGCCATTCGGCCCAGCAGACCATAGAAGCCTATGAGCTGGCCCGGCAGTTGGGTTTTGACAATATCAACATGGATTTGATTGCCGGCCTGCCTGACGACACGGCAGAGAGTTTTGCCGCCACCCTGGACAGGATTTTGGAGCTGGACCCGGAGAACATCACGGTGCATTCCCTGGCCCTGAAGCATTCCGCCCGGATGATTCAGCAGGAGGATGTGGAGCGCTTCCACAACGATGGGGCCACCGCCGCCGCCATGCTGGAATATGCCGATGAAAAGCTCACCGCCGCGGGGTATGCTCCCTATTATCTCTATCGTCAAAGCCGCATGGTGGGGAACCTGGAAAATGTGGGCTGGGCCAAGCCCGGCACGGAATGTTACTACAACATCATCACCATGGACGAAACCCACACGGTGCTGGCCTGCGGGGCGGGGGCAGTCTCCAAAATCAAGGACCCGGGCTCGGATTTTCTCCGCCGCATTTTTAACTTTAAATATTCATATGAATATTGCAGCCGCAATGAGGAAATACTCGCACGAAAAGACGAGGTGAAAACCCTGTATGAGCAGTTTTGCAAATAGTTATTTTAAATATGTCAACCATCTGGAAGAAATCAATGACGCGGCCCTTTCCGCCCCCCAGCAGATGATTGAGGAGGTAGAGGACGCCTATCACAACAACCTTCACAACGTAGCCCGGCAGGCCATCCGCCGCCGGTGCCGGATTTTGATGCTTTCGGGCCCCAGCAGCAGCGGCAAGACCACTACGGCCCATATGCTTCAGCGGGAGCTGCGGAAAATGGGGGTAGACAGCGTCATTGTCTCGATGGATAACTTTTATCTGGGAGCGGGGCAAGCCCCCATTCTGCCCGACGGCACCTATGACTATGAATCCGTGGACGCGTTGGACGTCCCGGCAGCCAAATCCTGCCTCAGCGATCTGCTGAAAAAGGGCCGGTGCGATATGCCGGTGTTTGATTTCGGCCTCCGCCGCCCGGCAGATTACACCCAGCCTTTGGAGCTGCCGGAGGGCGCCATTGCCATTATCGAGGGCATCCACGCCCTGAACCCGGTGTTCACCAGCCATTTGCCGGCCCAGCACGTGATGAAGATGTATACCAGCGTCAAGCAGGGCATCAAGGACGCCAACGGCACGGTGATTTCCCCCATGGATTTGCGCCTGGTGCGGCGGATTGTCCGGGACCATCAGTTCCGCAGCACCACCCCGGAGCGGACCCTCTCCATGTGGCCCAACGTGGTGGCCGGAGAGAATAAGTATATCCGTCCCTACCGCCACAGCAGCGATGTTACCGTAAATTCCATCCATATCTATGAGCCCTGCGTCCTCCGGGCCCATGCTATCCCCCTTCTGCGGGCCATTGCCCACGACAGCCCCCACTTCCAAAAGGCCCGGGAGCTGGAAGCCAAGCTCATGCGCTTTGAGCCGATTGCAGAAGATTTGGTACCCAAAGATTCCATGCTCCGGGAGTTTTTGGGCCCCACCCAGCCGGAACATTTTGTGAGCTCCATAGAGTGAGGAGAGTTTTCATAGATTGTTCACAGGAAATTTTTGATAGATTCTTGTTTTTTTCAACAGATAGCTCTATAATGGTAGAAAGAAAAGCAGACGGCTGCGGCTTGTTTGCCGAATATGTTTTAGAAAGAAACCATCAGGTAAAGGAGAAATGTTATATGGGTCTTTTTGAAGATGTTGTAGTCAACGCCAGATCGGCTGCCGGTGTTGTGGGGAAGAAAGCCGGCCAGTTGGTGGACATCTCCAAGCTGCGCATCAGCGCCGCCGATGTGAACCGGGAGATCGACCACCGGATGGAGCTGCTGGGCCGCGCGGTCTATGAGTCCCGGAAATCCGGCCACGATGCAGAAGAACTGATTACCGAAAACGTGGCGTACATCGATGAGCTTTATGAGCAGCTGGATGTCATTACGGCGGAGCTGGCCGCTGCCCGCGGCCAGGTGGCCTGCCCGCACTGCGGCAAGCTGAACCCCGTCACTTCCTTCTATTGCAGCCAGTGCGGCACTAAGCTGGCCAAAGAAGAGGAGGCTGGAGAAGGGGCCGGGGAAGAACCTGCCCAGGAGCCGGTTTCCCCGGAGGAAGCGCCTAAGAGTGAAGAAGCGCCCGAAGAGGAAAAAACCGAATAAGAATGGAAACCAAAACAGGGGACGCAGCCATGTGTCCCCTGTTTTTTGTGTGCAAAAAGGCCCCTGCCTTCCGGAGGCAAGGGCCTTTTACAGTCATAGTATCTTACAGTTCCGCTGCTTTCCAGTCCGGCAGCACCCAGCGCCCGCTGGTAAAGTCGGGAATTTCCACCGGTGCGCCGCCCTTTGCAATGGAAGCTTCCGACAGGGCGGTGATGCTCATCCAGGCAGCCATATCGTATACGTCAATGGGCATAGGCGCGCCGGAGAGAGCGCAGCGCACAAAGGCCCCGATTACCAGGCCGTCCATGCCGCCGTGGCCGCCAGTGACGCCGCTGTTCAGGAACTCCTTCCAGATGGGGTGCTCATACTGCTCCCGGTATTGGTCGAGATTCCCCCACTGTTTGCGCCAGTTGAAGTCGTCCTCGTTGTGGACGCCGTCAAGGAAAATCGACTGGTTTTCCTCCTCATACATTCCCAGGGTGCCCTGAATGTGGAACCCGCGGGAATAGTACCGGGGCAGGGTGGTGTCCAGGGTCAGGACAATGGTCTGCCCGCCGGCGCAGCGGATGGTGGTGGTGACCACGTCCCCCTGCTTCCAGTCGGCGTGGGTCAAATCGTAGCTGTCACCCTTTTCCCGGGCCAGATAAGTGTGCAGCCCTTTGGCGCAGGAGGCCACAGAGGAGAGGGTCAGCATCCGGTTGCCGTGGTTAATGTTGAGGATTTTGGCAATGGGCCCCAGCTCGTGGGTGGGGTAATTTTCGCAGCAGCGGTGGAGATAGTGGTTCAGCCGGTAGTGGCGATTCTCCCGGCCATAGCTCACCTCGTCCCGCAGGTCGTGGCGGTAGCCGCCCTGACAGTGGACAATCTCCCCAAAGAGCCCCTGCCGCACCATGTTCAGGATCATCAGCTCGTTGCGGCCATAGCAGCAATTTTCCAGAAACATAATGGGAGTGCGGGTTCTTTCATAGGTGTGTACCAGCTCCCAGCACTCTTCCAGGGTCAACGCGCCGCCCACCTCGGAGGCCACGATTTTTCCAGCCTCCATGGCCGCCAGGGCAATGGGGGTGTGGGCCTCCCAGGAAGCGGAGATAATGACGGCATCCACCTGAGAATCCGCCAGCAGCTCCCGATAGTCCAAATAGACCGCCGGGGATACGCCCCGGAGCTCCTGCACCTTTTGGGCGGCTGCCTGGGCCCGGTCCTCGTATACATCGCAGACTGCAGTTACCTGCACCTGGGGAATGGGCAGAATGGCGTTGGGAAGCAGGTCACGGCCCCGAGCGCCGTAGCCGATGAGGCCCACCCGGAGAGTGTCTTTTTGATTCTGTACATCTGTGCTTTTTGCATCCATAGCTGAGGGTCCTTTCTTTCTTTAAAGAGCATATATGGCCGGCAATCCCGGCAAATCAGCAGTTGTCCTGCGAAAAGTTGAAGAGGGGCAGAGGGAACCAGGCCCGGGCAAGGGAATTTTTCCCGGCCTGGGGAATTTCCCGCCAGCCTTCCGGGGTAAAGAGCAGCCTCTGGGCCTCCAGAGGCGTTAATTGCCAGGCGTCCGGGTTAGCGGTTTCCGTCACAGAGGGTACGCCGCCGGATACAGTCAGGGTGAGCTGCTGCCCATCGGTGAGAGCCAGGGAGAGCTGCCCATCTGGCAGGAAGGTGTAAGCGGCTTTCATTTGGAAGAAGGCCCGGACCACGGTGGGAAAATCGAAGATGCGGTAATTGTTGTCGCATTCCAGCCGGTGCCATTCTGTCAGATGGCCCAGCTCCGGCGTCAGGGACATCTCCCAATCCGGCAGGGAAAGGAAGCACTCCGCCAGGCCGGTGGTCTGGAAAATCCCTTGGAGTACTTCCGGCAGCAGGCCCGGGTCGTCCAACACCAGTTCCAGTATGCGCTGTGCGGCAAGGCAGAAATAGCCTGCGACCTTACCGTCCTTCTCCACTGTCCAGGGGACAGCGTCCCAGGAGCGGAGAATAGCGGGGAATTCCTCCCGGCTGCGAAGGGTTCCCGCAGGCAGTTTTTGATACAGGGCATGGCAGGCGGCCCAGTCCTTTTCCTCCATGGGCCGCAGGGTGATTTCCGCAAAGGTCCGGCCGGCGTACCGATGGCGCAGGTTGTCCCGGGTAATGGTATAGGTGAGCTTCACGCCAGAGGGAGTATAGCCGAAATACTCATACCGCTGCCGCTGTCCGCCCAGGACGCTGAAGGCCTCCCCACGCTCCTGCATATCCCGCAGGGCCCAATTCATGAGCTTTTTCATATAGCCCCGGCCCCGGGCAGCGGGATGGACGCTGACCGTGCCCACGCCGCTGATTTTCAGGACGGTTTCCCCAACCTGGTATTCCATGGGCAAAACGCAGACCATGGCCCGAATCTTCCCGTCCTCCTTCACCAGGTAGTGCAGGGGCTCAAAGGCCGCCTGGGGGCCGTACAGCCGGGGCAAAAGGGTCTGAAAGTCGTGGGGGCGGTCGCTTTTGCTGAACACCAAATCCCCAAAGTCCAAAATATCCTGGCGATCCGCCGGGGTTCCCATGGAGAATGTCACATGCACAAAAAATCGCTCCTTCCTGAGCCCTG